>Ga0070699_100004885_pt1 | contig 11825 bp, 13 predicted proteins | sample KBSK1503metaG_FD_65473 | JGI IMG/M metagenome (GOLD analysis project Ga0070699, IMG submission 65473) | Corn, switchgrass and miscanthus rhizosphere microbial communities from Kellogg Biological Station, Michigan, USA - KBS K1-50-3 metaG | ecosystem: Host-associated > Plants > Roots >...
GTGACGCCCTTCCTGCATCCACGCGGGGCGCCCCGTCTGATCGAGTTCCTGAAGGGGGCCTTCGCCGCCGACGAGATGGGGATTCACCACGGATCCGACGGCGCCATCGCCCACGCCAAGATCCGCGTGGGCGGCTCGGTGATCGAGATGGGCGAGGCGCACGGCGAGTGGGGACCGATGCCCACCATGTTCTACGTGTACGTGGACGACGTGGACGCCTGGTACCGGCGGTCCCTCGCGGTTGGTGCCACGTCGATGGAGGCCCCGGCGCTTCAGCCGTACGGCGAGCACCGTGCGGCGGTGCGCGACGCCTTCGACAATGTGTGGTATCTCGCCGCGCCGGCGGCGTGAGCGCAGCGCGACCGCGGCCTCAGTCGACGATCCGCACTCGGGGTTGGATCTGGCCCCCCGAGAGGTAGGAGGCGGCGAGGCTCTCCGGGTTGTAGGGCGGCAGCTTCGCGGCCCGCAGCCGATCCGCCCCGGCGAGCCGCTCCACCACCGAGCGGTGGCGATGGTCTTCATGCGCTCACCGGCGGCCTGGTCAGCCGCTCCAGGACCTGGAACTGGTAGTGGTACGAGTCGACTCCGGACCCGTTGTACCGCCTCACCGCGTAAGGCCAGTCGCAGCCGAGCGTCGCCCGATCCGGTACCCGGGAGTATTCCGTCTCCGGATGATACGGGGTCGCGTGCAGCGTGTCGGTGGCGCCTTGATAGACCGGCGTCCCCGCTGCGATGTCGACGAGGTGCTCGGCGGCGCAGCGCGCGCAGTCGGTCATGAAGCGCGCATCATCCGGCGCGTACCGGCAGGGTCGGAGGGCTCCGTCGCCGATCTCCTTGATCCGGTCGTCGGCCTGCTGGCCGGGGGTCGAGCCCGCGATGAAGAGCTCGTACTTGCTCCGCAGCTCCTTCACCGCGCGCTGGACGTTCTTGACCGGGTCCACCATGACGCCGGCGACCTCGGCCGCGGTCGGGGGATGGTGAAAGAGCGTGAACTGCCCGATCCCGTAGCCCCGAGACGTGATGCGATCCGGATGGCCGTGGTCGCCGTGATCGAGCCCGACCACGATGAAGTCGTCGGCGTTGTCGCCGCTCGGCACCCGGTACTGCATCCCGCCGCTCTCCTGCAGGAAGATCGCGAGGAGGAAGGGGCGCGGGACGGGCAGCCCCACGAGCTGCTGGACCTGGGCGAGGGCGTCTTGATTGGCCTTCGCCGGCTCGGCCGAGCGAGGCAGCGTGGGGATCCGCGGGTCGCCCAGGATGTCCTCGATGCAGGCGGCCAGCCGCTCGTCGACGACTCCGGTCAGGCCGGTCACGCGGCCGCGATTGAACGTCTGGAGCGCCACCGGAGCGTCGCCGTCGCTTCCGTGCTGGCCGGCGGTCAGGAGATCGTACTGCAGCGCGCGCACCGCGCTCGCGGTGCCGTCGCCGAACTGGCCGTCGATGCCGGCCCGCAGGTAGCCGAGGGACCGCAGGTCCTCCTGCAGGCTCTTGGCGAGCGGGTCGGGTGGTCCCGATCGGGGCCGCACCTCGAGCCCGGGCTGACGATACGGACGCCTCATCGGCCTTCCCAGCCTACGAACCGCCCCGGGGCTCTGTCAACATTCGGGGGCGCCTGAATCGATGGGGCAAATCGCACGATCGAAAGGGCAATCATGAGCACGTCCGCGTGCAGGCGCGTCTTGGTGTGGGTGTCGAGCGCGCCGAACGGCTCGTCCATCAGGAGGAATTCTTGGGGTGACCCTCCGGTCCTGGATGGTGGCCACTTATGCCAAGTCGCGCGGCCGCCCAAACGCAAGCGCTCGGTGCTACCATGTGTCTCGGTAGACCACCTTCAAGCCGCGAAGGAGCGCAGCCCGTGAGCACATCCGACCGCAGCGACCGCGCCGATCGCATCGGGGGCGTCCTCTCCCCGGTCGTCACCCCGTTCAAGGCCGACCTCTCGCCGGATCCGGAGCGCTTCGTGCGCCAGTGCCGCTGGCTCCTCTCGCAGGACGTGGGCCTCGCGGTGTTCGGCACCAACTCGGAGGCCAACTCGCTCTCCACCGAGGAGAAAGTGGAGCTGCTGGATCGGCTGGTGGCGGGCGGCATCGACGCGGCGCGGCTCATGCCGGGCACCGGGTGCTGCGCGCTGACCGACTCGGTGCGGCTCACCGCGCACGCCATGAAGCTCGGCGCGGGCGGGGTGTTGATGCTGCCGCCCTTCTACTACAAGGGCGTCTCCGACGACGGGCTCTTCAAGAGCTTCGCGGAGGTGATCGAGCGGGTGGGCGACCGCCGGCTCCGACTGTACGTCTACCACATCCCGCCGGTTTCGCAGGTGCCCATCACCCTCGGCCTCATCGAGCGGCTGCTCAAGGCGTACCCGGACGTGGTGGCCGGAGTGAAGGACAGCTCGGGCGATTGGAGCAACACCAAGGCCATGCTCGACGCCTTCGCGCCGGGCGGCTTCGACGTGTTCGCGGGCAGCGAGACGTTCCTGCTCGCCAACATGCGCGGGGGCGGCGCGGGGTGCATTAGCGCCACCGCCAACGTGAACCCGGCCGCCATCGCCCGCCTCTACCGCGAGTGGCAGACTCCGCAGGCGGACGACCAGCAGGCGCGCCTCGACGAGATCCGCGGCATCATGCAGCGCTACCCGATGATCCCCGCGCTGAAGGCGGTGATCGCTCGCTACGGCGGCGACGGGGCGTGGGTCACCGTGCGCCCGCCGCTGGTGGCCCTCACCGCGGAGCAGCGCGCCGCGCTCGCCGCCGAGCTGGGGCGCGCCGCCTTCACCATGCCCGGGCTCGGGGAGTAGCGCCATGCGAGAGCTGGCCGCCCGCCTCGACGCCCTCTGCGACGCGCTCCCGTTCCAGACGAGCTGGTACCTGAAGGACCTCGCGAGCGGCGCTCGCGCCGATCGCGGGGGCGACGTGCCGGTGCCCTCGGCGAGCACGCGCAAGATCTCCATCATGGTGGCCGCGCTCAAGGCGGTCCACGACGGCAAGCTCGCGCTCGACCAGAAGGTGGTGATCGACGCGAAGTACCAGGACAACGACTCGGGGACGTTCCAGCACCTGACCCCCGGCTTCTGGATCACCTTCCGCGACGCACTGGTGATGATGATCATCGTCAGCGACAACACGTGCACCGGCCAGGTGGTGGACCTGGTCGGCCTCGGCGAGATCCAGCGCTTCTGCGAGTCGGTCGGCATGAGCCGCACCATCCATCGCTTCGGCATCCCGCCGCGGCTCGGTCCCGATCACGCGCTCGAGCAGGTGACGAGCACCACCCCCAACGACCAGGGCCTGCTGCTCGAGCTCATCCTGCGCGGCACCACCGACGCCGCGGTCGCCGCACGCATGGGCGTGACCCCGGCCCTCTGCCGGCTCGGGCTCGACATCCTGTCGTGGCAGAAGCTCAAGACCCGGCTGCCCTCGCAGCTGCCCCTCGGCACCAAGATCGCGCACAAGACCGGCACCGGATCGCGCGGATTCATGGACGCGGGCATCGTCTGGAAGGGCGACCGGCCGCTCTTCATCCTCACCGCCTACACCGACCGCGTGCCCGCCGCGCTGCCCGACGGCACCCCCGGCTTCACCGCCGCCAACACCCTGATCGGGCGGATGGCGCGGGTGGCCTACGACGCGCTCGGCGGCGCTTAGGTCCTCGGCCCGTGCCCGCGAAAACTTCGCCGAAGGAGCCGCCCGCCCCCAAGCGGGCGATGAGCATCCACGCGCATCCCGACGACCAGGAGTTCACGGTCGGCGGCACGCTCGCCAAGTGGGCGCGCGCCGGCTGCGAGGTGATCACGGTGTGCCTCACCAGCGGCGGCGCCGGCTCCAACAAGTACACGCCGCGCGAGATGACGCGCCACGCCCTCGTGCCCATCCGCGAGGACGAGCAGCGCGAGGCGTGCCGGCTGCTCGGCGTCAAGGAGACGATCTTCCTCGGCTACGAGGACGGGCAGCTCGAGCCGTCGATCACCATGCGGCGCGATCTCACCCGCCTGATCCGCCGGCACCGTCCGGAGGTGGTGGTGTGCGGCGATCCCACCATGCGCTTCTACGGCACCACCTACATGAACCATCCCGACCACCGGGTCGCGGCCGACGTCACGCTCGACGCGGTGTTCCCGTCGGCGGGCACGCGCCTGATCTTCCCCGAGCTGCTCGACGAGGGGCTCGAGCCCCACGAGGTGCGGCAGGTGTACATCCACGGCGCGGAGCGGGCCGACACCTACGTGGACATCGGCGAGGTCCTCGAGGTAAAGCTGGCCGCGCTGCGCGCGCACAAGAGCCAGATGGGCGAGTGGGACCCCGGCGAGATGATCACCCAGTGGGCGCGCGAGCAGGGCAAGCGCCGGAAGCTGGCCGCGGCCGAGGCCTACCGCCGGATGGTGCTACAGGACCCCTGAGCGCCGGCGCGGCGCCCGGCTACTCGGTGCGCGGCGAGACCTGGATCCAGCCGCTCGGGCACGCGGCCACGGTGGGATAGTACCCGGCGGGATCCTGGCAGAACCGCGGGCCCACGAACACCCGCGGGCCGAAGAAGACTCGCGGCCCGTGGAAGCCGTGGTGGGAGCCGCCGCGCCCGCGGTCCCAGGCCGACGCGTCCCCCGGCGTCAGCCCCCCAACAGGAGCGCGATCCCGGTCACCGCCACCATCCAGCCGATCAGATACTTCCTCATGCTTCGAGTGTCCAGCCGCCGGAAGCGGCTGCCTAGCCGACGTAACCCTTCTGGTGGAAGTAGTTGGCGCGATAGAACTCGCGCACCAGGTCGCCGTAGACCGCGGGCGGATAGCGCGGCGGGTCGTCGGGGCCGGTGCAGCTCGGCAGGCACTCGATCACCGCGGTCGGAGAGGGACTGTAGAAGAAGGCGATCGAGTAGCGGTCCGTCCCGGACTCGTTCAGCACCGCGTGCGGGGTGGAGAGGAATCGGTCGTTCGACCAGCGCTTCATCATGTTGCCCAGGTTGACCAGGAAGGTCCCGGGGATCAGCGGGGGCGCGAGCCATTCGCCCGACGGCAGCCGCACCGCGAGCCCGGGCACGTCCATGCGGGCCAGGATCGTGACGAACGAGTTGTCGGTGTGCGGGCCCTGCCCGAACTGCTCGTCGTCGGCAATGTCCTGGGGCGGGTAGTGCAGGAACCGCAGGTTGATATGGGCCTCGCCCGCGAAGAACGGCGCGAAGTGGCCCGCGGGCATGCCGAGCGCGCGCGCCAGCACCGGGAGCATGCGCTCGCCCACCCCCTGCAGCGTGGCGAAGTAGTCGACCATCGCGGCGCGCATCGCCGAGTGCCCCTCCGGCCACTGGTTCCGCCCGCGCAGCGGCGTGCCGGCCAGCACGTCGGGGTGATCGGCGGCCCGTTCGTGGCTGATGAAGAAGCTCTCGTTGTAGTTGGGGCGGGTCGCCTTGTGGACGGTGGAGGCCTTCTGGATCGACTGGTTCACCGGCAGGTAGCCGATGTTGTTCTCGTTGAGCTGCAGGCGCAGCTTCTCGTCGAGCGGCAGGGCATGGAGCTCGCGCGAGGCGGCGAAGGCCCGCTCCACCACCGCCTCCGGCACCCCATGCCCGGCAAGATAGAAGAAGCCGACGGTCTCGCTCGCGCGCCTCACCTCGCGGGCCACCGCCTCGAGCCCCTCGGGATCGGCGGGGACCCGGAGCGCGGGTGAGAAATCGATGATCGGGATGGTCCGGGCGGCCTCCTCGATGTCCTTGACCGCCAGGCTCTTGAGGATGTTCATGCCGGCGATCGTAGCGCAACCCGGCGACCAGCGGCAATCATGAGGTACGGTGGGGTGCGGCGGGGCCGGAGGCCGACCCCGCCGCGGATTCAGCGGACGATCAGCACTTCGGCAGCTCGCGCAGCTTCGCCTCGATGCTGTCCCCTACCTTGAGATCCTGGAGCGTCTCCTTCGAGGCCTTGAACTCGTGGGTGGTCCCGTCTTTCTCGGCTACCGCCACCACGCCCTGCGCCTGGTCGACCCGTACCACCTTGCCCTCGACCTGCTGGCGGGCGCCGGCCTTCATCTGTTCACAGGATTGCTTGGTCTGTCCGGCCGCGAACCCCGCCGAGAGCGGGACGGCCAGCATGATTCCCATCGCCACTGCCTTGTACGACCTCATGACGTCCTCCAGGCCCTAGTGCTTGGTGATGTCGTAGATGGCGCCGGCTGCTGCACCCACGCCGGTGCCGATGAGCGCGCCCTTGCCGGCTCCGTAGCCGGTCCCGGCGCCGACCGCGGCGCCCGCGCCCGCGCCGACCGCCGCGCCGCCCAGGGTTCCGCAGGCCGTGGCGGCGAGCGACACCAGGGACAGCCCGACCACAGCGGAGAGGACTCTCGTCTTCGTGGATGATGTCTTGGTCATGGTTCACCTCCTGAGTCGAGTAATGGCAACCCCCATGCCAGGACGTGAGAGCGATGGCCGCGCGCAACTCCGCGCCGGCGCGCGCGGCGCGCCGACGCCGCCCATCGCGCCCCCAACAGCGCGGAAAAAGATACATCCGCGGCGGCGTAAGAATTACCGTCTTGCCCGCCGAGCCACGATGGGACATCCTGGCGCGACGAGGAGGACGCATGGCACAGCTCGACGGCAAGGTGGCGCTCATCACCGGCGCCAGCAAGGGCATCGGTCGCGTCATGAGCCGGCTCTTCGCCCAGGAGGGCGCCGCGGTCATCTGCGCGGCGCGGACCCGGGAGCTGGTGGAGGAGACGGCGGGCCTGGTGAAGGCGGCGGGCGGCCGGGCGATCGCGGTGACCGGCGACGCGGCGAGCGAGACCGACGTGCCGCGGATGATCGAGACCGGGGTCCGCGCCTTCGGTAAGCTCGACGTGCTGATCAACAACGCGGGCGACGGCGGCCCGACCAAGCGGGTGCAGGAGTACACCAGCGAGGACTGGTTCTACACGATCAACTCATGCCTGACCAGCTCCTACATGTGCATCCGCTTCGCGGTGCCGGAGATGCTCAAGGCGGGCGGCGGGGTCATCGTGAACATCTCCTCCACCGCGGGCCGGCGCGGGCTGCCCTTCCGCATCGGCTACTGCTCGGCGAAGGCGGGCCAGGTCGGCATGACCTACGGCCTGGCCCTCGAGCTGGCCCCGCACAACATCCGCGTCAACGCCATCGCGCCCGGCGCGGTCGCGGGCGACCGGATCGACCGGGTCATCGCCGGCCAGGCCGAGGTGCGCGGCGTGGCGCTCGAGGACATGCGCCGCTCCTTCGTCGAGCGGGCGCCCCTCAAGCGCATGTCGACCGCCGAGGACATCGCGACCCTCGCGGTGTATCTCTGCAGCGACGCGGCCCAGAACCTGTCGGGGCAGTGCATCGCGGTCACGGCCGGTGAGCCGGCGGTCTAGGCTCTCTCGCGGGCCCGCGCTCGCGGGGATCCTGCTCGCCTCGCTCGCGAGCGCGCAGCCCGATCCCGACTCGGCGTGGCCGCACTACGGCAACGACCCCGGCGGGGCCCGCTACTCCGCCGCGGCGCAGATCGACCGAACGAACGTCGACCGGCTCCAGGTCGCGTGGACGTTCCGTACCGGCGCGCTCGGCCAGAGCCCCGCGCTCGATCGCAAGGCCGCCTTCGAGGCCACCCCGATCCTGGTCGAGGGCAAGCTGTTCCTCAGCACGCCCTACAACCACGCGATCGCGCTCGATCCGCGCACCGGGGCCAAGCTCTGGGAATACGACGCGGCCCTCGATCGCTCGCACGGCTACTCGGAGGTCACCTCGCGCGGGGTGTCGGCGTGGCGGGACCCGGCGGCGGGCGCGGGCCCGTGCCGCACCCGGATCTTCATGGGCACGCTCGACGCGCGCCTCATCGCGCTCGACGCCGACAACGGCGCGCCGTGCGCCGGCTTCGGCGCGGGCGGCCAGGTCGATCTGACCCGCGGCGTCGACCTCCGCGACCTCGGCAACTACCAGATGACGTCGGCCCCCGCGGTGAGCGGCGACGTGGTCGTGGTCGGCTCCTCGATCGGCGACAACCGCGCCGTCGACGTGGAGCGCGGCATCGTGCGGGGCTTCGACGCCCGCAGCGGCGCGCTCCGCTGGACCTGGGACCCGATTCCCTGGGCGAGCCGGACGACTCCGCGCACCGGCGCGGGCAACGCGTGGTCGACCCTCTCGGTCGACGCGGAGCGCGGGCTCGTCTTCGTCCCCACCGGCAGCGCGAGCCCCGACTACTGGGGCGGCACCCGCAAGGGCGACAACCGGTGGGCGAACTCGGTCGTCGCCCTCCGCGCCGACACCGGCCTGATGGTGTGGGGCTTCCAGGTGGTCCATCACGATCTGTGGGATTACGACGTCGCGTCGCAGCCCACGCTCTTCGCCTGGCGCGACGGCACCCCCGCGATCGCCATCACCACCAAGATGGGCCGCGTGTTCGTCCTCGACCGCACGACCGGGGCGCCGCTCGTTGCGGTGGAGGAGCGTCCCGCGCCGCCGAGCGACGTGCCGGGTGAGGAGGCGTGGCCGACGCAGCCCTCGTCCGGCATCTCGCTCGGGCCCGAAGGCCTCCGCGCCGAGGAGGCGTGGGGCGCCACCGACAAGGACCGCGCCTGGTGCCGGGACAAGATCGCGGCGGCGCGCTCGGAGGGCATCTTCACGCCGCCGAGCGTGCGCGGCACCGTGGTGTTCCCGGGCTACGCGGGCGGGGTGAACTGGGGCAGCGCCGCCTACGACCCCACCCGTCACCTGCTCTTCGTGAACACCAATCGGCTCCCGATGCTCGTGCGCCTCATCCCGCACGAGCGCCTGGCCCTCGAGGCGACGCAGGGCACGCCCGAGGAGCGGCTCCGCGCCGAGCTCGCCCTGCAGGCCGGCACCCCCTACGCGATGCGTCGCGCACCGCTCCTGTCGCCGAGCGGCACGCCCTGCAATCCGCCCCCGTGGGGAACGCTCGTCGCGGTCGACCTCTTCTCGGGCCGCAAGGTCTGGGACGTGCCGCTCGGCTCGGTCATCTCGGGCGACCTCAAGCGCCTGATGGTGCGGCTCTTCCGACCCCCGCTGCTCGACGCGGGCAGCCCGAGCTTCGGGGGCCCCATCGCCACCGCCGGCGGCCTCGTGTTCACCGCGGCCTCAATGGACAACTACCTGCGCGCGTTCGATTCGGACACCGGGCGCGAGCTCTGGAAGTTCGAGCTGCCCGCGGGCGGGCAGGCCACTCCGATGACGTACCGCGTCGACGGGCGTCAGTACCTGGTGATCGCAGCCGGCGGGCACGGCAAGCTCGGCACCAAGCTCGGGGACTACGTGGTTGCCTTCACGCTGCCTTAAGGTACCCTGATCCCGATGAGACGCGGCCGGCCTTTCCCGTATTGGGTGGCAGTCTTGATGGTGGGACTGCTCGGCCTGCTGAGCCCGCTCGCTCACACCTGCACCGCCGACCCCCGCTGGCTGGTCAGCTCCGCCGACGACCCGGATCTGAATGACCAGCTCCTGCTCGCCGCCGACGGCGTGCTCGCCAGCGTCCTGGCGATCCCGCCCGACCCGCGCGGCACACCGCACCTGATCCCGGAGCTCGCCGCCTTCGCCTCCACGGTTCCGGGCTCCGCATCCCGTACGCGCGCCCCACCCGTCCTCCTCGCCCGCTCCGTCTGACCGAGTCCGAAGCTCAGTCGTGACCTGAACGCCGTCGGGCGCACCATGCGCGGACGGCAACGAGGAGGCCTCCATGAAGCGCAGCACGTTCTTTGCGGTCATCGCCGTTTGCTCGATGGGCGCGGTCGCCACCACGGTGAGCGCAGCCGAGCTGACCAACCCCACTCCGACCACCACGGCCGATGACGCGAAGATGCCGTCGACCGCCGACTTCAGCAACGGCCCGGCGGGCGGCGGGGCCGCTCTCGGTACCAAGGACCACATCCCCACCGGCGCCGAGTTCAGCAACGGGCCGACCGGTGGGGCCGCCAACGATCCGACCCCGCGCCGGATGCCCGACGGCGCGGAGTTCAGCAACGGGCCGACCGGCATCAACAAGGAGTAGTCCGGACCGGCCGGCCCACTCGCTCCACGACGGCGGCGTGTCCCGCGGGACACGCCGCCGTCCCTTCGTTGACACCCCCGCCGGCCCCGCGTAGAGTCTCTCTCCGTCTCGTCGTCACGCCCCACTCCCGAGAGGAGAGACATGGACGTCGATCGCCCGCTCCCCACCCCGATCACCCCGGAGGCCAAGCCGTTCTGGGACGGCTGCCGCGCCGAGAAGCTCATGCTCCCCCGCTGCGAGGAGTGCGGGCACGTCTTCTTCTACCCGCGCATCCTGTGCCCGCGCTGCCACTCCCGCCGGGTGGGCTGGATGCAGGCGAGCGGGCGCGGCACTCTGCACTCCTTCGAGATCGCCCACCAGGCGTTCCAGAAGGCGTGGAAGATCAAGCCGCCCTACGTGCTCGCGATGGTGCAGCTCGAGGAGGGCCCGCGCCTGATGTCGAACCTCATCAACGTGGAGCCCTCGCCGAAGGCGATCCGGTGCGACATGCCGGTGGAGGTCGTGTTCACCAAGGTGAGCGACGACGTGACCCTGCCCCTGTTCCAGCCGAGGCGGTGAGCACGATGGCCACCGTGTCCGACCGGCAGCGGGAGCTGCGCAACGTCGCCTGCATCGTGGGCGTGGACGAGAGCGACCAGATCGGCACCCTGCCGAACGTGAGCCAGCTCTCGCTCCACCTGGAGGCGATCTCCAACGCGGTCCGCGACGCGGGCCTCAAGGTGAAGGACGTCGACGGTATCTTCACCGCGGGCCAGCACTCGCCCGCCACCCTCGGCGAGGCGCTGGGGGTCAAGCCGCGCTACGTCGACGGCACCACCGTGGGCGGCTGCTCCTTCATCATCATGGTGGGGCACGCGGTGGCCGCGCTCCACCACGGGCTCTGCGACGTGGCGGTGGTCTCGCACGGCGAGAGCGGCCGCTCCGGCACCGGGGTCACCCGCAGCCGCGACACCGCGCTGAGCGGCCAGTTCGAGTTCCCCTACGGCTTCGGCGGGGCCACCAGCTACTTCGGCATGATCACCACGCGGCACATGCACGATTACGGCACCACGCTCGAGCAGTGGGCCCAGGTCGCGGTGTCGACCCGGAAGTGGGCCGCGCTCAACCCCAAGGCCCGCTTCCGCGATCCGATCACGGTCGCCGACGTGCTCAACTCGCGCCCGGTGTCCTATCCGTTCAACCTGCTCAACATCTGCCTCGTGACCGACGCGGGGGGCGCGGTCGTGCTGACCCGCGCGGATCGGGCCAAGGACTGCGCCAAGCCGCCGGTCTACGTGCGCGGCTTCGGCGAGGCCACCGAGCACGTGATGGTGACCCAGATGGACAGCCTGTCGGTGAGCGCGGCGACCCGCCTGGCCGGCGAGCGTGCGTTCTCGATGGCGGGCGTCTCGGGCAAGGACTTCAACCACATCATGCTCTACGACGCCTTCACGTCGGGGCCGCCGATCATGCTGGAGTCGCTCGGCCTGGCCAAGCCCGGCGAGGGCGTGCAGTTCTTCAGCGAGGGCCGCTCCACGCCGGGCGGCAGCCTGCCGATCAACACCAACGGCGGCGGCCTCTCCTACACCCACTCCGGAATGTACGGCATCTTCCCGATCATCGAAGCCACCCGCCAGCTCCGCGGCGAGACCGGCGCGCGCCAGGTCCCCGGCGCTTCGTGCTCGCTCGTCAACGGCATGGGCGGCATGCTCTCCGCCGCGGGCACTCTGGTCCTCGCCAACCGCACCTAGTGCGACTCGGCCTCTCGGCGGCAACGGTCGCCGGGGGGCCGAGAAGGGTCCAGATGCGAGGCGACGCCCTCGGCCGCCCGCGAGGCGTACTCCCTGTACGTCGAGCGGCGCGGCCGAGGGCGTC
>Ga0070699_100004887_pt1 | contig 11824 bp, 9 predicted proteins | sample KBSK1503metaG_FD_65473 | JGI IMG/M metagenome (GOLD analysis project Ga0070699, IMG submission 65473) | Corn, switchgrass and miscanthus rhizosphere microbial communities from Kellogg Biological Station, Michigan, USA - KBS K1-50-3 metaG | ecosystem: Host-associated > Plants > Roots >...
TGCGATTTCCCCTAAACCACGCACTGCTCGAACACGCACGCCGGGCGGCCGGTCAGCACGGCCGCCCCGACCCCCGGCCGCGCCGCCGCCTCCTACCCCGGAGGGCGGCCATGACGGCCCGACCCGTTGCCCCTGTTATCCCCTCCGTCGGCCGCGGCCACCGCCGGCTAGTTCCTGCGCGGTCGGTGCGCCTTCCTCGCTATTATCATCTCGGCCGGCGGTTGCTGCTCGTTACCGAACTGCATTCGGCCGCCGGACGCGCAATTACATCTTCACTCGCCAGTAAATTCATGCCGACCATCCTCGATGAACTCAAGAATCTACACCCGAGCGAAATTTTGAAGATACTTGTGGCACTTCATTGTAGGCCGAGTCTCGCATGGCAGTCGTGGCAACTCCAACTTGATAGCATTGCACTCTATGAACTTAGCACGCGAAATGACATCGGCTTATCGGGATCGTACGTCATTTTCTTTTCCTTTCGCCTATGGCTACTTGCGTCACATGGCCGCTGCGACCACGTGCATCTGATTCAGACAGGTTCCTGTCTGCCCTTATATCTGCCGGAGGCAGCCGCACACTGAGCTGGCTATTTCCAACCTCCTTTTACCACGACCCAAGTACTGCCGTACTAATCTCTAGATTTGGCGACGGCCACGGCATGTCGGGCAGGGAACCGGAACCTGGCCGCGGCCGCCGCATGCCACGCAGAGACGAGCTAGAGGTTCTCTGGCGTTCGGATTGCCGATGCCACTTCCACCAAGTGAACGACAATCAGTAAGACCGACCGCACCTGCGCCTCGACATGTGGGACAGGTCGCCGGTGTTGCACGAGCTTGCATTGACCCCCCAGCAGACAACTACTATCGTGACGCCGTGAGGCGTCTGATGTCATTCTTCTCCCGCGCCTTACAGGTGGCAAGACCATATGACCGACATCGGGCTGAAGGTTCTGCGATACAGCGCAGGCCATGGCGACGCATGCCACGACGGCTCAACGTCGTTTCGAGGCGAACGTCGGTCTGTAGGCCGGATCTCGTGCGTGCGTTATCTTGGCCGGCGCCCGACGTACCTGGCATCTAGTACTACAACAGCGTCCTGTGATCTCTAGAAGAGCGTGGGGCCGAAGGCGCACAGGTGCCGCCCTGGTTTCATGTCTGCGCAGGTCGCAGATGCTTGAAGGTCAGAGAAAAGTCAGGGTTACTACCGGCCCGAACTGCCGAAACCGGACATAATGCGCCTCGATCTCAGGCAACTCGTACGTTCGAATTATTGACTATATCTCAATGATATGGTTCTCATCAGCGAGCGAATAAATGATCATGGAAAGTCCTGTACATATCGGCGGGGATGCGCGCTGGCCATTACGGGGCTCCAATTACCATCCGTGACGGCCTGCTCGGTGCCGGGCCTCCGCAGGTGCGGCTCGCGGCTGCAAGATGATCACTTGCCAGGCTGGCCTGGTGCCCGGGAACTCCGGCGGCTTGCCCCGCCTGCGGGCAGATGCGGAACGGCGATTCAGCCCGTGCCGTGGCGGCCGGAGACGATGCAGGGCGATAGCCGGCCGGGCCGGCGAGGACCGCAAACCCGTTTCGCGTTCACCCGGACACCGGTGGCACCTAGCGCCGGGCAGTACCTGCCCGGCCCGGTCGGCATCGCTGACGCGGATGCCCGGGTGCATGTGCCGGGAGGGGCGGGCCCGGCCCGTCGCGGCCGGACCCCGGCGGCTACCCGCGGGAAAGCCAGCTGGAGCTGGCCGGGCCCGGAACCGGTGAGGATCCCGGCCGCCCGGCCGGCCTGGTCTCAGCGGGCCGGCGCTGGCGGGTCGATGATGTCGGCTGCCTGCCGCAGCGCGCGGGCTATCCGCTCCCGCGGCCTCACCCTCTGCAGCTCTTCGGTCAGCTCGGAGACCAGCTCGCGCAACGGCGTCACGTCAAGCACTCCCGGCTCGCCGCCGGTGCTCGCCACCCGCCTGGCCCGGGCCGCCTGGGCTGTGCGGCGTGCCTGGTCGGCCAGGCGGCCGGCGACCAGGCCGCTCAGCCGCGTTCCCTCAGCCACCGCGACGTCCCGGCCGGTGCCGGGGCTGGCCGGCGTATCAGGGGCAGCACCCGGCTGCGTATCACGGGCAGCACCCGGCTGCGTATCACGGGCAGCACCCGGCTGCGTATCACGGGCAGCACCCGGCTGCGGATCCTCGGACACCACAATCACCTCACTTCGCGACCCTGGACGGCCTGGCGCGCAGGACGGGCAGGAACGCTGCCCGCCCGGCTCCTGCCTCCACGGCAATCACCTCTAACTCGCGGTCCCGGGTTGTCCGGGCGACGTACTGCCCCCATTTTGTCACTGTGAACCATCCCGCACGCCGATCGTCTTGTGCTGCACCCCGGCGATAGCCCGCTTCCGCCAGTGTCCGCAGGGCAGTTCACGGTGCCCGTCACCTGCTGCAGCGCGCCCAGATGACCCAGATCGGCGCCCATCATGGCCGGTATCGCCTGACTTGCCGGCTGCGCCAGATCGGCGGCTCTTTGCGCGCGTTCCCGAGAGTGGTCACGCCTCCTTGAGGCCGCTGCCGATGCCCGGCCAGCTACCTGTCAGCGCGCTCATGCCGCTCACCGGGTCCGCAGGTGGTTCAGGTACGACTCGCCGCGCGGTGACAACCGGTAGCCGACGTCGAGGCTGAGGGTCAGCCCGAGTTCCTTCAGCCGCCTGACATGCAGCTTGAAGTCCTGCCGCTGCCAGCCCATGGCTTCGGCCAGGACCGCGGACACGATGCCGGGCCGGTCGGCGATCAGCGCGAGCACCGCGCCCGTCCACGGCCCGCGGCTGCTTGACCTGTCCATCCCGGCCAGCCTGGCCGTGATTGCGGCGACGTCCGCGTCGGTCAGGCCGGCGGCGCGGGCCAGCTCGTCCCTGGGATCCGGCCCGTCGATTCGTCGCAGGCGGATGCGGTAGACCGGCAAAGCCGGGTCACCGCGCAGGTCGGCCAGCAATTCGCCGACGCTCGCGTACCCGGCTTCGCGTGCCTGGGCGGCGTCCACTGATGACGGCTCGACCACGTCCACCGACTCGACTTCGACCATGTCGATTCCGGTGCGGTAGCGGCGGCCAGGGGCGACCTGGCTGCGCCTCCAGCGTCGGAAGGCCAGGACGATCGCACCAGAGTGGATCCCGTCCCGCAGTCGCTGCTCGAACCGCACGCTCCGACAGTACTGACAGCACCGCGGTCCGCGTCACGCTCTACATCAGAGATGGTCAGCCCGTCACCGCCCGGCGAGCCGACGACGACGACTTGCACGGCAACAGGCCGTGGGCGCTGCTGTCATCGGCCACCTCCCGAACTGCTGCCCGCTGACTGCTGGCAGCCGGTCGTGGAGGCCGATCGCGCTCTTCTGGCCGCCGGGACGGCTCAGCCGGTCGCTCAGGCTCGGGTTCTTTCAGGCAGCCACGGGGCGGGCTACCACCTCCTCCACGTGCTGGTCCCCGCCGGGTTCTAGCCACAGCACTCGCGGCTATCCGTAACCGAGCCTGCATGGCCGGGCAGGGGAACGGCACGCCGATGCGCAGAACGTCCAGCCACGCGCGGTTCTCACGCCACGGCGCCGGTAGCTGATGACCATGCATTAGGCGGATCTGGGGGCCGAGCCCGTCAGTAATTCCGGGGCCAAGCTCCTCTATCCGCGCGTCCGGCCAGCGTCACGGGTGCCAGATCAGGTTTGTCGTGTGTCCTGGTGGCGGTGGACACCTCGGTGCACGAGACGAGCGCGGCCCGCATCGGTGCTGCCGTGCTGAGCGCTCAGGTTGCGGTGCCGATGGTTCTGGGCCCGGGCGTTCGTTGCGGTGGATGGATGACGGTCACGGACAGACGCGCGCTTGTTCTGGGCGGCGGCGGTGTCACCGGCATGGCCTGGGAGACGGGCCTGATCGCCGGGCTGGCCGGGCTCGGCATCGACCTGGCCGCGGCCGGCGTGATCATCGGGACATCGGCCGGCTCGGTGGCCGGCACGGACATCGCCTCCGGGCAGGAGCTCGAGGCGCTGTACCAGGCCCAGCCCGCGCCGCCGGCTCCCGGGGCCCGCCGCCCGGATCGGCTGGGACTTCACCGGCAGGCTGCTGCGGGACGTGCATACCAGCCGGGACCCGAAGCGGGCCCGGGCCCGGATCGGCAGGCGGGCGCTGGCCGTGCCCACCATGCCCGGACCCTGGCCGCCGGTCACCATCGGAGAACGCCGTTTTTTGGACGGCGGCATGCGCACCGTCGCCACCGCCGACCTGGCGCACCCATACGAGCGGGTGGTCATCGTCGCGCCGGTGGCCGCGGGCATCGGCGTCATGGCCAGCCCGCGCCGGCAGGCGGCCGCGCTGACCGCAGCCGGAGCCGCGTGGCGCTGGCCCGGCCGGACCGGGCGGCCGTGCGCGCCATCGGGCGCAACGCCGCGGCGGCCGCAAAGCCCATCGCCGCGGCCGGCAAGATACACGCCGCGCTGCTCGCGACGGCCGACCACGACTTGCGCACCCCGCTTGCCGCCGCGAAGGCAGCCGTCGACGCCCTGCGCGCCAGCGACGCCACCTGGAAGCCCGAACAAGTGCGGGAACTGGCGGCCAGCGCTGACGCCTCGCTCGATCAGCTCACCCGGCTGGTCGACAACCTGCTCGACCTGAGCCGGCTGCAGGCCGGCAAGCTACCGCTGCGCCCTGGCCAACCGAAGTCGCGGACGTCGTCGCTCACGCGCTGGCGAGCCTCGGGCCGCCAGCCGCGCAGATCCGCGTGATGATCCCGGCAGCCACGCCGCTCGCGGTTGCCGATCCCGCCCTGCTCGAACGCGTCCTGGTGAACCTGCTGTCCAACGCGATCCGGTACTCGCCCGCCGGTACCCCGGCCACGGTGACCGCCAGCGCGCTCGGCGACCGGGTGGAACTGCGCATCATCGACCAAGGGCCCGGCGTCTCCCAGACCGACCGGGACCTGATCTTCGCCCCCTTCCAGCGGCCGGACGGCGAGGACGGCCCGCCCGGTACCGGCCTCGGACTCGCGCTATCCAGCGGCCTCACCGAGGCGATGCACGGAACACTCACCCCCGAAGACACCCCCGGCGGCGGGCTCACCATGATCGTGTCGCTGCCCGCAGCGGGCTCCGTACCTGCACCGGCGGCTCCGGCCGCGCCGTTCCCGGCCTAGTGCCGCGCTCCTCCTAGCGTGCTGAGATCGCCCACGGCTGCGGCATGTGTCCAGGGCAGCCTGGCGTGGCAAGAGGCTCCTGCCACGCCGAAGCGGCCGAGAGGCGAGACAGCGACGCCACAGAGCCGTTCCATCACGCGGCCCGGCGAAAGATCCTGACGGCAGCGCAAGATCCGTCTCAATTCCCGTCTCGTTCATGACGGTACGGGGAAGCCCGCCAACACTCATCCAGCGTTGCCAGGCAGGGCAGATAGTCCCAGGTAAACCCGCGCGGACAAATACCCCTAGAACTCGCCTGGCACGGGACACGCAATCGACCGCTTCTGTGTGTTGAAATGAGGACGTCGCCTCCTCGCATACTTATGCGCTGACCTGTATGCCGCCAACCGTAGCGGGCAATTGTTAATTCAGCTTTGTAATTTATTTCGCCGACGCGCCGAACGCCGATTATTTTGCACATGGGCTGTGGTGTCCGGGAGTGGGTACCGCGGTACAGAGCTGCCAGTTATGAACACGCGGTGGAGTATGCCAGGCGCACCGGCTGTGCTGGCCGCTCACGGTGGCCGGGGATGGGCGGGCCGGTGTCGGCGTTCGGCACCGCAGTTTCAGGGCACTGCAGGGGCGCTAGACGTCGAGTATGAAGCGGGCCGCCGGGCCGAGGCGGGCCAGGGTTTCCGGCCGCGCGTACTTGCGCTGGTCGAGTTGCTGACCGTTGCCGCGCCGGGTGAAGTAGGCGTGCAGCGCGCGGCGAGGGCGGGATGAGCGGTTCAGGGTCCCGCCGTGCCACAGGTGGCTGTTGAAGACGACGACGGTCCCGGTCGGCGCGAGCAGCAGCACCTCGCCGGGGTGGGAGTCGCGCCTGTCGGCCATTACGTCACCCGGTGATCTCCCGGATAGGTGCGACCCCGGCACTACGCGGGTCGCGCCGTTGTCCGCCGTGAAGTCGTCCAGCAGCCAGATCGAATTGCACACCTGGAATGCGGCGGGATCGGTGACCGGGCCGCCTTCGGTGTGCAGGGCTTGCAGCCCCTGGCCGGGGAGCGCGGCACGGAAGTTGAGCGAGGACAGCTTGAACTCGCCCAGCACGTGGGCGACGCAGGCGAGCAGCCGGGGGTCAGTGAAGCACACCTCGAACGCCGGGTCCTTGTTGACGAGGTCGGCGAGGCGGTCGGTCCCCTCCTCCTGGTGCACCTCCAAGCCCGCCCGGTCCCCCTCGGCCGCCAGCAGTTCGCCGAGCCGGGCCCGGATGACCGCAAGCTGAGCCGCCGAGAGAACGCCCGGGAGCGGCGCGTACCCGTCCCGGTCCAGGCGTGATCTGGTCTCGCCGTCGATGCTGCCGGCCGCGACGCCGAGATCGGCCAGTGCGGTAGCCATGTCCATGTCCTTCGAGACTAGACGCGGCGCTGATGTCCACCACCACCCACGTGTATCCCGCTCGCGGGTTTACCAGCGCAGCGGGTGGCAGCCTTGGGATCTGCCGATCCTGGCCAGCGCCTCGGCCGGCCGCAGCCGGGCGATGCGCCAGCTGGCGAACGATCCCGCCAGCAGTGCCCCGGTGAGCGCCAGGATCACGCCGACGGCGACCGCGGAGGGGCTCACCTGCACGGACATCGGCACCGCAGCGGTCTGGCTGGCGACGACGGTCGTGACGGGACGTCCGAGGCGCGGGATCCGCGTTCCGGTCGGCGTGGAGACGCTTGGGGAAAGCCTCGGCGCGATGGCATCGATGACCGCCGTGCCGGTGATCCGAGCCCGGTCCCGGCCGTGGCGCCGACCGCCCCACGGCCAAGGACTCGCTCATGACCTGGGCGACATTTCGCGCCCTCCGCCAGCCGAGCGCCCTGAGCACGGCCAGACTGGCTGACTTGGAAGCCCAGCTTCATCTGGGCTTAAGACACCGCATCGCATACCGTCGAAACACAACCCCTGAGAGAAGATCCAGTGACCGCGAGCCGTCCGTGGCTGGGTATCAGAGCCGCGTCCTGACTCATTAAGTCAGACATACCTCACACTGGGCGCCGGTCGTTACGAGGACGGCCGACCGGGCGAGGGAACGATCAACGAGAGGAGGAGCCGATGCGGACAACGCCGACAGATGAGGAGCGTGAGCGGTTTGCCGAGAACGGCTACCTCGTGGTCAAGGAGTTCCTGGACCAGGACGAACTGGAACACTGGCGCACCGTGGTCGACGCCGCCCTAGCGCGCCGTGGCGCGCAGCGATTCTCGTTTGCGACTGGAGCGGAGGCCATAAGCCGCTCTCGGCCCGCGGCGGAGCAGTCTTACTACGACCGGGTGTTCACCCAGCGCGTCAACCTCTGGCAGAGCGACGACGGCGTCCGGGAGCTGATGTTCTCTCCCGGCCTCGGCCGCTTCGTCGGCCAGCTGGCCGGGGTAGGCGGCCTGCGAATCTGGCACGACCAGGCTCTCGTTAAGGAGCCCTACGCCAATCCGACCGCCTACCACCTCGACGTGCCGTACTGGTCGTTCACGTCGGCCGATGCCATCACCATCTGGATCGCTCTTGACGCGGCCACCCTCGAGAACGGCTGCCTCTACTACGTTCCTGGAAGCCACAAGGCTAAGAAATTCGACAATGTCGGCATCTCCGAACGTATCGGGGCGCTCTTCGACGTGTACCCGGAATGGCGGAACGTCGCCGCAGTGCCCTGCCCGGTACCAGCCGGGGGAGCCCTGCTGCACAACGGGTTGACGTTCCATGGCGCGGGCGCCAACATGACGCCCGGACGTCGACGGGCTATGACGTGCGCATACATGCCAGACGGCGCCACCTTCAACGGGCACGCCAATGTGCTGCCCCCGGAATACCTAAGGACACTTCGTGTAGGCGACCGCCTCGATAACCAGGCTCAAAACCCTCTGGTGTACCGGCGCGAGGTGTCGGGTGCCCCGACCTGGTAGGGCAACGGCGAACGTCTGGCGGGTAGTGCTGTTGCGGGAAAGTCGGTACGAACAGGGAGAAGTGGTTCCCGCTGCCAAGGTGGCTTGATGGGACACGGTGCGGTGCCGTGGCTGGCGGGAACGATAAGGCCCCCGTGATCGGTGAGTCCCGGTGAGGGTTGTGACCGGTAGGTCTCGAGAAGGTGACGAGAGTGACCAATGAACCGTCGGTTGGCGTGGTGGGCGGGCTACCGTGGCGTCCGGAGCGGCTTCGCGCGGAGCGGCGTGTCAACCCGCTTGGCGTGGGCACCGCCCACCCGTGGCTGGACTGGCGGCTGCCTGCTGAGGCAGAAGACGCCACGCCCGCCGGCTACCGGGTGCGGGTAGCCACTTCCGTGACTGGACTGGCCGAGCCTGACGCCTGGGATTCCGGCTGGGTGGCGTCCACCGCCTGGGCCTGCCGCTACGGTGGGCGACCCGCCGCCAGCCGGGAACGGTTGTGCTGGCAGGTGCAGGTGCGTGTCGCCACCGGTGGGGTGAGCGGCTGGAGCGCTTCGGCCTGCTGGGAGACTGGTTTTCTGGAGCGCCAGGATTGGCGGGCGTCGTGGATCCGGCCCGGCGCGTCCGCCCAGCGGCCTCGTTCGGATCGTCGTGTCTACCTGGCTCGCCGACGGTTCAGCCTCGCCCAGCCGCCGTCCCGTGCCAGGCTGTATGTGACGGCGTTGGGCTGCTACGAGGCGCATCTGAACGGTCAGGTGGTCGGTGACGGGCTGCTGCGGCCGGGCTGGACAGATTACACCCGGCGAGTGCAGTACCAGGTGATCGACGTTACCAAGGCCGTTCGTGCCGGCGACAACCTGCTGGGGGCGATGGTCGCGCCGGGCTGGTTCGCCGGGCGAATCTCGTTGCATGCAGTAAGCGAGAACCACGGTTTCCCCGAATCCCCTGCACCCGAGCTGCTCTGCCAGCTCGATGTGGAGCTACCGGGTGTCCGGATGGTTGTGGTGACCGACGAGCGCTGGCAGTGGCGCGAGTCTGCGATCGCCACGAGCGACCTATACGACGGTGAGTGCTGGGACCTTCGGCTGCTGGACGCGGATTGGGACCTGCCAGCTGGCCAGGAGACCGGCTGGCTGCCGGTGGAGCGGAGCCGGGGCGCGGCCAGGGAGCTAGTCGCCGAGCGGATGCCCCCGGTGCGGGCCGTCGAGGTTCGCCCAGCATCTGTCACCTGGCGGGCCGATGGCAGCGCCCTGGTCGACTCAGGTGCCAACGACGCTGGTTTCATGCGGCTCGACGTGGACGCTGCGCGCGGTCAGCAGGTCGAGGTCTCCTACGCCGAGATCGTCGACCCGGCCGGGAACCTGTACCGGGAGAACCTGCGCGGGGCCGCATGCACCGACCGGTTCGTCTGCGCCGGCGGCGTCGGGGAGGAACTGGCGCCGCGGTTCAGTTTCCGCGGCTTCCGCTACGCCGAGGTTCGCGGCCTGTCATCGCCAGCGAGCCTGCGGCGAGCCGAGTCAGTCACCCTGTCCACTGACCTGGAGCGAACCGGCTGGTTTGAGTGCTCCGAGGATCTGCTCAACCGCATCTACGCCGCGATCTGCTGCTCCCAGCGGGCGAACTACCTGGAGGTGCCGACGGACTGCCCGCAACGAGACGAGCGCTTGGGATGGATGGCCGATGCCCTGCTCTTCGCGCCGATGGCAGCCTACAGTTACGACGTCGCGCCATTTTTCGCCAAATGGTTCGACGACGTGCTCGACGCCCGCACGGCCGAGGGCGGGTTCGCTGACATCGCACCCCGCCCGTCGGCCCGCGACACCGCCGGCGCCCCGGCGTGGGCCGACGCCGGTGTGCTGTTGCCGTGGCTGATCTACCAGCGCTACGGCGAGGTCGAGCCGCTAGAGCGGATGTTCCCCTCCATGGTCGACTGGCTGCACCTGGTGCACGCACGCAACCCCGACGGGATCTGGCGAAACGCCCGGGGCAATGACTACGGCGACTGGGTGCCGGCCGGCCCGGACACGCCACACGACCTGTTCGCCACCTGTTGGCTGTACCGCTCCACCACCGTGGCCGGGCGCATCGGCGGTCTCCTCGGCGCGACTGCCGAGCACGGGTGGCTGACGGAGCGGGCGCAGACGGTGCGTCGAGCCTTCGCGGCGCACTACATCGACAGCGGCACCGGCCAGATCGCCGACCCCAGCCGCCGCGGGTCGTCGGCCGCCGCGCGTCGTTTCGCCCCGATCGCCGCGGTCGAGACCCAGACCGGCTACGTGCTGGCGCTGATGTTCGGCCTGGTAACCGGGCAGGCAGCCGAACGGGCGGGCGCCCGGCTGGTAAACATGGTCCGCAAGGCAGGACCGGCGCTGCAGACCGGATTCGCCGGCAGCGCCCTGCTGCTGCACGCGCTGGAAAGGGCCGGCGCGGTCGACACCGCCTACGACCTGCTGCTTCGGCGCGAGCTGCCGTCACTCGGGTTCATGATCGAACACGGCGCGACCTCGATCTGGGAACGCTGGGACGGTATCGCCTCCGACGGCTGGCCGGCACGTCCCACCATGAACTCCTTCAACCACTGCGCCATGGGCTCGATGGGTGCCTGGCTGGTCGAAGGCGTCTGCGGCCTGCGCCCATCGGATGACACACCAGCCTTCGCCGCCTTCGGCTTCGCCCCCGCGATCACCGCCCGGCTCGACCACGCCAGTTACCGCCTGCACGCACCGCGCGGGACGCTGCGTGTCGGCTGGCACTGGGACGGACCCGACACGGTGGTCGGCGAGGTAGAGGTACCGGTCGGCAGTGAATGCCGGATCGCCGCCATCATTGCTGACGACCGCTTCGAAGAGGCCGGAACGCGACTGGTCGACGCCGGTGCATCTGGCGGCGGCCGGACAGTCGGACCTGGGATCCACCGGGTGCGATGGGTACGGATTCAGTGAGACCAGATAACGAAAGTGATCTCATCGGCCGCAAAATCGCGGCCGTTATCCGGTCACGCCGGCCAGACGGCGGGACAGGCACCGGCGTTCTGTCCGGCGCGGCCACCGCCGCGCCTGCCGGTTGTGACTGCCCAGCAGGTGATGCTCAACTCGGACATACGGCTGTAAACCTCTCAGGCCGGATAGGCGCGGAAACGGCCAGCGGCCCAATCGACCCAGCGCTGGCTGGCAGGTCGTTGAGTGACCTTTCGCCGGCTCTTTGCTATTTGAGCCGCCGCGCCTGTGCTCGCGGAACGGATCCAGATCATTCACTTCTGCGTTTCGTCCCTTCAGCTTTCCGCACGCCCGGCAGCCGCCGGCCTCATGTGCAGGGACAGCAGCTCGGCCACTGGGCGCTGAGTTTGCCGGGTGACGGTGGCGATGCCGTCGGTGCGCTCGACCCGAGAGTGCTTTCAGTGCCGGGTGGACGGCATGGATCCGTGGAGAGGGCTCACGCGCTCAGGCGCGGGGCCTCGGCAAGCATCGCGGTCGTCGTGCTGTCGTCCAGGAAGCCGCCGGACTGGTGCTGCCACAGCCGGGCGTAGGTTCCGCCAAGACGCAGCAGCTCCTGATGCGTGCCCTTCTCGGCGATCTGGCCGCGGTCGAGCACGACCAGCTGGTCCATGCGCGCGACCGTGCTCAGCCGGTGCGCGACCACGAGTGCGGTCCGGCCCTCCATGAGCCGCCACAACGCCTGCTGGACAAGGATTTCGCTCTCCGAGTCCAGCGCGCTGGTCGCCTCGTCGAGCAGCAGGATCGGCGCGTC
>Ga0070699_100004888_pt1 | contig 11823 bp, 12 predicted proteins | sample KBSK1503metaG_FD_65473 | JGI IMG/M metagenome (GOLD analysis project Ga0070699, IMG submission 65473) | Corn, switchgrass and miscanthus rhizosphere microbial communities from Kellogg Biological Station, Michigan, USA - KBS K1-50-3 metaG | ecosystem: Host-associated > Plants > Roots >...
CACAGGATTTCATCACGCCTTTGATCAGAGATCTCGGTGCGGTTTTAGTTAAAGGCATTCGACCGCGAGATATCTTCGCGCAGTACATGGCGAAGGCGTGGGGACCATCCGGCGGCCGCGATCTCAATATCCACTTCGGCGATATGGAGAAAGGATTCATTGGTCCAATCTCTCACCTGGGCGACATGATTCCGGTCATGACTGGAATCCTGCTCGGCGCGCGGATGCAAAAGAAAAACTTTGTCGCCATTGCTTACATCGGCGACGGTGGCATGAGCACGGGCGCGTTTCACGAAGGCTTGAACTTTGCCGCTGTGCAGCGACTGCCGCTGATTGTCGTCGCGGAGCACAATCATTACGCTTATTCAACGCCCACCAGTTTGCAAACCGCGGTGCGAGATCTGGCCGAGAAAGCGGCAGGCTATGGTATTCCGGCGCACATCGTTGACGGCAACGACGTGGTCGCTTGTTATGAAGTTACGAAGCAGGCGGCGGATTATGCGCGGCGCGGCGGTGGTGCGGTACTGATTGAGGCGAAGACTTATCGTCGCAAGGGTCATGCGGAACACGACGATCAGCGTTACGTTGCGGAGGGCGAGATCGAATGGTGGGAGCAGCACAACGATCCCGTCGATCGTTATGAGCGCTACCTCCTCGACTGTAATGTAGCCACGAAAGAGAAGCTCGAAGAGATCGCTGCGGACGTTGCGCGCGAGATTGATGAAGACTGCGCCTGGGCCGAATCCTCACCGCTGCCCGAAGGCGAGCAGGCGGCCTACGGAGTGTTCGACAACAACCTCGTCCCGCCGGCTTTTAGACCGAAAGTTTTGGAGGGTTAAATGACACTCAAACCAATGAACCATAAATTCCGACGTACCAATGGTACCTCACTTACCGGAGGAAAAGAGATGGGATACATCTACGCAGAGCTTGAGCTAACAAATGAAGATCACCTCGCACTCAATCGGTATGGCATGATGCCGGAGGAGGAAATCAAGAGGGTTACATGCCGAGCGCTTGTAGATAGCGGGGCGTGGGACCTCGTTATTAACAAAGACATTCAAAGCAGGCTTAACTTGCCGTTCATTGGTCGGGAATCCGTCACATTGGCGGACGAAACGTGGTTGGACGTCGATATCGTTGGACCAGTTAAGGTTCGTTTTGAAGATCACTTCACGATTGTGAGGGCGGTTGTTTTGCCGGGTACGTCCGAAGTCTTGTTAGGTGCATATCCACTGCAAGGACTGGACGCCTTTATCGACGCCAAACGAGAAAGGCTGCTAGTGCATCCCGACTCACCAGATAATCCCAAGGCATATATACGACAAGTTAAGCAAGTCAGCCTGAGTATTTAACGATGTCCACAGCCGTCAAAAAAGAACATAAATCGGCGCGCCCGGAACGGGGCGGGCAGGCCACCATGGTCGAGGCGATTCGCCAGGGGATCTGGGAAGAGATGGAACGCGACCCGACCGTGTTCGTGATCGGCGAAGACGTCGGCGCGTATGGCGGCGCGTTCAAAGTAACTGACGGGCTGCTCGATGAGTTTGGCCAAGGCCGAGTGGTCGATACGCCGATTTCCGAAGGCGCGATCGTCGGCGCAGCGTGTGGCGCGGCGTTGATGGGAATGCGACCTGTCGCCGAGTTTCAGTTTATCGATTTCATTTCCGCCGGTTTCGATCTGCTTACAAACTACGCTGCGAAGTGTCGTTATCGCTGGGGCGCGGGACTGCCCACGGTGTTTCGTGGTCCATGCGGCTCGGGCGTGCGCTCTGGTCCATTCCACTCGCTCAACGCCGAGGCGTTTTTCCTGAATACCGCCGGTCTTAAGATCGTCGAACCGGCAACGGCATACGACGCGAAGGGTTTGATCAAGGCAGCGATCCGCGATCCGGATCCGGTGCTCTATTTCGAACACAAGAAACTCTATCGCTTGCCGCGGCTGCGCGAAGAATTACCGGCAGACGATTACATCGTCGAGATCGGCAAAGCGCGGATCGCGCGCGCGGGCCGCGATCTGACGATCATCACTTTCGGCGCGATGGTCCTGACGGCGCTCGATGCGGCTGAAGAGCTGGAGAAAGAGGGGCTCGACGTGGAAGTCATCGACTTGCGCACGCTCGCGCCGCTCGACAAGCCCGCCATACTCGCAAGTGTGAAGAAGACGAGCAAAGCCATCGTGCTGCACGAGGCTTCGCGCACTGGCGGCATCGGCGGTGAGATCACGGCGCTGATTGCTGAAGAAGCGTTTGAATGGCTGGACGCGCCGGTGATCCGCGTCGCGTCGATCGACACGCCGGTGCCTTATTCACCGCCGCTTGAAGATTACTACCTGCCGCAAATCAAAGACGTGGTTGATGCGGCACGCAAGCTGGCGGCTTACTGAGATTAAGAGCGAAACGAGTCTGGAGAAGAGATGAGCACTGAAGTAGTGATGCCGCAAATGGGTGAATCCATTGCGGAGGGAACGATTACAAAGTGGCTGAAGAATGTCGGTGAGCGAGTTGAGCGAGACGAGCCGCTGTTTGAGATCTCAACCGACAAAGTTGATGCAGAGATACCATCGCCGGCTGCGGGAACGTTAACCGAAGTCAGGTACAAAGAAGGCGACACGGTTGAAGTCAACACAGTCGTGGCAGTGCTTGACGGTGCGGGCGCTGCGACGGCGGAAGCGCCCGCCGAAAAGCTTGTCGAAGAAAAGCCCGCGCAGCCCGTAGCGCCGCCGCCGCCTCCGCCAGCAGCAGCTCCACCGCCTCCGGCGCCACCGCCGCCGCCATCGGTTCAGGCGAAACCGGCCCCGGCACCACCACCGCCGCCGGCGGAAAAGCCCGCGGAAAAAACAGACGGTAGTGCGGCAACCGCCGAAGAACTGCGACGTACGAAGTCGAGTCCGCTGGTTCGCAAGATCGCACAGGAGCACGGCGTCGATATTTCCAGACTCGAAGGTACTGGTCTAAGTGGTCGCGTAACCAAGAACGACATCCTCAGTTTCATCGAGTCAGGCGCCACGCCGGCGCCGGCCCAACCCGCCGCTGCTCCAGTTGCACCTGCTCTTGCTCCAACGTACGAGCCCGCTGCGCCGCCGCCTCTCAGACCGCAGCTTGGCGATCGCGTCGAGGCGATGAGCGTGATGCGCAAGAAGATCGCGGAGCATATGGTCCTGTCGCGGCGAACTTCCGCGCACGTTACCACAGTCTACGAGATCGATATGACACGCGTGGCGCGCTTGCGCGATCAGCATCGCGATGAGTTCTATCAACGCACTGGGACCAAGCTCACGTTCATGCCCTTTATCTTCGAAGCCGTCAACAAAGGGTTGCGAAAGTTTCCGATCTTCAACGCCCAGGTCAGCGGCGAACAGATTATTTACAAACAGGACATCAACCTCGGTATGGCGGTCGCGCTGGATTGGGGCTTGATCGTGCCCGTCATCAAACGTGCGGACGATCTGAGCATCTCCGGTCTGGCCCGGGCGGCAAATGACCTCGCCGATCGCGCTCGGACCAAGCAGCTCAAGCCTGACGAAGTAACCGGCGGTACTTTCACCATCACCAACCCGGGTGTGTTTGGTGGTCTATTCGGCACACCCATCATCAACCAGCCACAATTGGCGATCCTCGGCGTCGGTAAAATCGAGAAACGGGCCAAGGTAATGACTACCGCGGACGGCGACGATTTCATCGGTATTCGCTGGATGGCCTATTTCGCCCTCAGCTTCGATCATCGCGTCATCGACGGCGCCGATGCCGAAAGATTCCTTGCTTTCGTCAAAGAACAATTGGAAGCCGGCGACTTCTCAGTTTAAATTTTTAGGCACAGATTTGACTTATCCGTTAAGATTTCCGCAGATCTGCGGTGTGTCTTATTGCGATAAAGTGGTGATTCGATGAAGAAACCGCAAGGCTATTGACTTCACTTCGGCGAAGGTCTAAGAGATGTCATCCGCAAAATTTACGAGGCGGGAGGCGAGGAGCGAGGACTCGCCATTGAACAGCTTGAAGAAGACGCGCGTTCAAGGAGCGCGTTAACTAGTTACCAGTTTGAAGGAGATAAATCGATGGTATTCACTAAACATAAATTGTTTGCCCCGGCAGTGCTTATCACCTGCCTATTAGTCTTCTCAGCCTCCCCTATCTTGGCCCAGGATACAACCAATCCGTCCGGCTCGCGCACTGTCACGAGCGGCCAGAAGATGAAAATCAAAGGCGTTGTGACCCGACGTGATGCTGATACCTTCACGGTTCGAGACATGAATGGCGTGGATACGGTTGTGCGCCTGAGCGACAGGACCAGTGTGAAGACTAAAGGTGGGTTCCTGCGGAGTGGCACAAACTACGCACAGACCAGCATCCTGCGTGGTCTGAATCTGGAAGTTGAAGGACGCGGCGGTTCCGGCGGTGAGCTGATGGCCGAAAAGATTCGTTTCGACCAGGACGACATCAACGTCGCACGCGCGATTGAATCGCGAGCTGCGCCGCTTGAAGAGCGAGCCAGCGACACCGAGAACAAGCTCAGCCAGGTCGAAGCCAATGCGCAACGCCTGTCGGGCCAGTTGGAAGAACTCGCGGCCGTTTCAAACGCAGCCCGCGGTGGTGCGAAAGCGGCACAGGCAACGGCTGACGCAGCTGTGGCCGGTGTCACCGCCACCAACGAGCGCATCTCTGCTCTCGACGACTACGCACCGCAGGAGACTGCGGCTGTGAACTTCAAGTCGGGTAGTGCAGTGCTCTCGCCTGACTCGAAGACAAAGTTGGACGACATTGCCAGCAAGGCGATGAACGCGAAAGGTTATGTGCTCGAAGTTTCGGGTTATGCCGATTCACGAGGCAGCATCAATCTCAATCGTCAGTTGAGCCAGCGTCGTGCTGATGCGGTCATTCGTTACCTGGTTGAAAGCCACAACATTCCGCTGCGCCGGATCGTGACGCCGTTCGGTTACGGTGAAATGAATCCTGTAGCGGAGAACGAAACGCGCGAGGGACGTGAACAGAATCGTCGTGTCGAGATCAAGTTGCTTGTCAACAAAGGACTGACTTCTCCAGCGCCGACGATGAATCCGGGCACTTCCGGTTCGGGTAATTAATTGGGCCTGCGCGGAGTTGCATCAGGTGTGCAACTCCCCGCATCGAACGGGGCACCAAAGAGTCGTGGATCATGCCGTCACAAAAGCGGTAGGATAGGGAAACATGCAGGCCAGCAGATTGGCGGCATGATACAGACTCGAGGGTGTCCAGATGAAATTCGGGATTGAAAAACTTTTGTGGCCGGCGTTCCTGATGGGAGTGCTGGCCCTTTTTCTATCTATACCAACCGTGAATGGGCAGGGCGGTGTAAAGAATTTGCCGCCGCCTCCGCCGCCCTGGAGACCGAAGCCAACACCGACGCCAAAGCCCGAGCCAGAAGTGATCGAGGACGTCATCAAGACCACTTCGAACCTCGTGATGGTGCCGGTGTCAGTTACCGATCAAACCGGGCAGGCAGTTCAGGGATTAAAGGTCCCGGACTTTCGTTTGTTGGAGGAAGGCAAGCAACAGGAGATCTCGGGTATTGGGGATCCGGAGCAAGTGCCGCTGGCGATCGCGTTGTTGTTTGACATCTCGAGCAGCACCAGTCAGAAGGGGTTCTTTGCTTCGCAGCAAAACGCCGCTGCAACATTTCTGAAGCTGGTAATGAAGCCCACAGATCGCGCTGCGATCTTTACCATCACGGGCGAGCCGCAAATGATTCAACCGCTGGCGTCGGCTGAAACGTCAGCCGCAAAGATGTTGACTATTCCGGCTGCGACCACGCCGGTGCCCACTGCTTTTTACGATGCCGTAGCAGCCGCGTCAAAGTATCTTGCTGATAGTGCACCCAGTAATTACCGGCGCGTCATCGTGGTGTTGTCAGACGGTGACGACAACTTCAGCTCGCAAATCCGCGATTTATCAACTGTGGATGCAAAGGCGAAATTGAGCGGCGAGGATGCCAATCCGGGAACTCGATCGTCGTTACAGCGCGCCCATCAACGAGCAGTTACTGAAGTACAAAAACGCGTGCAGCAGGCTGACGTTATCTTTTATTCCGTTAACCCGGGTGGTCCTTCGATAAAGCTGAATCAGATCGCGATGCGGGCTGAGCGTGGGATGGAAGCGATTGCGGAAACCACTGGCGGCACCGCGTTCGTTCCGGACTCGGATTTGGATCTGGAGAGAGTTTTTCGTCAGGTCGCGGCGGAATTGCGGGGGCAGTATTTGCTCCAGTACTACGGAGATTCCAGCGCGCCGGCAGGACAGTTCCGGCGCATCAGTGTGGTCGTTCCCGCGCGTGGCGACGTGCGCGTCCGCGCGCGCCAGGGCTACTACGCCAAGAAACCAGATTAACCACAAAATGAGCCGCAGATTTACGCGGATGAACGCAGATCGGATCTGCGTTCATCCGCGTAAATCTGCGGCTCATTTTGTGGCCCTACTCAGTAGTGCGCATTAACAGCAACACGTCCGTCAATCGATTAACCACATTCAGCAATTGCCGGCCGGCGGCGTCGAACTGATTCGCCCCGGCTCTTTCTTCCGCGGTGGCGGCCCCGGCAGCGACACCCGCCAGTTTGATGTAATAGGGTTGGAGCTCGGGCGTGGCGCGAAAGTCAATCTCGAGTTTGTCGAGACCCTCGCGAATGTTCTGAATAGTAGCTCTCACTTGCGCCTTGCTCTGTTGAGTCTGGTCCGCCGGCGAGGCCCCACTTCTGCGAGCGGCATCCTCAACCGCGGCCATGCTGCTGGTCACTCCTCCAAGGATGTACATAAATTTGGTCAGGTTCTTGATTTGGTCGGCAACGCGGGTCGCGCCCTGGGTTCGCACCTGCGCCACGCGCTGGTTGGCGGTTGTCGTGGCCGGCTTCTGCCTGCTGGAACGGCTGCGCGTTTGGGAGAACGCCGTAGAGGGAGCCAAAAGAATCAAAGTTAGTAAAGTGATAGTGATAGGTTTCAACGTGTGTTTCTCCTCTGCTGCTGTTCTCAGATAGACCGCTATGTTTCTGTGGAGGGGTGATTGTACCAAAGACCAACGCGGCTGTTAGAATGACGCTCGAAGATCACGATTTGGTTGCATCCATGCCAGCTATAATGAAGGCTAAAAGGCTTTTGGTCCAACATTTGGGCCGCGTCGATTATGAAGCGGCGCTCGCTATCCAGAAAGCAACGGAACTGGCTGTTAAAAACCACACTCAGCTCGACACGTTGCTGCTGCTCGAACATCCACACACCTTCACTATCGGCCGGCGTGGCGACAGTTCATCAATCCTGCTCGACCGCGAAGATCTCAGCTCGCGAAACGTCACATTGTTTGAGACTAATCGCGGCGGCAAAGTGACCTATCACGGCCTGGGCCAGGTGGTTGGTTATCCGATCATCAATCTCAGTCCCGATCGCGAAGACGTTCATCGTTATGTGCGCGACCTGGAAGAGGTCCTGATTAGGACCATGACAGACTTTGGTATCAATGCCTTTCGCATCGATGGTCTAACCGGCGTACACACCGAGCGCGGCAAGGTGGCGGCGATCGGCGTACACATCGCGCGCTGGGTAACGACGCACGGTTTCGCGCTCAACGTAAACACCGATCTCAGTTACTTCAATTTAATCATTGCCTGCGACGGCGAACCGGTAACTTCAATGGAAACGCTGCTGGGAAACGAAATAGATCTCAGCGTCGTCGAGGATCGGATCGCAACTCATTTTGCCGACGTCTTTTCATATGCTGAATATTCAAATGATCCAGGAAGCGCGGGAACGCATCGGCCCGCGCATTCATCGCACACCGGTAATCACCTCGCGACAGTTTAACGAAGTCGCCGGCAAGGAAGTTTTTTTCAAATGTGAAAACCTGCAACGCGCGGGCGCCTTCAAGATCCGCGGTGCGACCAACAAGATTCGGTCGCTAACGCCGGAAGAAAAACAGCGAGGCATCGTCGCGTTTTCGTCAGGGAACCACGCGCAGGCTGTGGCGCTGGCGGGTCGTGAAGCCGGCGTCCGTGTGCTGGTCGCGATGCCTGAAGATGCACCGGCGGCGAAGGTTGCGGGCACACGTGGTTACGGCGCGGAAGTAGTTTTTTACGATCGTCACAAACAGGACCGCGAAGCGTTCGCGATGGACCTGGCCGAACGCGAGCGGCTGATCATGGTCCCGCCTTACGACGACTACTTCATTCTGGCGGGCCAGGCCACGTGCGGTTTGGAGTTATTGGAGGAAGTGCCCGAGCTCGATTGCATGCTCGCGCCGTGTAGCGGTGGTGGCTTATTCGCCGGGGTGGCCACAGCGGCCAAGTCGCACAATCCGAAGATTCGTTGTTATCCGGTTGAGCCGGAAACTGCGGACGACACGCTGCAATCGTTCCGCAAAGGCGAGCGCGTTTCGATCCCGCCGCCACCAACAATCGCGGACGGCTTGCGCGTGCAGATACCCGGCAAGCTCACCTTTCCCATCGTGCAGCAGTTAGCCGACGATGTGCTGACCGTTTCCGACGACGAGATAATCGAAACGCTTCGCTTCATGTTGTTTCGTATGAAGATCCTGGTCGAGACTTCAGGCGCGACCGCCGCCGCCGCTGTCATGTTCAAAAAACTCCCCGCGGACGTGAAGCGCGTCGGTGTCATCCTCTCCGGCGGCAATATCGATCCCGATGTTCTAATCCGTGTTATCGGTGGCTAAAAAATAACCTCACCGGCCGCGAACGACGCGAGATTTGCAATTACGATCACCGCAAAATCTCTCCACGTCGCTTGCTTGCCGAAAGCGAGCCAGAACAACGCGCATTCAGCCAGCGGCGCAAACGTCTCCGCCACTAACAGAAACATGGATCGAGACTGATCTACCATCAGCAGCGGCAAGACGAGGACGACGATCGGGTAAGTACACGCGGTCAACCACACACCGGCGCCGATGCGACGCAGTTTTGAATGGTGAGCGGAGAGCCCGAAGAAAAGGATCGGCGTCTCGATCGCGATCGTGAGCAGGTATCCGATCGGAAAGAAGTGCCATAGTTCCCACGGAGACACTAGAGCATCCTCAGCAGGAACGGCGCTTCAGCCAGCACATGCGCCATCGCGACGGTGAAGTAGATATCGCGCGTGGTTGAGTAATCGATCGCAAAACCAAACCATAGGACGACCACGGCTGCGAACCCGGCAATCAGTAACATACCGACAACGCGCGGAAAGCCTCGTGGGTGTCGCGCGACCGGAACCGTCTTCACGTCCCAAACGCGTGCGCCGGCTAAGCCTCCGATCAGCGGCAGTGCGATGATCCAAACGCCGTAATGCAGCAACTCCAGAAAGAGATGCACCGACACCAGCAAGTGGCTCGACACCTGCGGCAACATCTCCGCGCCTGAATGCTGCGTGATACGCCAGAAAAGACCGTTGCTGTCCGGTAATGGAGAGCTTTGCGTCAACTGCCAGATCATTGCCGCGAGCACGAGCGGAAGCAGGCACAAACAACGACGATACACACGAAGCCACGCCGGACGTGTGCGGCGCAGGTGTCGATCGAGGAACCAAAGCGCGATCAACGGATGAACGTAAACGAGTGCGAGACTGAAGGAGTCAGGTCCGAGCCAGTTCAACGAACAGAGCGCCAGGCCGGCTGGAATGGTCCACGTCCAATTTGCTCGACGCTTTTGCCGGCTGCGCAGCCAGACCAGCAAACCCAGCCAGAACAGCAAAGCAGTGTTCCAACCGGCAATGATCGTGGACCACGCTTCGTCGCCCCATAGTTGTGTGTTGTAAACAAACGGCAAGGAAACGTATGCGAGCGTTAACACCCCCAAGCCCGCAAACGCAGTGAGAAAGAAATTGCGCGACCTTCCGAAGCGCACCGGCAGTCGCATGAGGAAGTAACGCAACTCAAACCAGTTGTGCGGTCCGGCAAACAGAAACACCGTGACGATCGAGATCTGTAGCGGTAGCCAACTCGCGAACACCGCCGCTGCAAGGATCGACACGAACACCACAACTCCAAACAAGTCAGGCGGCTGATGACACAGAATGAAATCCGGATTTCTTTCCGAGTCATCCGTGGTTCTGTTGATTGTTACTGCGCTCATTTCTTCAGTGGTATCACGAGCCGCATTTTTGCACCCGAGTCGGCGTCCGGGACGATCTCGATATCGACTCCACCAAACGTTGGTTTTCCTTCAGCCAACGCCTGCGGCAGATTTCTCCAGCGATACGATCCCGGTGGTCCGGCGTTGGCGCGCGTGATAATGGCCGCGACTCCAATCAAAACAGCCACGAGCACCACGGCCCCTACCGTTTTCTGAGTGCGGCCAAAAGAAGGTGATCGCGCCAGCAGGATGCCGGCAATCGATATCGCCATGAACATGAGTAGTCCGGCGATGATGGTACGCGGCGGGCTCAGAGCAATGCCGCCCACAATCGCGCCATTGCCGGGAGCGCCATCGAGCGCAGCGCGAAGTTCTTTCAAGGAAGACTCTGAAATCTGTAACTTCGCTTCGTACGCCTTCGGATCGGTCGCGATCTCCAGACTGGTATGCAGCACATACTTCGCCGCCTTTTCCGGCGGTTTGGGCTTGGGTAAATCTGCCTTCGCAACAGTGGCTGAGAAAACAAGACAACACGCAAACAGAAGGGCTTTCATCATGGGTCTCCTTTCGGGCGCTTAGCTTATACCCCTTTGGCCTATTTCCGTCCAGATCTGTAAAATCACTCCAGAGGTAATCAATTGGCCCGCGAACTCCGTGTAATCAGTAACAACCAGAAGGTACGTCAACCCAAACCCGAATGGCTGCGCATCCGCCTCGGTGATCCGACCAACCAGAACCAGGTGTTGCAGTTGATCGAAGGTCTCAACCTGCACACAGTTTGTCAGGAGGCTCGCTGTCCGAACATTTTCGAGTGCTGGACGGATCGCACCGCGACCTTCATGCTCGGCGGCGATATCTGCACGCGTCATTGCGGCTTCTGCGCCGTCGGTAAAGGAGTGCCCGGCAGTCTCGATCCGGAAGAGCCGCGACACGTCGCCGAAGCGGTGAATCACTTGAACCTTGCGCACGCTGTTATTACGTCCGTTAACCGCGACGATCTGCCGGATGGCGGCGCGGCCCACTGGGCAGAAACGGTTCGCCAGGTCCGCGCTGCGAACCCGGATTGCAAGGTCGAAGTCCTGATTCCCGATTTCAATGGCGACGAAGCCGCACTGAACACGGTGCTCGACGCTGAGCCCGACGTTCTCAACCACAACACCGAAACGATCGCACGGCTCTATCGCCGCGTTCGGCCCGACGCTGTTTACCAGCAATCGTTAACTCTCCTGCAACGTGCTGCGGCGAGACGCGATCGCGAGCACCGCGGGATGTTGACCAAGAGCGGAATTATGGTTGGTCTCGGAGAAACGTTCGAAGAAGTGGTTGAGCTGATGAAGGATTTGCGCTCCGTGTCGTGCGACATCATGACGATTGGCCAGTATCTCCAGCCGCACGCGCGCCGCTTGCCGGTTGAGCGCTACGTCACGCCCGAAGAGTTTACGAAGTGGCGTGAGATTGGCATGACGATGGGGTTTCATCACGTCGAATCGAGTCCCCTCACGCGTTCCTCGTACCATGCGCGCGAGCAAGCAGCGACATGAAGGCCACGATCTTCAGACAGCATGGTGGACCTGACGTGCTCGAGTACACCGACGTGCCCGATCCGTCGATTCGTGCCGACGAAGTATTGCTGGAAGTTAAGGCCTGCGCGCTGAATCATCTCGACATCTTCGTGCGCAACGGAATGCCGGGTATCGAGATTCCGTTGCCGCACATTCTCGGCAACGACATCGCCGGCGTCG
>Ga0070699_100004890_pt1 | contig 11820 bp, 13 predicted proteins | sample KBSK1503metaG_FD_65473 | JGI IMG/M metagenome (GOLD analysis project Ga0070699, IMG submission 65473) | Corn, switchgrass and miscanthus rhizosphere microbial communities from Kellogg Biological Station, Michigan, USA - KBS K1-50-3 metaG | ecosystem: Host-associated > Plants > Roots >...
AGGTGATTCCGTACGGTCCCTTCGGATACAAAAAGGCGTGCAGCGATCTCGGCATGGCTGATCCCAGAAAGGGCGGCGGTAAGCACCTCGCGCTCACGAGGCGTCAGCGGGTTGCTGCCCTCGGAGAGAGCCAACAAGGCCAGTTCTGGATCGACGACCCGTTCTCCTTCCATCACACGCCTCAGTGCTCTCGCCAGTTCCGCTGCAGGCGCATCTTTGAGCAGAAATCCAACCGCGCCGCTCTCCATGGCCCGTCGCAGATAGCCGCTGCGTCCAAATGTCGTCAAGATCACCACGCGACAAGAGGGCAAGGTCCTGCGCAACGCCTGCGCAGCGTCGAGCCCACTCCCACCAGGCATCTCAATATCCAAGAGCACGACGTCCGGCTGCGAGGCACTCGCCGCTTCGACCACCACATCCCCTCGCGCGACTTCTGCGACGACCTCGATATCCTTTTCTCGACTCAGCAGCGCTGCAAGCGCTCCCCGGACCATGGCCTGGTCTTCGGCTAACAACACGCGAATCATGCTCCTTCCTCCTGGTTTCCCCCTGGCACTCCTACACCCTTTCCTGGTTCTCCGCAGTTCTGTAGAGGGAACGCTACCCATAAACGAAAGTACGTTTTGCCAGACAAGACAAGGGGACCAGCCTCCATCGTTCCTTCCAGCGCCGCTACGCGCTCACGGAGACCAGAGAGCCCAAGGCCCTGGCTCGTTCGTTTGTCCCGCTGATCCTCTTGCCGCTCCCCATCGTTGAGCACCACAGCCTCGACCATTCCCTGGTTCCTGGTGAGCCGGATGAGACACCGTTGTGTGCGACTGTGGCGGATCGCGTTGGTCACGCCTTCTCGCACGGTCCAGGCCAGGATGGTATCGAGGTCTGGCGGAAGGCCCCCAGTCGTCTGCTCGACCACACACTCCACTCTTGCCGCTTCGAGCAGTTGCCGTGCCCCATCCAGCTCGTTCGCGAGGGTTGGTTGCCGATAACCCGCGACGGTTTTGCGCACCTCGCGGAGCGTCTGGCGCGACACGCGTTCGATCTCCGCGAGTTCCTGGGCGCAACGCTCGGGGTCTTCCTTGACCAGGTGCCGTGCCAGTTCACTTTTGAGCGTAATCATGGAGAGGGTCTGCCCCAACAGGTCATGCAAATCGCGCGAAAGGCGCTCTCGCTCCTCGATCACCGCCAGGCGGGCCAGTTCTCGGCGCGCGCTCTGCAGTTCCCGGATAGCGCTGCCCATGCGGGCGACACCTATCATATCCAGGCCAAGCCCGCGCACCAGGAGCATCAGCGCGATGAGCCACCACAGGTCCACCCCCGCGAAACCCCCGTGGATCTTCAGCATCAGGAAGAGCGGGAAGAGGGTGAAGAGCACCACCGCTGCAAAGGCGCTGCGCAGGGGCAGGAGGAGCCCGGCAATAGCGCTGACCCCAATCAGGAGCCAGAGCCAGGCAGGATTATCCAGCACGCTGAATACGAGCACCAGCACGGAAAGCGCGACAAAGAGGAGGAACGAGATGCGAGAACGCGCCCGCAGGCGTGCTCCCTGGCTCGCCGGGTGTGGCCACATGAGCCAGGTATAGCTGGCTGCGAATCCGACCAGGGCCACTCCTCCCAGGACGAGATGCCACACCGGGAATGGATCACGCACGAGCGCAGCCAGGGGGAAGATGAGGCAGACGAGCCAGGCGTGCTGGTACAGTCGCCAGAGCTGGAAGGCGATGCCACTGGAAGCAATGCCCTCTTCTGCTGGCTGCGTGCCACCAGGGCGAGCGGCTCTGCGGGACGACGAGCGCGCCAGCTTTCCGTTGTGTGTCTGCATAGGAGAGAAACCTCCTTTCTGTTGCAACAGGCCCTTCTCACGTCAGTATTCTACCATCTCCTTGTCCAGATGGTCTTCCTCAGGAACGGATCATCCTCTTTGTTGTTCACCTGCGCTGATGCGGAGCTCGCTTGCCGACGGGTGGGAGAGCGGAAGAGCAGAGAGACGATGAGGCCGGCGAATACGGCGATCCCCATCACTAGTATGGACGTGAACAGCTGGGGTTTGGTGGTCATCAGAAAGACGATGCCCAGGAGCATCGTTGCCAGGGTGGATGCGGCTCTCACGAGGACGGGATCGTGGGTCCGAAAGATGTGCGCATCAGCAAGCGGACCATCTGGCGTCTCTCTCATCAGAGCTAAGATGGTGCGCATCCGAGGGCCGAGGACAAACGCCCCAATGGGGCCGATGAGCACGACGCTCACCAATGACACGGCGATCCAGGGCGTCGAAAGGCCCCAGGTGGTGAGCGCCATCTCGATCCCGGCCAGCCCGAGGAGCAGCACCGAGAGCACCATCAGGGGAGAGGCAATGATAATCAGCCAGGCCAGAGCACGCACCTGCTCCACCAGCTTGGCCCGGAGCATCGCAGCAAGGCCGAAGAGCCAGATGCCCAGACTGACAAAGGTGCCAATGGCACCGCTCACATGCACAAACAACGCAAGGGAATACAGACTCATGTCAGGCTTTTCCTCCTTCTCCTACGCTCGTTTTTTCCTTAACGGGAATCGGCCAGGCCCCGGCGCATCGCCAGGATCCCCAGACCCACCGCCAGCAGAGCCGAGCCGGCCAGCACCACGATATCTCGCGGCAGCTGGTCAGACGACTGGTAGAACATCGCCATCTCCAGCGCATGCCTGCCATAGTAGAGAGGCACAAAGGTCGCCACTGTTTGCAGCCATCCTGGATCAAAGGCCAGTACGGCCGTTCCCCCCGTCAGAAAGAACAGGTAGAGGGCCAGGACGATAGCGGCGGAACCCACCGGCTGAATCCGCTGCAGCAGCGCTCCGAGAGCCACTCCCAACCCCGCGCTGAACAGCGCTACCAGCGCCAGGATCAGCAAGACAATCAGCCAGTAGACCCCCACTGGTTGGACCCAGCCGAGCAGACTCCCCGCTCCCAGTACCAGCACTCCCAGGGCTACCGTCGTCACAAAGCCGGTGAGCACCTTGCCACAAATGATAGCGCCGCTGCTCGCCGGTGACAGCAGCAGCTCTTTGATTGTGCGCGTCTCCCACTCGCCCGCCGCCGCGAGACTGCTGGAGATGAGCCCGCTCACCACGAGCAGCAGCACCAGCAGGGGCATGGCGCTGTACTGGAAGAGTTGGATATCCTGGCTGCGCAGGTTCTGCTCCTGCAGCGTCACCTTGATAGGGCTGGTGCTGCCCTGCTGCTGATACAACTGCGTGATGGCATCGGGGACCGCGCGGCGGATATCGTTGGTGAAATCGGTATTGAGGTTATTGATCTGCACCTCGATGTGCGCGGGCGCGTGTGCGTCGACCGCCTGCGTGAAGTTCGCCGGGATGGTCAGGATGGCCACCACATCCAGGTTCTTGAACAACGCCTGCGCCTGAGCAGGTGTGGCATCGCTCACGCGAAAGAGGTCGGCCTGGCGGATGATCTGCGCCATCTGCTGCCCACGCGCGCCCTGATCGAGCGTCACCAGCGCCACCGGGCTGCGACCGACCGCCCCCGCCGAGAGCGCGTCGATGAACAGCAGCGCCAGTGCCGGTAGCACCGTGATTGCCACATTGGCAGGCTGGTGCAGCCAGACGCGCACATCCTTTTTGCAAATCGTCCACGCCGCGCGCACAAAGGCTCGTAGCATCTTCATGCCTTCTCCTCTCACCTAGTGTGCCAGGGTACTGCGCCGCACGACAATGGTTGCCAGGACCAGGCCGCCCAGCGTATAGGCGGCCAGGATCAGCACGTTGACCCCGATCCCAGAGGTATTCAGGGTAAAGTCATGGACGGCGTGCTGCAGCACCACGATGGCGTAATAGACAGGAAACACGCGGGCGACCAACTGCTCGATCGGCGCGAAAAAGGAGATCGGGCCAAAGGGACCGCTCAGAAAGAACAGCGGAACACACAGGCCAATCGCGAGGGTCGCCAGTGGTGTCCGTCGCTTTAACCAGGTTCCCAAGAGCGTTCCCCACGCAGTGAAGAGCGCGAGGATGAGCAGGGTAAAACCGATCAGCTCCCCCCAATGCACCGGCCAGATCCCCATCACGGCGATCAGGAACGCGAGCACGACGGCAGCCCCGGCCAGGCCGATCAGGAACGCTGCTCCCATCTTGCCCAGCAGGATCGCCAGCCGACTGGCCGGGGAAAGCAGCAGTTCCTTCATCGTCTCACGCTCCCACTCCACCGCCGCTGCCGTCCCCGCTTGCACCATGCCCCCGACCATCAGGCCGATCACCAGAATGGGAACCGCCAGGAAGGGGATGTAGCCGAGATCCTGTGGGTAGGCGTCGCGCTCCCGCGGCGTGATGGTCACGACAGAGAGCTCGGCTCTGGCATAGAAGCCGGTGATCGAGAGCGGCAGCGCGCGACGAATATCGTTGGTGAAATCGGTATTGAGGTTGTTGATCTTCACCCCCACCGCAACGCTCTGGTTTTGCCGGATGCGCGCATCGAAGTCTGCCGGGATGGTGACGACCGCCACGATCCGGCCTTGCTCGATCAAAGCATCGGCCTGCTCTGCGGTGGCTTGCTGTAACATGAACGAATGGGCCTGGCTCATGGCCGTGTAGAACTGCTGCGCCAGGGGCCCAGAATCCTGCATGACCACCGCCGTGGGAGCCAGCCCTCCGCTGATCACCAGCAGGCTCATCAGCACCAGCACGTTCAGCGGGAGAATGATCGAGACAAGCGTATAGAGCGGCTCGGAGCGCGCGCTTTTGAGGTCCTTCTTCAGACAGGCCCAGATGACGCGTAGGGAAGAACCGGTGATGTGCATGATGCTTGCCTCCTAATCTCGTAGCGCCGTTCCCGTCAAACGCAGGAAAATCTCATCCAGGTTGGGTTCGCGCACGGCGATCTGACGCAGTTCCCCCTGCCCGGTGACGAGGTTGATGATCTGGGGCGCGACGAGGCTTCCTGCCTGCGTGGTGATCTGCATGTGCGTTCCCTCCTGGATGACTTCCTTGACGCCTGGAAGTCGGCGGATGTCATCCACGACCGCGCTTGGCTGCGCCGTTTCCAGTTCCACGACGCTACCGCCGTAGATCTGCTTGAGGTGCTCTGGGGTGTCGACGGCGATGAGCTTGCCGTGATCAAGGATGGCGATGCGCTCGCAGAGGGCCTGCGCCTCTTCGAGGTAGTTGGTGGTGATGAGCACCGTCTTGCCCTGATCGCGCAGCGAGAGGATGTAGTCCCAGATGGCGCGGCGTGATTGCACATCCACGCCCAAGGTGGGCTCATCGAGGTACAAGAGGTGCGGATCATGCAGCAGCGCCCGCGCCAGGGCGAGCCTGCGCTTCATCCCGCCGGAGAAGGTGCTCACACGCGAACGCTTGCGTTCCTGCAGTTGGACCAGTTCCAGCATCTGCGTGATCCGTGCCTTTTTCTCCTGGCGTGCCATGCCAAAGAGATCGGCATGAAAGTCCAGGTTGTCCCAGGCGGAGAGTTCCTCATAGAGGGCGGTCTCCTGCGGCACAGCACCCAGCATCTGCCGTATCCGGCGCGCATGCCGGCGCACGTCGTAGCCCATCACCTGCACCTCGCCGCTGGTCGGGGTGGCGAGGCCGCTGATCAGGTTTATGGTGGTGGTCTTGCCCGATCCGTTAGGCCCCAGCAGGCCAAAGATCTCGCCCTGTTCGACCGAGAGGGTGAGGTGGTCAACGGCCTGCAGGGTCCCGAACGCTTTGCAGAGCGCGCGCAACTCGATTGCAGGAACCGTAGGGGTTTCTGTTGGATAGGGTTGTGGTGCTTCTTGCCTCATTTCTTCACGCATAGGTTCCTCTCTATTCTTGTGACAGAGATCGCTCCTTCGAGAGTCTCCAGAACAACAACCTCTTTTCCTCAGAGATCGTGGGCTGATCCGCGTTAGGCGACGACCAGTGCCCACAGCAGGACGAAAAACGCCGCCACCTGGAACGTCGCCCGAACGGCGTGCCAGCGTGCAAAGCGGTCCAGTTTCGCGGTCAAAGTAGCTTCGTCATCCGATGCGTCTTTGAGACTGAGCATCACTGGTGCCGCCCTGGTCGTGGCGAAGCTATGAAGGACGCTCAGCAGTGAGGCAATGGAAAGCGGCAGCAAGACCGCCATCGGGGAGCGCTCTATATAGGCAGCGGCTGTCGCAAGCACAGTGAGCAGGGCCGCGCCTATGCCCAGCAGCGGGTAGACCACCAGCCCGTTCCCAAGATCGTTGCCACGAGCAAAGGTGGCATACGCCACGGCACCAATGCGCCGGCGTGCTGGTAACTTCACGAGCGCGGTATCCGTGTTGAGGCCTGCCAGCAGCCCATTGACTGCCGTCGCAAGCGCAATCAGAAACACACCCAGACTCATAGAGATGTTCTCCTCTCCCGGTTTTTCCGTTCCTTACGCTTCCCGCCCCTCCGGTTGGCGCTTTGCTACGATGATCTCTGAGGGAATACCAAAGGCGGTGACCTTCTTGCCATACTCCAGGTGAAAGCTGCTAGCTGGGGGCAATGGCCGCCGTGATCTCCAGGATTTGCCGGTCGGTATAGCGCGTCTTGAGAGCCTCGAACACCGCATCGGGCACCAGGACGGGCGTTCTGGTCATGGCATCCGCGTAGCGGAGCACCACGCGTTCTTCCTCGCTGAACAAGGAGGAATGCTCATAGTCGGGCAAAGCGCGCAGTTGCTCATCGGTGACTCCCAGCTTCTCGCTGGTCCTGGTGCCAAAGTCGAGGCACCAGGGACAGCCAACGCGCCAGGCCACCAGCATCCTGGCCAGTTGTTTGACCGGCGCCCTGGTCTGTTTCGCCCACTCCTGCACCTCTTCCATGAGTCCGACGGCCAGCAGGAGACGAGAATCAAGGGCATAGACTCGTGCCGGGGTAATGACGCGTCCATAGCTGCGTCGGGAGAGGAAAAAGGCCAGGCGGGCAACCAGGGTTCTGCTCCGCGACATCCCCTCGATGCGTGCCATCAGCGTCCTCCTTTCGATGCTCCATCGAGTCGCCCAGCCATGGCGGTTTTCGGGGCGAAACGGGAGAGGGATACCACCAGGAACGGGAGCGCGATGAGGCTGGGCAGCACCCAGAATGTGAGTGTCGGAAGCTGCTTCAAGCCTGGGATCAGATGAGCGTTATCCACGTAAAAGGCCGTCCACAGGACGACATAGGATCCGATCATGCCGACGATATGGGCACTAATCCACTGTTTTCCCAGCACGCGCAGCAGCCAGGGTTCCCGCCGAAAGCGTCGTGCCACATAACCTCCAAGTGCGAAGCCATAGCCGAACGTTGCCAGAACGACGAGGTAGGCGTCAGTTGGCCAGTGCTGGACCGACAGGATGATGGCCGTGAGAAACACCACGGTGTAGGCCCACAAATAGCGTACTCCCCACTTCGGATGGCGCCCGCGCCGTTTGGGCCTGCTGAACGTGATCACGCCAGTCACTCCTGCCGTCAGTGCCGCTAACGCATGCACGACGAGCGGCAGGAAGAAGGAGAGAGGAAAGCCATCAATCATGCGCCAACTCCTTTGAACCTATCGATTTCTTGAAGCGTTTGCTTCTACTAAGGAGTGTAGCCGCATGTGGAAAGGATGAGAAGTGAAATCCCTCCAGATTTGACCATGACAAATGTCATAGGTGGCTCTTCCCGTCACGCGCGTTCTTGCTCATCTCCTGCTCAGAGTTTGGAGCAGCTGCCCCATGACGATGCTCATGACGCTTTCATGACGCTTCCTGCTTAGACTAGGACCAGAGAGGGTGAGGGGCATGAGCTGGGTCTTGGAGTGAGGAACCGCTCTCACAGAGCTCTTTTTGACCCCTTGTCAGAACAAAGCGAGCGCATTGAACGGGCCTGTGAAGCACTTCAGCCGAAGATACAGCGCGTTGCGCATCCCGTGGGAAACCCGTTCCAAGGAGGTTTCTCTTGTCCCCGTGCTCAAAAGGAAGCCGGGCTCTACCCAGAGGTGTGCCATCTGGGAGTGCCACGGGCGTCAACTCTGATAGGAGGTGGTCTCTTTGGAGCAACAACATGGCGCATTTTTTCAATCCACTCACAGGAGGAACGCATGAACGACCTGCTTGCACGGGCCATTGCCGCACATGGCGGCCTTGAACGCTGGAACACCTTCAACAAGGTGAGCGCTACGCGCGTCTGCGCGAGATCAAACAACCTGTTCTCGTCGTGGAGGGCAACAATGACGCGATGATCCCAACGATCAACTCCTACATTCTTGCGCAGCACCTACCGGACGCTCAACTCATCCTTTACCCGGACTCGGGCCATGGATCCCTGTTCCAGTATCCAGCATTATTCGTCGAGCACGCATCGCTGTTTCTTTGCGGCTGAAGTGCTGCTGGTACGGACCTCACCATGCCGGCACTACTGTCGGCGGCGGCGCCCAGACAGAGCTCGACATTGCGGTGCGCTGCATCCAGGTTCGGAATCTATCACAAAAACGAGGGTTTGTCGAGACAATCTCAACAGCAGAAGGAGACAACAATCTATGCCACAGAACTCTTTTTCCATTCAGCCATTTGAAGGGAACCGCGTGCGGTTTGAGAGCACCCGGTCGTTCGACGAAGTCCTCCTGAACTTGCGGAAATTGGTGGGCACTGCGACACCCCAGAAAGTGATCAAACAGGAATCTGGTGGCACCCGCGAGCAGTTTGAAAAAGCCATCCAATCCCAGGTGGGAGAAAGTGACTTCATGCTCTTCTTCGAGATAGACCACGGGGATTGGCTGCCGGTCTTTGGTATTCAGCGAAAGGTGGTGCGGTGGATCTTGGGCAACCCTTTGCTTGCGATCACGATGATCCGCCACGACATCACCGCTGGATTGTTCGTTCCGGTCGAATTGTTACTCGTTGGAAACGAGTCTGGGGATGGATCGACGGTAATGTATGATCTGCCGTCTTCACTGATGGCGGTAGAACGAAATCCTGCCCTGAGAGATGCAGCGGAGGTGCTCGATCGTAAGCTACAGACGTTGGTGAGCCGCGTGACTGGGGTGGAAGAGCAAGCTTGATGAAAACTGTCAACCAATACCCAATGCTCTCCGAGCGCTCCCGAGGATGGCTCAAATACCTGCATCGCAAGGCCAACACGCCCGACGACTGGGACCGCGGGGGCCACCCCTCCCAGATGTGGGACGACAAATCCTCTCCTCCGATGCTGTGTTTTGCTCGCTTCGACTTGATCGACTCCAGCTATGCGATGGCCCTGATGGCCGATACCACGCCCGCGTGGCGCGAGGTGTATGGCTCCATCCTCGACCAGTTGCTGAGGCGCTACGGGACCTACTGGGGAGCCATCGACTGGCAGACGCAGATTGGCCACGACCCGCAGCGCGGAAGCTATCCAGAGGCCTGGAACCGCCTGTACATCCCAGTTGATCGCCAGGGCCACTACGACGTGCCTGGGTGGACCGCCAATGGCATCGAACCGTGGGGATTGCAGATGGATCCGATTGGGGCCGATGGGAATCTCTTCTACAAAGGGTTTTTCAATCTGCTCCTGGGATTATACCGCTACGTGAGCGGGGACAAAAAATGGAGCAGGCCTTTCACTATCATTTGTGATGGAGCAAACACCTTCACCTACACACACAGCAGCATCAACCATCTTCTGACGCGGCAGTGGGCTGCTCGCCGCGAGGGATGCCACTGTGAGAACACCAAGATCTGGCCGTATTGACTGACTGGCGCGGGCCTCGGTCTGAGGCTGCACGATCTGCTCTACCAGACGGACACCCACTGGGTCTTCGACCGCTGGTGGAAGTACGCTAAGCAGCACTATGTCCGGCTCCCCGCTGCAGGACCGCTCGAGTGGGCCGCCTGGTATTATGACCCGCTCATTGACTACCTGTGCCTGGGCGGTTCCGCGGCTACAAGCCATCTGGTGTTCTATCTGTCGCCACAGCACTACGATGACGCCCAGCGCCTCTATGACGCGTCTCGTCCCCCCGTGTCCCAAAACCCCGACCCAACAAGCAAGCGTACGCTGCTCGCCGATCCTCGCAGCTTTGCCGTGGGCCTCTTGATTGCACGCGAAATGGGGGACGCTGCCAGCTACCAGGCCCTGCACGCCCTGGCCGAGCAGCTCTGTGAGCCGACGTGGGACCGGGAGCGTGGCGAGTTCTCTTACCGCTTTGGCCTGGGCGAGCCGTATCCGCGTGGGCAGGCCAATGCCGTCATCATGGCGGCTGAGGCGGGTGGCAAGCAGGCGTGGTGGCGGATCTTTAACGAGCCGAACCTGCGCAAGTTCGACCAACCGACCGTGTGCGGCGTCGACTTCCCGCGCCTGGGGATCTCCCAGGCCATCTACGATGAGGAAAAAGAGGTCCTGGCTGTGTCGACCTATGCCGCAGACCCCTGGATGGCTGGCACCGCGACGACCTTCACAGTGGATCACCTGCGCGAGCCAGCACAGTCACGTCTTCTTCGTGATGGGAGTGTCTACGAGGGATGGCGGGTCAGCGGGGAAGATCGGATAGAGGTCAAGGCGGAGGTGCAAGACCATGCGTATCTCGTGATGCGCGTTTGAGGGTTCTACCAAAAATCGGGGGCTAGAATGTTCATAGCAAGAGAGCAAAACCGTATATAGTAGGGACAGGGCTTGCCCCTGTCCTGGCATCCAGCCCCCGATTTTTGGTAGAACCGCGTGTGAGGGAAAAGCATCAACAACAAGGAGAAAAACGATGTATGCTCTTCAGATATCGACGTTCGGCAAGCCATCCGATGTGGTGGAACGTGTAACGATTCCCGATCCGGACGACCCCGGGGCCAACGAGGTGCTGGTCGCCGTGGAATACGCGCCGATCGACTTCTCTGACCTGCTGATGATCACAGGCCAGTACGGCGTGTTGCCTTCCTTGCCCACTGGCCTTGGCAGCGAAGGCGTCGGGCGCATCCTCTCAGTGGGAGAGGAAGTTAACAATCTCAAGGTGGGGGATCGTGTGCTTATCCCATTCTCCCACTCCTCCTGGCGCGAGAAGATCATGTTGCCGTCCACGGACCTCTTCCCGCTGCCGCAAGGTGCTGATCCGCAACAGTTGTCCATGCTTGGTATCAATCCACCGACAGCTACGCTGCTTTTGAGTGAATTCGTCGAGCTCTCGCCAGGCGATTGGGTCATCCAAAATGCTGGCAATTCTGGCGTTGGACGCTCGGTGATCGCTTTTGCAAAGGATCGTGGCCTGCGAACCGTGAGCCTGGTGCGCCGGCAAGAACTCATCGACGAACTCGTCGCAGCAGGGGGCGACATCGTTCTGGTGGATGGAGCAGAGGCATCCGCTCGGGTGGCCGAAGCCACCGGCAACGCGCAGATCGTGTTAGCGCTCGACGGCGTCGGTGGAGAAGCGATGCTCTCTCTGTCCAGCAGTCTGACCCCTGGGAGCACGCTGGTGGTCTATTCCGCTATGAGCGGAAAACCCGGTCTTGCAAGCGTTGTGGATATCGTCTTTCGCAAGGTGACGATTCGCGGCTTCTGGCTCGTCTACCCGGAGTTTCTCACTTCCCCCAAAGTCCTGGAGGCCATCAAAACGGGTGCCCGGCTGATCGCCGAGGGCAAGCTCTACATGCCTGTCGCGGCAACCTATCCTCTCGTCGCGGCGAAGGAAGCGTTCGCTCATGCCCAAAGGGGCGGGAAGGTGCTGTTCAAACTCTCATAATGGTCTCAGAGACTCGCCAAATGTCCAGGCTGTCTCGACTTCGCACCTGTTCAGGCTTGGGGAGCAGTTGTTTGCCCGACCTCGATGATATAGCCGTCAGGGTCACGCATGTAGCAGCGAATCTCCACGCCGTGGTCCTTTGGCTCGGTAAGGAATTCGGCCCCTCTCCTTCGCCACTC
>Ga0070699_100004891_pt1 | contig 11809 bp, 10 predicted proteins | sample KBSK1503metaG_FD_65473 | JGI IMG/M metagenome (GOLD analysis project Ga0070699, IMG submission 65473) | Corn, switchgrass and miscanthus rhizosphere microbial communities from Kellogg Biological Station, Michigan, USA - KBS K1-50-3 metaG | ecosystem: Host-associated > Plants > Roots >...
CGGCGCGTGCCCGGAGGGATTCGAGGAGGACGCGGACCAGCCCTGCTAGACGTCGGACATAGTCCGCCACCGTCCAGCGCACACCCGGTGGATCCGGGTCGCCCGGCAGGCCGTCGTGGCGGGAGAAGTGCCCCATCCACGGCAACCACTCGCCGTCGGCCGTCCGCTCCGTTACGCCGACGCACGGCGCCGGGGCGAACGCGTCGCGCCAGTCCGCGATCGGGCACGTCGATGGGTCGCGCTGCAGCTCGGCATAGCATTCCCTCACGAGACGGAACGCGTTCTCATAGAAGCCCATCCAGAGGTGGAGGCCGTGCTCCTCGATCCGGCCCGCGGGGCCCCGCCCCGACGCGCCTTTCCCCCCCAGCCGCCAGCCGAGCTGGTAGACCGTCACTTGATACCTGCGCTCGTGCTCGGGACGCGACAGCTCGAAGGCCGCGGTCACGCCGGCGCAGCCGCCCCCAATGACTGCCACCTTGATCGGCTGCCGGCCCGTCACGTCAGGTCCTCCCGCGAGACGCCCGCGAAGCCTAGGACGAGGCCCTCCCCGTACAGGCGCGCGGGGGTCTGGAAGCCGACATCGAGATCGCCGTCGAGGACCCGCCGGGATATGGCTGCTCCCGCGGCGGCGGTGAAGGTGTACGCTTCGGGGGTGTGCAGCCGCGAGCGTGCGCGACGCCCGCGGCCGTCCTCCACCTCGGCGACGACCACCATGCTCGAGGCCGCGCGCTGCTCGTCGGTCGGACCCTCGGCGAGCATGTCGGCGCACGCCTTGAGCATTCCCTGCCAGGGCGCGCTCTGGAGGGCCCAGCCGAGATAGCGGCTGGCCGCGAGCATGCCGCGCAACGTGGGGTTGACCTCGAAGTAGGTCTCGATGTTCGGGATCCCGGTAGTGTAGTAGGCAGATGCGACGTCACCCCAGCTGATGCCGAGGCTCAGCCGCGGGCCATCCCCGTAGTCGAAGGCGCGCTCGAGCGTTCCGGGAGGCAGTGAGGTGAGGACCCCGTTGCGCCGCACCTGGATGTCGCGCCCCGCGTACTCCACGAGGGTCTTCGCCGATCCGCGCGATGCGAACCGCAAGCCGCGCAGCCCGACGGCAAGGCGGCAGGCGCCCGGCAGCCGGCGAGCCACGTGGGCTGCCAGACAGTCTGAGGCCACGACGTCGAACCCGACCCCCGGCATGACCATGATTCCCCGCCGCCGCGCCTCGTTGTGCCGGCGGACGAGCGCCTCGAACACGGTGATTTCTCCACTGATGTCCAGGTAGTGGGTGCCGGTCCGGAGGCAAGCCTCGACCATTGGGCCCGATGTCAGGGAAAAAGGACCCGCGGCGTGGAGCACCACGGCGACCCCGCGAAGCCCTGCGGCGAGCAGCTCCGGCTCGCTGAGGCGAACGACCCGGTGCTCGAGGCCCAGCGATGCCGCGAAGGCGGCGAGTTTCGGCTCGCTCCGTCCCGCGAGGATGGGCCGGAGGGAGGATGCCAGCGCCTGCTTCGTCAGCAGCCGGCCCGTGTACCCCGTCGCGCCGTAGATCAGGATCGGGTCCGACATGAGGGGCTGGCGCTTACGTCGCCCGGTCCTGTGCTATCGTGGCCCCCGCCAATGGATTCATTCCTGGACAAGCATGCATTCTTCGGTCCTTCCATCACCGTGTACACGGCAGGGGGCTCGTTTGCCGCCGAGGCTACCTTCAATGGCTGTATAGCCTTCTTCAACTGGACACGGGAAGAGGTCGAGCGACTGCTGCCCCCGGACCTGGAGCTGGCCGCCAACCGTTCCGCATCCCCTGAACTCCACCCCGTGAGCCTCGTCTTCGGCGACCAGACCGAGGGGGCCTGGATCGTCGCCGGGCGCCGGCTGCCGCTCGACTTCAACTATCAGGAGCTCGCGCTGGCGGTCCCGTTCGTCAAACACCGGCGCGGACGCTACCTGCACACCTACGTGCCGCGGATGTACTCGAGTTACTGGCCCGCCGTGTGGGCGGGAAATGTCAACTACGGCCTCGGGAAGCGCATGGGCGCGATGGAGTCGGAAGGCCCCTTCTTTCTCCTCCGCGGCGAAGACGGTGCGCTGCTCATGCATGCGGCCGTCGAGGCACGGGGAGACTGGATGCCTGGATCGCGGTGTGATCTGCCGAACTTCGCCGCGATTCAGGAGATATTCTCCCTGCCGGTTGTGGGCTGTACCGCTCGTGGGGCCTACGTATGCTCGTATTTCGGATGGGACTTTGCCCCGGCCGTGCTGCGGGCCGCTGACTGCTGCGTGTCCATCGACGCCCCTGTCCTCGATGGGCTCACACCGCGCCGGTGCCACGACGTACCGTGCGGGACACTCGAGGTGCGAGGCCTCATCTGGCGATTGACCTGGCCCCTTCAGTGTCGCTTCTGACATCGTTGGGTGAGAACGTGCTCGACCTCGACGCTCGCGGAGGGGTTGCGGGTCATGCATCGCTGCGGATGCCGACCCACCCGTTTTCCTGCACGTCAAGCAGGATTGCTGGCCGGGTCGAAGCTCGGCCTCGCAACGCCTGGGCGCTTTCTCGCTCGCGGACGCGTCCAGAGTAACGGACGGGCGTCCCGGATCCAGGACAGCCGAGCCGGTGCGTCCTGAGCGACGCCGGGCGGCAGTGCCCGGCACCGCGCTTGCTCTGTCGTTCGGTCGGAGGTGACGAGCGATGATTCCAACCGGAGCGGTGATTCCAGGACCGATGACGCAGTGGGACGCGACCATTGGCGAGCTGCTCGGGCCCGCGTCGGTGGTCGCCATGGTCTTCGTCGTCATGGCGCTTGCGGTGATCGTCGCCGGCGTCGCACACCGGGCGAGAGCCACGTTCGAGCGAAGCTCCGCTCCCGGTGAACCAGCCTCCGAGCCGGCACGCCGAGAGCCGCGGCATGCCGCGTGAAGAGGAAGGGAGGACCCATGGCGACGGCAGCCCGCCAGAAGCCGCTCGAGGAGTTCAGTCAAAACCTCGCGGGCTTCAACGACGTCGAGCAGCTCCTGCGTCATGCCGCCCGGCGGGCCCGGGAGGTGCTCGACGGCGAGGAGTGTGCCGTCTCCCTGCGCGACCGCCAGACCACTCATCTCACGGCGGCACTTGCCACTCGGTCCGGGCACGTCGGGGTGATCGAGGTCGTCGGCTTAAGGCGAGGCGACTTCACCACCACCGAGCGCCCGCTCCTGGAGGTGCTCGCTGCCGAACTTGCCGTCGCCTGCGAGCACACACTCGAGTGCGAGGAGCGAGTTGGCGGCGTCTTCGCCCTGGGACGAGACGGCCTTGCCGTCGGGCTCGCTCTCGCCGCGGTCGGCCTGCTGTTCGTTTTGGGAGCCGTCTTCGTCCACCAGGGCCTTGCGCTCCCCCTCTCCGAGCTACCGGCCCGTCCCGGGATGCGGCCCGGGCTGGCGCTGCTGCTCGTCGGCGGGCTGCTCGTCCTGATGTGTCGGGGGGTTGGCCGCCGCAGCTCCGCGGTTCGCAAACCGGAACCGGCCGCGCCGGCTGTTCGAGAAGGAGCGAACCCCCATGTCGATGGGTAGCGCCGAGTCGGTCCGCGGGACCCGCATCACCGGCATCGGCGCGGAGGTGCCGCCGGACATCATCCCGACGGCGGAGGTCGAGGAGCGTGCGGGGATCTCCGAGCGCTTCGGCTTCGAGCCGGGCTGGCTCGAGCGGGTCACCGGCGTGCGCGAGCGCCACTGGGCGGCCCCGGACGTCCAGCCGAGCGAGCTGGCGACCCTTGCCGGACGGAAGGCCCTCGAAGACGCCCACGTCGATCCCCTCGAGATCGACACGCTCGTCTTCACCGGCATCACCCGCGACTGCCTCGAGCCGGCGACCGCCAACCTCGTCGCCGAGGCGCTGGGCGCCCGCAACGCGCGCGTCTTCGACCTCATCAACGCGTGCAACAGCCTGGTCGACGGCATCGATGTCGCCGATTCGCTCATCCGCTCGGCCAAGGCGCGCCGGGTGCTCCTCACGACGGGCGAGCGGGCCTCGCTGGCGATCAACTGGCAGGCCCGGACGGTCGACGAGATGCTCAAGTCGGTGGCGGGGCTGGTGGTGGGCGACGGCGGCGGCGCGCTCGTCGTCGAGCCGAGCGACGACCCGGAGCGCGGCTTCCGCGCCCGCGAGTTCCGCAGCGACGCGACGCAGTGGCGTCACGCCGTCGGTGGACAGTTCCGCGTCTCGACCCAAGCGTGCGAGATCTGCGGCAGCCTCCTCGACCGCCGCTTCATGTGCGACGGGCGCTCGCTCTTCGCCGCCGCGTTCAGCCTCCTCCGGCCGACGATGGAGCTGGTCATGGAGCAGACGGGGTGGGCCTACGAGGACCTGGACGTGGTGTTCTGCCACCAGCCGACCAAACGCTTCGTCGACAACGGCATCCGCCTCCTCGGAGACGCGGCGGTGGCGGGCGCGAAGCTGTGGACCATCGCCGACCGCTTCGGGAACATGAGCACCTGCAGCCTCCCGCTCGCGATGGCGGAGGCCCGCGACGCCGGCGCTCTCGTCCCCGGGGCGAAGGTCCTGATGCTTGCCCCCTCCTCGGGCGTGAGCGCGGCCGCCGTGACGATGGTGTGGTAGATGGCGTGGCTCCGCATGGCGCGGCGTTTCACCCGGGGCGGCGCCGCGCGGCTCGTCCTGACGGTGCTCGCCGTCGCGTGGGGCGTCGCGCTTGTCCTCGCCATCCGCCTCGCGAACCACGCCGTGCTGCGCGCCTTCGTGGAGGTGGTCGACACGATGGCTGGACGCGCGGCGCTCGAGGTGGTCGCGGGCGAGGGGGGGCTCTTCCCCGAGGACGTCAGCGCTTCGGTGGGAGCGGTGCCGGGGGTCGAGGCGGCGGCGCCCTCCGTGAAGGGAGCCGCCTATACGGCGAGCGGTGAGCTGCTCACGGTGTACGGCATCGACTTGACAGGCGATGCACCCGAGCGCGTGTACGGGGCCCGGCTCGAAGTGGGCGACCCGCTCGTCTTCCTCGCACGCCCCGATTCGATCGCGCTCGCCCGCCCGTTCGCCGCCGCGCACGGGCTGGGGCCGGGCGACCGGCTCGAGCTCGCGACCCCCGCGGGCCGGCGTGCATTCACGGTGCGCGGGCTGCTCGACGCCGAGGGGGTGGCCCGCGCCTACGGCGGCAATGTCGCGGTGATGGATCTCTTCGCCGCCGAGGAACTCTTCACGCACCGGGGCTTCATCACCGGCGTCGACGTCGTCGTGGCGCCCCCGGCCGACGTGCGCGACGTGGCGGAAGCGATCGCCCGCCGGCTCCCCGCGGGGCTCCGCGTCGAGGCGCCGGCGCAGCGCCAGGCCGATCTCCGCCGGGTCACGGAGTCGCTGCGCGTCGCGCTCCAGGCGCTCGGGCTCTTCGGGCTCGTGGCCGCGTTCCTCATCACCTTCAACCGGCTCTCGACCGTGTTCGAGGAGCGGGCCTGGCAGCTCGGCGTGCTGCGCGCGGTGGGTCTCCGGACGGGCACGGTGTGGCGCGCCCTCGTCGGCGAGAGCCTGTTCGTCGGCGCGGCGGGCGTGGCGGTCGGCATTCCGCTCGGGCTCGCCCTCGGGCGACTCCTCGTGCCGGTCATCGCCACGGCAAGCGCCGTCGCCAACAAGCTGGTCGCGCCCCCGGCCGCGCTCGCGCTGGAGCCCGGCCCGCTTCTGCTCGCCGGCGCGCTCGGGCTCGCCACCGCCGTCCTCGCCGCCGCGCTGGCGGCATGGCGGGCGGCTCGCGTCGCGGTCGCCGACACGATGCGAAGTCGCGGCAACGAGGCGCCCGGGGCGAGCGCGCGCGTTCTCTGGGCGCTCCGTGGGATGGCGCTCGCCGCTGCCGGCGGCGCCCTCGCCGTCGTGGCGCGGGATCCCTCGGCGAGCTCGGGGCTCCTCGCCACCGCCCTCGTGGCGGTGGGCACGGCGCTTGCCGCCCGTCCGGCGGCGCAGGTCGCGGGCTTACTCCTCACCGTGGGCGCGCGGCTGGTCGCGGGGCCCGTCGGGCGGTTCGCCGCCGCGAGCTTCTTCCACAACCCGCGCCGCACCGCACTCACCGTCGCGACGCTCGGGGTGGGGCTCGGGTGCGTGGTGTGGTTCTGGACGGTGGCGCAGAGCTTCCGGACGTCCCTCGTCGTCGCCCTCACCGCGGCGGTGCGGGCCGACCTCGTCGTCACCTCGGTGCACGTGACCAATGGCCACGTCGAGGCGCCTGTGAGCGAGGAGCTGGCCAGCCGGCTCGCGGCCGTGCCGGGCGTCGCGGCCGTCGTCGCGTCGCGTGTCGTCTACTGGCCCCACGACGGCCGCCGGGTCGCGATCGAGGCGCTCGATGCGCGCTACTTCGCGGACACCGACTTCGGCCGCTGGCCGCTCGCGCGGCAGCACGTTTCCGGGGTGTGGGAGCGCGTGGCGCGCGGCGAGGCGGCGGTCGTGTCGGCGAACTTCCTCCTGAACTTCGGGGCGCGGGTCGGCGAGCCGATCGTGCTCACGACCCCGGCGGGACCGCTCGCGCTCGTGATCGGCGGCGTGACGGCGGCCTTCGAGTCGCCGGACGGGACGATCCAGATGAGCCGCGAGGTGTTCGCCCGCTACTGGCAGGACCGGCAGGTGAACCGCGTCGGCGTGCGCGTGGCGCCCGGCGTCGACGCGGCCACGGTCCGCGCGGCGATCGTGCGCGCCCTGGGCCCGGACTACGACCTCCGCATCCTGAGCGCGGGCGAGCTGATCGGCTATTACGCGGAGCAGGTCGGCCGTGCCTTCGCGCCGCTCAGGGTGCTCGCCGCCACGGTGCTCCTGGTGACGCTCCTCGGCGTCGCCGACACGCTGCTCGCGGCCGTGCTCGGGCGCACGCGCGAGCTCGGCACGGCGCGCGCCGTGGGGATCCGCCGCGCGCCGCTCGTGTGCATGATCTTCGTCGAGGCGCTCTTGCTGGGCGGGCTCGGTCTCGCACTCGCGGTGGCGTCGGGCGTCGGCCTCGCCACGCTGTGGGTGAACGAGACGTTGCCGTACCTTCTGGGGTGGGTGCTCGAGCTCCACCTCCCGTACCAGGAGGTGCCCGTGCTCGCCGCGCTCACCGTCGCGATGGCCGGGGTGGCCGCCGCGCTTCCCGCGCGCCGGGCCGCGCGGCTCGAGCCTGGCCTGGCGCTCCGGCAGGAGTAGGACGATGGAAAACCGCATCACGGTCGCCCTCGAAGAAGTGAGCAAGCACTACGGCGGCGGCCCCGAGCCGGTCACGGCGGTCCGCGACGTGAGCCTCTGCATCCCGGCAGGCGAGTTCGTCGCGATCCTGGGCCCGAGCGGCTCCGGCAAGAGCACGCTCCTGAACCTCATCGCGGGCCTCGATTCGCCGAGCGCCGGCCGGGTGCTCGTCGGCGGGCGGGACTTCGCCTACCTGGGGGACAACGCCCGCAGCGATCTCCGCCTGCGCGAGATCGGCTTCGTCTTCCAGAGCTTCAACCTCTTCCCCGCCTTCACGGCGGAGGAGAACGTCGCCTGGCCGCTCGAGTTCCTGGGCGTCCGCTGGCGGGAGGCGCGCCGGCGGGCGCAGGAAGCGCTGGGTCAGGTGGCGCTCCCGCCGGCGGTCGCGCGCCGGCGCCCCGCGCAGCTCTCCGGCGGCGAGCAGCAGCGCGTGGCCATCGCCCGCGCGCTCGTGACCGAGCCGCGGCTCCTCCTGGCCGACGAGCCGACGGGCAACCTCGACTCGCAGACCGGGCAGACGATCCTCGACCTGCTGCGGCGTCTCAACGCGGAGCGGCACCTGACCGTCGTCCTGGTGACCCACAGCGCGCTGGCGGCCAGCCACGCGCAGCGGACGATCGAGTTGCGCGACGGCCGGATCGTGCGCGAGGCGCGAGGCACGGTCACCATCATGTTCAGCGACATCGTCGGGTTCACGGCCTTGACCGAGCGGCTCGGCGACGAGCGGACGCAGGAGATTCTCCACACCCACTGCGCCATCGTCCGCGAGCAGATCGCCGCGCACGGAGGCTTCGAGGTGAAGGCGCAGGGCGACGGCTTCATGATCGCCTTTCGGAACGCTCGAGGCGCCGTGCACTGTGCCGTCGCGATCCAGCGCGCGATGGCTGCCTACGACGAGCACGTCGGGGCGCCGGTGCGCCTGCGCATCGGCCTCCACACCGGGGAGGCCATCCATGAAGGCGACGACTTCTTCGGCCGGAGCGTCATCGTTGCCGCGCGCATCGCGGCGGCGGCCCGGAACGGCGAGATCCTCGTGTCGTCTCTCGTCCGGGAGCTTGCCGCGAGCAGCGAGGACCTCACCTTCGACGACGGGCGGCAGATCGAGCTGAAAGGGCTCAGCGGCTCACACCGCGTCTTCGCGGTCGACTGGGAGGCGCGAGGGCGCACGCACGCGTCCGGGCACGACGGCTCCGGCGTGTGGCTCGCCGGGATGTCCGGGGCGCGCCCGGTGAGCAGGCACGAGCCAGCGGGAGTCGGGGTCGACGGCGATCACGTCCTGCCCACGACCCAAACGGCTCTTCGTCGCGGCGTCCTACTGCGGAGGTGACACATGGCGATCAATGAAGCCGCCGCATGGACAACGACGGGTACACAGTGAACGCGGCGCGGACCGTACTCACGACGGGCGCCAACTCCGGCATCGGGCTCGCCACCACGCTCGAGCTGGCACGCCGAGGCTTCCGCTCGGTCGGTGGCGTGCGTTCGGAAGAGAAGGCGAGGGCTGTGACGGAGGCCGCGGTACGGGCTGGCGTGCGCGTCGAGACCGTGCTGCTCGACGTCACCAACGTCGACGAGTGCGTGCAGGTGATCGACCAGCTGCGGCCCTACGGGCTGGTCAACAATGCGGGCTATCCGGCGACGGGTGCGATCGAAGATGTGGATGACCGCGAGGCCCGCAGGGTGCTTGAGACGATGGCCGTCGCCCCGATACGCCTCGCCCGCCTCGCCCTTCCGCACATGACGGCCCTCGGCATCGGCCGGATCGTCAACGTTTCATCGATCTACGGCCGCATCGCAACGCCGCTGACCGGATGGTACCAGGCGGCCAAGCACGCGCTCGAGGGGCTTTCCGACGCGCTTCGCATCGAGGTCGCCGCGACGGGGGTCAGGGTGATTCTCGTCGAGCCCGGCGCCTTCCGCACGAGAATCTGGGAGGAGGCAGAGCGCAACGTGGAGCGACGGCACGGCGCTCGCTACGAGCAGGCCTACCGCCGCTCGATCGCGGGGATCCGAATGACGCAGCCACTCATGGGCGACCCCGGGAGGGTGGCGAAGGTGATCGGGCGGGCCATGTGCGTCCGCCACCCGCGAAGTCGATACCTGGTGGGCTACGATGCCCGTCTCCTGGCTCTCACCGACCTGGTGGTCCCCACGGTCGTGAAGGACCGACTCGAGAGGATCGTGCTCGGTCTCTGAATCGAACGGCTAGTCGGCCCGTATCGCCGGGTTGCTGCCGTCGTAGATGACGCACTCGCCGTCGAGGCGCGCGAAGGGAGTCAGCCGGTGCGGTGCGCCCTCGCCGGGGCCCGTCACGTGCCTCACCGAGAGCCCGCGGGCCACGAGCGCGTCCGCGATCAGCTGCCGATGGCACCGCCACGGAACGGCTTCGGCGCAGAGGACTGCCGTGGGACGCGACTTCGCGAGCCCGAGCAACCGGTCGAGTCCGGCGCGAAACTCGCCGCTCGCCATGTGGTCCGCGTATCCGCGGAAGGCTGCATTCCGCCAGGCGACGTGGGGAGAGTGCGGGCTGGCTGGCCGCCGTCCGCCGAGCTCCGGCAGCCAGTCGTAGCGGAACCTGCGATCGGCGAGCGCACCGGCCAGCGCCTCGCGTGCGAAGTGTGGATGGCGGCGCGAGGCGGGAAAGCGCCGCACGTCGGCGACGCCGCCGATGCCATGCTGCGCGAGGAGATCGAGCAGCTCAGCGAGCGTCCGCGTGGAATGCCCGACCGTGTAGACGGTCACCGTCCCAGTGTAGCAGAAGGTAGGGCATGCGAAGGGCGCTCGTCCTGCTGCTGGCGCTTGCGGCGTGTCCCGCCCCGCGCCAGTACGCGGTCGAGCGGCCAGGCCTCACATGCGATCGTGCCACCCGTGTGGCGCGCCGGACCTTGCTGGAGATCGGCTACACGGTGACCGCCCTCGTCCCCGCCGCCCCCGGCCACCCGGGCGAGATCACGGGCACGAAGACGCTGGCCGACGGAACCACCACCACCGGCCGCGTCCGCATCCGCTGCGACGAAGGCGGAGCACGGCTCCAGCCGGTGGAGGAAGGCGTTGCCCCGAGCTACGAGTTCAGCCGCGCCTTCGACTACAGCTTCAAGAGCATGGTCGACATGCCCGACTTCGAAGTGCCACGCGCCGCGCGCGGGCTCGAGGTGCTGGTGCACGTCGTCCGGCCCGACGAGGCGCTCCTCGACCTCGGCGCCTCACCGGTCGGCCCCGACGCGGTGCTCGTTCGCGTGACCATCCGCAACAACACCGAGCGGGCCGTGTCGATCGACCCGGCGCGCCTGGACCTCGTCCCCCGGGACGCGCCTGCGGCTGGCCCGCTGACGGGCGCCGCGCTGGCGGCCGCGATGGTGCCCGGTCCTGCCGCCGAGCGGGTACGCGCGGAGCGGCTCACGGCGCAGCGCGTACGGCCTCACACCACGGTCAAGGGCTACCTCGTCTACCCGCGCGCGCAGTACCACGAGGCGCAGGTCTCGATCGAGGACGTGGAGACCGAGGAGAGCGAGGGCTTCGTCACCCCGGTCGAGTGACTCAGCGGCAGACCTCGGGCTCCATGGCGCGGAGCCTCGCCTCGAGGGTATCGGCGCCCGCGCTCGCCGCACGGCCGCGCGACGTCCGGATGAGCTCGCACGCCTGGGCTCGTCGCCCGTCCTGGGCGAGCAGCGCCACCTCGGCGAGGCGCGCCTCGTACCACGCCGTGCCGCCGGGTGGACTGCCCTCGAGCGCGCGGCGCCAGTAGGCGAGCGCGGCATCCCGGTCGCCGGCGGCCGCGGCGGCTCGGGCGGCGCCGCGCAGCGCCTCCGCCGACGTCGGATCCGCCTTCAGGGTCTCGTCGTAGAGACGCCGCGCGCCGGGCGCGTCCCCCGCGCGCAAGGTCAGGTCGGCGAGGCTGATGCGGTCGGTCGGGTCGCCGGTCTCGCGCGCGAGCGTCTCGTAGACCCGTCGGGCGAGCGTGACGGCGGGCGCGCCACGCTCGGATCCCGCCCGTTCCGCCTCGGCGGCGAGCTCGTGGCCGAGGTGCGCGAGCGTCCGGCGGCGATCGGCGCCGGCCGGCGCCTCGGCGAGATACCGCGTGAGGTCACCGTCCACGCCGTCGAGCTGCCGGGCGCCGACCCGGGCGGTCAGCCGCAGCTCGAGGGCGCGGAAGTGGAAGTCGCGCGCCTCGGGGTAACGCGTCTCGAAGCCGTCGAGCAGCGCGAGCGCGGTGGCATGGTCGGGCGGCGTGGCGCCCGCGGCGACCGCCGCGCCCAGGAGCGCCGCCCGCGCCGCCAGCGCCTGATCGCCGCCGCGGGCGGGCGCGTCGCGGATGAACGCGCGCAGCGCGTCGAGCACCTCGCGCCGGCGCTCGGGCGGCGCCTTGCCTCCCGCGAGCGCGGCCACGCGGCACTCGAGGACGCCGAGATGCGCGCGCGCCGCGAATGGGCCGCCGGGGACCTGCGCGTACTCCGTCTCGGCATGCACGCAGTCGCCGCGCGACCGGTGGAGCTCGGCCAGCAGGTACCGGGCCTCGGCGGCGCCGTCGGCCCGCGGGTAGCGGCTGAGGTAGGTGGCGAGCGCTTCCTCGTACTCGCTCCCGAGGGCGGGGTCGGCGGCACGGGCGACGTCGAGTGCGCGGAACCGATAGTAGGCGGCTTCGCG
>Ga0070699_100004892_pt1 | contig 11808 bp, 8 predicted proteins | sample KBSK1503metaG_FD_65473 | JGI IMG/M metagenome (GOLD analysis project Ga0070699, IMG submission 65473) | Corn, switchgrass and miscanthus rhizosphere microbial communities from Kellogg Biological Station, Michigan, USA - KBS K1-50-3 metaG | ecosystem: Host-associated > Plants > Roots >...
CGAGTGCGGCGTAGAGCTGGCTCCACTGGTCCAGTAACTCTGCCCGTGCCGGCGCGACGTCCGTTTCCAGCCGACGTGCCGCCGCACGTACCATGGTCCTATGGCCCGCCCTCGTGGGACCGGTCCACCCCTCGAGCTCTGCGACATAATGGGTTTTGAACCGCCGGATATGATCCCGAAAGATTCGGCGCAGCTCCGCTTCACCAGGCGCGCCCAGGGGATCGGGTACCGCCGTGAATGTCACCCAGGTTTTGCCGGAGGTCTGCAAGTCGTCCAGAAGCGAGTCCCAATGCCCGCAGGCCATGAGCGGATAACACCCCGCGGCGTCCAGCCGATCGGTGCCCGGAATCGCCCGCTCGAGGGCCCAGGCAGCCGCCCGTGCCAGGGGGCGTGGCGTGCCCCACTCGGACAGAGATGCCGCGTAGGACGCGTGCAGATACCCGGTGGAGGTTGCGGGTTGCATGGAGGCCGATCGTGTCTGATACCTGGACGCCTGGCTTGCATAAAGTACCGCCGGTCCACTCGGCGGGGCCAGCCTCGACTAACACCTGATTCCGGGAGGTCCCGCGCCACCTATCCGCCTGTGTCGAAAGAATTTAGCGGGCCAATTCGGAATCCGCTCGCCTCCGGAATTCACGGCTCGCGTGTTGCATTCCCGTGGCAGCGGCCAACCTGAGTAAGTTTGTTGTCGAGGATCAGGACCGCGCGCCGGGGTCGAAAAAGGTTCGAGGGAGGCACCGTTTTGCCATGAGCGAGTTGATTCGCCTGCGTTCCGGTGCCACGCTGCCCCGGACCATTGCCGACTACGACAAGGGCCGCCCGGCGGCCCGTTGGCGCTCCCTCCGCTCGTTCTGCTACGCGCCCTTTCTGAGCATGGACTTCGACGCCACCGGTGCGATCCGGCTGTGTAACCATTCCCACTCGGAGATCGGCCGGGTCTCGGAGGACGTTTCGGTGATCGACGTCTGGCGCGGCGAGCTCTACCGGCGGTACCGGGCCGAGATGGCCGCCTACATCGTGGATGAGCACAACTGCCGGCATTGCGTCCGGCAGTGCGCCGCCGGTTCCGGCAGCCACGTGTTCGCGGTTGAACAGTTCGACGGCGGCGCCAACGACGATCCCGCGCCGCCCTACCCCAAGCGGCTGATCTTCCGCTTGAACAGTACCTGCAACCTCGCCTGCATCATGTGCGATGGCATGACCTCGTCCCGCATCCGGAAGGAGCGGGATCGCCTGCCGCCCACTCCGTCGATGTACGGCGAGCGCTTCTTCAAGGACATGGAGGAGATCCTCCCCCACGTGGAACACATTGAGTTCTACGGCGGCGAGCCGTTCCTGGTGAAGGAGCACCTTCGCATCTTCGAGATCCTGGAGCGGGTCAAGGCCCGCTGCACCATCTACGTCAATACCAACACGGTGTCCCTGCACCCGAGCGCCAAGCGCTTCCTCGAGAAACTCAATTTCAAGACGGTCGCGGTCTCGATGGACGCCGTGGACGGCGAGCTGCACAACGAAATCCGGGTCGGCCTCAAGAGCGAGCTCTTCTTCAAGAATATCGAATACCTCCTGGAGCTCCGGGGCCGGAAGGGTCTTGCCGTGATGCTCAACGTCACCGAGCACCGCAAGAACTGGTTCGAGCTGCCCGAGGTCTTCCGCTTCGCGGAGCGCAAGCGCATCTACCTCCACATCAACACCTGCATCCACCCGCATAACGTCACGCTGTACACGCTGCCATCCGACCAGTTGCGCTACGTCCTGGCCCATCTCGAGAGCCAGCGCGAGGCGCTTCTGGCCGAGTACCCGAAGCTTTCCAACCTGCCGAACTACGACTTCCTGCTGTCGCTGATCCGGAGCGAGCTGACCTCGCGCGGCGCCGACTGGGCGCCCGTGCTCACGAATCTCAACCTCGCCAGCGATGGCCTGCTCGCCGCTCCCCGCCCCGGGAAGGCCCCGTTCGAGACGCCGGCTAAGATGCTCCGCGAGGCGGATCGGATCGTGCGTTCCCTTGATGGGGCGACCGCCGGGAGGATGCTGGCCGACATCCTGGATCGATCAGGCCGGCTCCCCGACGCGTCCGCCTGGCAACCCGTGGTGACGCGGATCTCCGAGATTCTCGCGGCTTCGCCGGCCGGCGCGTAGCGATGGAGTCAGGCCCCGCCGGCGATGGGAGGCCTGTTCTCCTCGGGGCCGCCGCGCTCGTTGCGGGGGTACTTTCCGGCCTGATCCTCTTGGCGCGGCCATGGGGAATCGGGCATTTCGCAGGTCTCGTCTTTGGCGCCCTCACGGTGGTGGCCGCTCTCAAGGCCTGGAGGACCGGCAGCCGTCGCGACGCCGGGTTGGCCCTGCTCGCGCTCTCGCTGCTGGTCGGGGCGTTCCTCCTCAGGGTCGCGGGAACTCCGCCACTCACGCGATTCCGGCTGGTCCAGACCGCGGCGATCCTCGGGTACGGCGCCCTCCTCGGCGGATGGCTTCTGGTTCGAATGGGTGGCTACAAGCCGGGACGGGCTGCGCTGCTCGGCTCGGCCGCGGCCCTGGGGATCCTGACCGCCGACAGAATCCTCGGACTGGGAGCGCCGGACGATCGCATCCCCGCACGGAAGGATTGGCCCGATTCCACTGACCGGCATCCGCGCTTAGGGAGGGTGCCCCGTCCGTACGCCGACTTCAAGACCTACTATCGCGACAACCATCAGGGATACTTGCCCGAAGAAGACCTGCGGGCCAACACATGGGAGCTCGACTCCCAATGGGGCAGCAGGGCCGAGCTCTTGCTTCCGCCGGACAACCCGACCCTCATCAGGGTGGCGATCAAGAAAGGGAACCCGGATTCGGCCTGGACCGTGCAGCTGACCCAGTCCCGGTTCGCGATCAAGCCGCGGATGCCGTACTACATCACCTTCCGGGCGCGGGCGGACCATCCTCGGAAGGCCGTCATCACATTCGCCCAGCACCACCCTCCCTGGGCCGAGTTGGGGCTCCATCATGAGCTCAATCTCACCAGGGAGTGGCAGGAATTCCGGGAAGTATTCCTTGCGCGGCGGGCGGATACCAATGCGATGATCGACTTCCATCTGGGGGGGAGCGAGATCCCGGTCGAGATCGCCGACGTCACGCTGCACGGTCCGCCATCGGGGCAACCGGTGAGGCCCTCCCTCGCCGCCAAGCGCTTTTTCATCCGGCACCAGCGCAACGCATTGGGCTGCCGGGACCGGGACTATGCCAGTCCCCCGCCGAAACAGATGGTCCGGATTCTGGCGCTCGGCGATGGGTTCACGTCCGGCATCGGGGTGCACGAGAAGGACACCTTCACGAAGCAGCTCGAACGCGAGCTGAACGGACAATCCCGGACATCGCAGCCCGCCGGCTACGAGGTGATCAATTGCGGCGTGTCCGGGTACGGCACCCACGAGCAGCGCCTCTTTTTCGAATTGTTTGCGACGAAGTACCAGCCGGACATCGTGCTGGTGACGATGGCCTGGAACGACGACCGGTTTTACTGGGAGGACAGCCGTCGGGAGTTGTTCCGGCGCGGCCCGCGCGGCATCGCACAACTCTCCTCGGTGGCCCGCAAGATCGACGCAAGCGAGCGCCTGTGGCGCTCCTATGACTACCGCCGGTCGGTCCAGGATCTCCTGGCACTCGACAAGGCGGCCCGGGCGCAGGGGGCCAGGTTAATCGTTGCCGTCTCCCGCCATGGTCCGGCCGGTCTGGGTGATTCGCTCCTTGCCACGGTGCGCAGGGGGATCAAAGGATCGGCGATTCCTCTGCTCGACCTGGGAGCGCCCGCCGCCGCGGATTCGGGCAAGGGGAACCTGAATGAGCCCCCGGGACCGGCGGCCCACCGGGCCGCGGCCCTCGAGCTGGTGCGCTGGCTGCGGCAGGATATCCTCCCGGGCCCGGCAGTCACCGCGAAGGTTCCCTAGGCGGTATTGGTCCTACGAGGCGATCTGTCCGACCACGCGCACCGCGACCGGTGCGGGCTGCTCCGGCTGGGCGGCGGAGCGGCGCACCCCGTCGTCGGCATCGATGTCGGCCGAGCGGGTGAAGACGGCGACGGTCAGTGCGCCCAGGCGGATGCTGTCAGTGATGGCATAGTTCAGCGTGAGCGTGGTGGATTTGATGCTGGTGGGAGGCATGTCGCCCAGGCTCCGCATCACGATGCCGGCGGAGCTCGGTTCCGAGCCATCGGAGAGCGCGATGGTCACATTCTTCGCGCTGGTCGTGCCTGAATTGAGCACATGCACGCGCACCGAGGTCCGGTCGCCGGGCCCGACAGTAGGCGCCTCGACCCTCACGATCGCGAGATCAATGCACTCCGGTGACTCAGGCGACAGACCCAGCTCGCGGGCAGAAGACCCATGAAATCTCCCTCGCGGATCCGTGCGAGGGCAACCTAGCACATGTACTAGTCTCCGCAGGCCGGTCTCTGGCTATCGGATCTCATAGGTCATGACCTAGTAGATCTTATAGGTCACGACCTAGTAGTTCTTATAGGTCCTCCGAGGGTGACCCTTGCTCTCCGGCGGCGCGTACTGCATCGTTGCGATTCCGGTCTCGGTGGTTCTCCCTCCAGCGTGAGAGCATCCCATGGCACTCCCCAATCCGAAGGGCCACGGCATTTCCCTGAGCGAAGCAGCGGCGCAGACCAAGCGCGCGAACGACGGTGGGTTGAAGGGCGGCCTGTTCCTCCGGAAAGAGCTCGACGAACTGCTGGCACAACCGGGCTGCTCCGGCGTTCGGTACTACTACGGGGTGGACGCGAACGGTGTTGACAGTTTGATCCTGGTGGGAGTCGATAAGGAAGGGAACGATATGGTGAACGGGGTGATGATGAATACTCCTTTCCCGTGTCCCCCGTTCTGCGGAGGGGCGAACTCGCTGAACTCATAGCGCGGCGTGCAGATTCCGCCGGTTCTGTTTCTTGCTGCGATTTCGGAAGCCCTTCCTCTGCTTGCGGGTGCCCGGCATGGGCTGCGGCTCGATCCGGCTCGCCGTTGGATCGTCTTGTGGTCGCTGATTCTCGTGACCACTGCGGCGATCGCCCTGCCGCTGGCCCTGAGTGGGCGAAACAACTTGTGGGTGGGGTATCTCTTCACCCCGCTCGAGGCCTCGGCCGCGCTCATCGGACTCTCGATCTGGCATGGAAATACGATCGTCAGAACGATGATTCGCATGGCGGTCCCGATTCTCATCGTTATCAGTCTGGGCTTGATGGTGTTCGTCGAGGACACCAAGAACTTCAGCCATATCGCGGCCCCGCTCGCAGCTTTGCTCGTCCTGAGCGCAAGTGTCTTGACGATTCTGCTACGAATCCGGAGTGAGGAAGGGAGCCTGCTTCGGAGCGACTGGTTCTGGGTTTGCATTGGCCTTGCGCTCCGGTACGGGGGTGCCGTCGCGCTTGATCCGCTCTCCTCCATTCTGGTGCAGACTTTTCCGGATCTGGTAATTTCCGCATGGAAGATCCGGTCGCTGATTGTTGTGGTCGCCTCACTTGTCATTGCATGGGGCATCCTGTGTCCGATTCGTCCCCCACGACCCTCCTCTGGACCTTTGTCGCCGGTATCCTTGCCGTCGCCATCATCCTTGCCGCGTTCGGCGCGGCCGTCGTGATCTATCAGAAGCGCTATGTGCAAATGCACCGATCCTACGCGCAGCGACTCCTCCAGGCCCAGGAGGAGGAGCGGGCCTGGGTCGCCCGCGAGGTGCACGACGACGCCCTGCAGCACATCGCCCTCATCCAGCGCGACGTCGCGTCGGTCCGGGGGATGCTGCCCGCGCTGACGGCCGAACAGGACCGCCGGGTGACCTCCGTCCAGGGCGAGATGGAGGACCTGAGTGTCAAGCTCCGCAGCCTGGCCCACCGGCTTCACCCCGCGCTGATCGAGAAGGGAGGGCTGCGGGCGGCCCTGGAAGGACTCTGCGGAGACATCGAGCGCACCTATCCGATCAGCGTCGAGCGCCGCCTGCCGGAGCGGGTGGCGCCGCTGGAGCCGCTGCGGGCGCTGGCCATCTACCGCATTGCCCAGGAAGCGCTCCGCAACGTCGCGACCCATTCCGGCGCCACGGCGGCCACCCTCGATCTCTCCCAGGACGAGTCGAAGACCGAGCTTACCATCACCGATGCGGGCGCCGGCTTCGACGCCCGGGCTCGGCGGCCTTCCGACGGGCTGGGGCTGATCGGTATGCGCGAGCGCGCCCATCTCGCCGGCGGCACCGTGACGATCACCTCGAAGCCAGGAGAGGGGACCCAGGTGCGCGCAGCATTCCCCGTCGGGACGGCGAGGGCCTCGTGATCGAGCCCAGAGCACGGCGGCCCCGCCTGTTCCTGGTGGACGACCACCAGCTCCTGCTCGAAGGCCTCGAGCTGGCGCTTCGCGATCGCTTCGACATCGTGGGCACGACGACCGCGGGCACCGGAGTGGTGGAATCCTGCCGGGAGCTCAAGCCCGACGCTGTGCTGCTCGACCTGAGCCTGCCGGACCGGAGCGGCCTCGAGATCATCGCCGATCTCCGGGCGGAGCTCCCCCAGATCAAGATCGTGGTCGTGACGATGCACGCCGATCGGGTGATGGCGGATGCCTCGCTGCAAACCGGCGCCCACGGCTTTCTTCCCAAGGACGCCGGGATCCCGGAGCTCACCAATGCCATCACCCGCGTCCTGGCCGGACACCGGGTCATCTCCGACCGGATCCCCAAGCTCATCACCACCCGTTCCTCGGTCGCCGACGCCGCGTTGGGGCTCGCCCAGCTCACCCCGCGGCAGCGGAAGATCGTCCACCTGATCGGAGAGGGGCAGCGGACCTCCGACATTGCGGCAGAACTCGGCTGCAGCGCCGCGACGGTATCTTTTCACCGGATGAGCATCCGCAAGGCCCTGGGCCTCCAATCCGAATTCGCCCTGCTCCGGTACGCGCTCCTGGTGCGGCTCAGCGAACAGGAAACGTCCTAGCGTTCATGCGCCTGACCCCGCTCCTCTTCCTGTTCCTGGCCTCACCGCTGGTCGCGCAGACGGACAGCGCCGCCATTCCCCCGCTCGGCGCCAGGGTGACCCGGATCCGGTTCTTCGAGGGTGGCAGCACCCTCCCCCCCATGCTGGAGCGGCGCTACGCCGAGCGCTTTGATTCCGTCTCGGCTCGTTCGATCTACGTCGAGATCGGGCTCGCCTACCCCCCCGCGCCGGAGCCGGTCTCCCTTCGAATCGAGTGCGGGTACTTCGCGCCGGGAGGACAGCAGGCAGGTACCGCGGTGGTTCCGGTGCAGGCGGATCAGGGCTGGGAGCTGTCCATCCACGCCGGCGGGGCCGGCCGCGACACGCCCGGGGGATGGCAGGCGGGAACCTACGCCGTGGCCTGCCGATTCGCCGGCAAGGTGATCACTACAGGCTCGTTCGAAGTCGCCCGCCCGGCCGTGACGGCTGCTGCAGCTCAGCCGGCCAGCCCCGCACCCAAGCCGCCAGCCAAGCCCGCCGGGAAGGCCCCGGTCCCGTTCGGTCAGCTCAAGGCGCGGGTTGCGGCGGTGCGGCTGTACGAGAGCGGGGGCGAGGCGACCGACCGGAAGAACCGCGCTTTCGCCACTTCGTTCGATGCGCTCACCACCCGGTTCATCAATCTCGAGCTGGATCTCGTGTATCCCGCCGCGCCCCGGCGCATGGAGTTCGAAGTACCCTGCCAGATCGAAGGCCCCGACTCGAGCGCGCGGATCCCGGTGGTCAGCGTCCAGGTCGATGCCGGATGGGTGGGCTCCACTCACTCCACCGCGTGGGGCGCCCGGAACCGTGGCATGTGGCCCGAAGGCGACTATCGCGTGACCTGCCGCGAACAAGGACAGCCGGTGGCGACGAGCGAGTTCAAGGTGGTCAAGACGCCGGCCGCGGTCGCCGCGCTGGGCGCATCGCTCACCCACATCAGATTCTTCCAGAGCCTGGCCGAGCGCCTGCCGGTCGAAACCCGCCTGTCCGGCACCCGGTTCGACGGCCGAACGGTGCGCTGGATCAAGACCGAGTTCGGGCTGGTCTACCCCCCGGTTCCTGCGCCGGCCACCTTCTCGGTCGAATGCGTCTACACCTTTCCGGAAGGCACCATGCGCCCGGTGACGGTCGAGCGCCGGGTACCGGCGGGCTGGACCGGCTCGGTGCACGCCCAGGGGGTCGGGTTCGAGGAGCTGGGGCACTGGCCCGCCGGGAATTACAAGGTGTCGTGCCGCAGCGAGGGCAGGGAATTCGCCGCGGGCGGCTTCGAGGTATTCGACGCCGCGGCTGCCGCGCCGGTGTCCGGGAGCAGCCTCAGGTTCTTCGGGAGCAAAGGCGGTGCTGCCGGCCCTCCGGCGTACGGCCAGACCTTCGATGCCGGTGCGTTCGATACCCTCTACGTCGAGGCGAGCGTCCCATCGCGCGCAGCGGGCGACTCGACCGCCTTTCGGTGTGGGGTTACCGATCCGGCTGGGGTGACCTCGGGGTTTTCGCTGAAGGGGGAAGTGCGCGACCGTGCCCTGGTCGGCATCGGACGCGTCGGCGCGCTGGACGCGCCGAAGCTGCGTGGCTCCTATCGTGTGGAATGCCGGGCGGGCGCCCGGGCTCTCGCGAGCGAACGCTTCGAAGTGACCGGTGCCGCCGAGCTGGCGTCCCTCGATGCCCGGGTCGTCGCATCCGCGCTGTATGAAGGTGCGGAGACGGCGCCGGACGATGAGGCGGTGCCCGACGTGACGTTCTCCGCCGCCAGGGTGCGCTCGCTGTGGCTGGTGGCGGTGCTCGATCATCCGAGCGACACCGGCGCCGGGACGTTCAGCTACGCCTGCCAGATCACCGGGGCGCGCAACGCGGTGATGAGCAACACCGGGCCGCAACAGCTGACCGTGGCGCCGGGCGACCGCGCCATCGTGCTGCGGCAGCGGTTCGCGCTCCAGCCACGCCAGCGGTGGACCGCAGGCCGCCATGCCCTCACCTGCACCTCGGGCGGATCCGCCTTCTTCAAAACCAGCATCGATCTCAGCCGGTAACGCCACTCAAACGCCCCACGTCCCGCCGGCATCCTAGCCGTGACTCTTTCCTTGCCGGATGCGTCATGTCTCAACGTCTTGTTGTGATCCTCGCGGCCGTCGCGGCCACTGTCCCTCCCGCGGCCTCTGCCCAGCATCCCTTCCGCAATCCCGCGGACGCCGTCGAAGCTCGCTTCGCGCGATCCCAGCCGGTGCTGGCCTATTCGCTACGGATCGACTCGACCGACGTGTCCCGGTTCTCCGTCGAGATAAGGATTCGAAACGCGCCCGATACGCTGCGGCTGGCGATGTTCGCCCACCCGGAGTACGACGACCAGTACTTTCGCTACGTCGAAGGGCTGGTCGTGCAGGGACCGAGTGGCGGGCCGGTGGCGGTGGAGCGGCTGGACAGCGCGTTGTGGCGGGCGGTAGTCCCCGGCGGCGAGGCAGTGGTCCGGTACCGCATCCAGCTTCCCGCCCAGACCGCTGGGCGTCGCCAGGCATGGAAGGCCTATCTCACGCCGACCGGCGGGCTGGTCGGCGGCCCCCATTCGTTCATGTATCTCGTAGGTGCCGAGCTGGCCCCGGCCCACGTCACCCTCTCCATCCCGGCGGGATGGGAGATCGCCACCGGCCTCGAGCCGACTGCGGATCCCCGCACCTTCTTTGCTCCGAGCGCCGGCATCCTGATGGACTCTCCACTGTTCGTGGGACAATTCCGGAGCTGGCGCTTCAGCGTGGACGCCGTACCGCACCGCGTGGTGTACTGGCCGCTTCCCGATGCGGTGCCGTTCGACACCACCGCATTCGTCGGCAATCTCGAGCGAATGACCCGGCAAGCCGTGGCGCTGTTCGGCCGCGCGCCCTATCGCGAGTACGGCTTTCTCTACCAGGATGGTGCGCTGGGTGGTCTCGAGCACCTCAACTCCGTCACCCTGGGCGCACCCGGCAGCGATCTGGCGCAGAACGTCAACCAGTACCTGATGGAGTCGGCCCACGAGTTCATTCACACCTGGAACCTGATGCGGATCCGCCCCGCCGAGCGGGGCGACATGCACTACCGGCAAGCGGGACAGAGCCGGGGTCTCTGGTGGAGCGAAGGGCTCACTCTGTTCTACGCCGACCTGCTGTTGCGGCGCGCCGGGTTACCGACGCCCGACTCCACCCGGGTGTCGCATCTGGAGTATCTGATCGCCCGGTACACCGCCGCCCCCGGCAATTCGCGCATCCCGGCCGAGCGGGTGAGTCTCATGGCCTACGGCGCGCCCCCCGGCTCCCTGGGTGACTATGAGGCCAGCACCCACCTCCAGGGTGAGGCACTCGGCGCCATGCTCGACCTGATCGTGCGCGGCGCGACCGCGGGCCGCCGCAGCATCGACGACGTGATGCGCCTCATGCTGGAGCGCTACTCCGGCACCCAAGGATTCACCGGAGCGGACATCGAGCGGACCGTGGGCGACGTATGCGGATGCGCGGTCAAGACCTTCTTCGATGCGCACGTGCGAGGCGGGACGCCGATCGAGTTCGACCGCTACCTCCGGACCATCGGCTTCATCGCACGTACAACCTGGGGGCCGAGCCTGGGACGAGACGGCAAGCCGGCGCCCGATCTGCGCCTCCGTGCCTGGATGCCGCCGGGCGAATCGAAGCCCAGCCTGCTGGTCCTGAGTCCCGACAATGCGTGGGGCCGAGCCGGCCTGCACACCGGCGACCGACTGATCAGCCTGAACGGAACGCCGGTTCCCGGCATACTCGAGTTTCGCAACCTCATCGGCCGGCTCGCGATCGGCGACACGGCCCGGATCGAGGTGGCGCGTCCCAGCGGGACGGTTCGGGTCACGGTGCCGATCGTCGGCTACGATCGCCCGTTCGTCAGGATCGAGGAGCTGCCCGGTGCCACGGATGCCCAACGGTCACTCCGTGCCCAGTGGCTCGTGGGGCGATAGCGCACCCGTCAGTGAGGGGTGATGGTGGCGAGCCGATTGCGGCCGGTGGCCGAGTTGAACACCGCCTGGCCCCCGCCGTCGAGGCTGTTGAGCGGGAGCGCATACGCCGCCTGGGAAGCGAGCGAAGGGGCGGGGTCGGGAATCAGCAGAGAAAGCGTAAGCGAACCGCTCGGCAGGACACCGGGCAGCGTCACGTCGAACTCGAACGTCCGCGGCACCGGCGTGGCGCCGGAGGCCAGCAACCGGAGATCCATCTGGCTCAGCGGGATCGCTGTCTGCTGCACCACGCTGCCGCCCGAGGCCAGCACCACCTTCGCGGGGCGAGCCCGGATCACCCGGCCATATCCCGTGTTCGACATGGTGAGCGCGACGTGGAGCGTCCCGCCGGGGACCGGGTTGCCGGTTACGGTCACACGCTGCGCTTCAATCCGGGTTCCAGCCTTGTTCAGGAAGCTCAGCAGGCAGCCCTGGCCCTGGATCGCGGTGGCGACTTCGGGCGGCCAGATGAACAGAGAAATCGACTGGAGGTGAAACGTCAGCGAGAAGTCGTCCAGGGCATTGCACTCCTGCAACGGCGGATAGAGGGCAGCGAATTCTCCCACGACCATCGCGGTCGCGCCCACGGCGAGGGCGTAGTCCCATTGTTCCTGCGACGAGTATCCGTCCCGCCAGGCCCAGGTAAACTGGTCGAGCGGGCTCGAGGCGAAATAGTCGTCGTGCAGCCCCAGCTGGGGTGAGGATGTCGTGGTTCCGCTGTACGCAAGCAGGTGCGCAGCATAACGGACTTGAATCGGAAACTCATCGTGGAAGTGGAACAGCTCGCGATCAAGTACCGTCCTCCGGTCCACCTCGTTGTCGTTGCCGCTGGTCGAGCTATGCCATTCACCCC
>Ga0070699_100004895_pt1 | contig 11806 bp, 7 predicted proteins | sample KBSK1503metaG_FD_65473 | JGI IMG/M metagenome (GOLD analysis project Ga0070699, IMG submission 65473) | Corn, switchgrass and miscanthus rhizosphere microbial communities from Kellogg Biological Station, Michigan, USA - KBS K1-50-3 metaG | ecosystem: Host-associated > Plants > Roots >...
GTTGTCAGCGTGTAGGCGATGAACCGTCCATCGGCGGACCAGCTGCTCGGTGCGAGACCACCCACTGTGCTCTGGGTCTCGAGCACGACGTCGTGCGCGGTCGTTTCGTCGATCGAGAGCGCGTGCAAAGACAGCGTCCCCAAACGACCTCGTTGGAACACGATCCGTGCGCCGTCTGGAGACCAGATCGGCGACTGATCGGCATCCGGATCGAGTGTCAGGCGTGATCGTGTACCGCGGGCGGTGTCGATGGTCCAGATGTCGAGATTGTCGGTCGCACTTGTTCGCACGGCGACCGCCACGCGATGCTCGTCTGGCGACAAGGCGAGACTGACGTACGAGGCCGCGTCTCCAAGCCTGTCCAACGCGTGGCCCGCGCGATCGAACCATGTCAAGCGCGTCGGCGCCTGCAGGCTGTCCTGGCCGTATATCAACGTCCCGTTCGCGGAGAGAGAGGCGCTCACGTAGCGGCTCTGCTCCGTCCCGACGTGCTCCGCCACCGGAAAGGCGTCGCCCTTCAGTTGTCGCGCATCAGGATCGAATCGCTGCGCCATCAGGGTTTGATCCCGGGCGAACACGATATGGCCCGACGCAAAAGCGACCGACGACTCGGTCTGCAGCAGCGTGACCACGGGTTCGCTCGAGTCGAGCGAGCCGATCCGGATCACGGAGGGTTTTGACGGCGGGCAGCAAGGACCTGTCGATGCGGTGTAGAAGAAATGACGGCCATCGGGAAGAAAGTGCGGCCAGCGGTGATTGGTCTCCCCCGTCGCCGGGTCAAGGGTCGTCACCACCGTCGTCGCACCACCAGCCGCTGGCACGCGCACCAGGCCGGACGCGAGCGAGACCGACGCAACGATGACGTCGTCGCGGTTCCAGGTGCCGCCGCGGCCGATCGGCGCATCGCACAGCACGCTCGGAGGGCCGCCGGCGATCGCGACTTTCTTCAACTTGTCGCCTGCGAAGAATGCGATGAACTTGCTGTCGGGCGACCAGAACGGAAAGGACGCGCCGTCAGTTCCCGCAAGCGGCGTGGCGATCAGCGTCGCGACCGGTCGCAGCCAGATCTGATACCCCGACGGCGTACCGGCAACGAACGCGATGTTGCGGCCGTCAGGAGAGATCGCGATCTGCGCGGCGTAACCCGTTCCGCCCGCGGCGGGGCCGCCGAACGACGTGTTCTCGGGCGGTGCGATCGTGAACTGCGCCGGGACTGTGGACGCACTGTCGCCAGTACTGCGAAGGAACGCGATCGCCGCTGTGACGATCAGGGCAATCGTGACCACCGATGCAGCGATCCACCAGAATCGGTTGGAGCGTACCGACGGCACCGGCGCGGCGACATCACTGCGGTCATGAGATCCGTCTGCCACCCACGTGAGCTCGCGCTGGAGATCGCGGGCGCTCTGATATCGCTCGTCCGGATCTTTCGCCAGGCAGGTCGCGACGATGCGATCGAGCGCCCGAGGAACACTGGCTCGAACCTGCGACACCGGCGGCGGGTCATCCCTGAGAATGGCGCCGAATAACTGGCCGCGGGTGTTCCCACTGAATGCCGTACGGCCGGTCAGCATCTCGAACAGCAGCGCGCCAAGCGCGAAGATGTCGGTGCGTGCGTCGGCGGCGCGGCCATCGATCTGTTCGGGCGCCATGTACTGGATCGTGCCGAGGATCGTTCCGTCGGCGGTGAGGTTGGCAGCCGTGTTCGGCGCCATCGAGACCGTGACAGCTGCCGGGGGCGGGCCGGCGCTCTTGGCCAGACCGAAGTCGAGCAGCTTTGCGCCGGCGCTCGTCAGCATCACGTTGGCGGGCTTCAGGTCGCGATGGACGATCCCCGAGCGGTGCGCGGAGTCGAGCGCGCCGCAGATCGCAATCGCATGCCGCAACGCGTCTGCCGTGGGCAGCGCGCCTTCGGCCAACCGCTCCGCCAACGTCCGGCCTTCGAGGTATTCGAGCACGAGAAAGCGAATGGTCTCTGCATGGGAATCGGTCGGGTCTGGGTTCGGCGCCTCGCCGATGTCGTAGAGCGCGCAGATATGCGGATGGCTCAGCGCTCCGATCGTTCGCGCCTCCCGCTCGAAGCGCTCGCGCCGGTGCGGGTCGGCCGCGATCGCTGCCGGAAGGACTTTGATCGCGACGGTCCGATCCAGGCGCGTGTCTCGGGCGCGATAGACTTCGCCCATGCCACCCTCGCCCGCGAGCGCGAGGATCTCATAAGCACCGAGGTGACTGCCAGGGGACAGGGCCATACCAATCAGGTCGCGGCTTCGGCTTACTTCGCGAAATGCTGCAGGTCCCGTTCGTTTTCCAGGCACACGAATTCGAGGAGCTCGGTATCGATCATCAGCACCTGGTGCAGCGTCACCGTCCAGGGTCGTGTGTACGCTTGCGGATCATCGACGGTGACTTCAATGTCGAGCGTACCGTAGGTGGGACGCCGGAACTTTTCGGTCAACTTCGCGGATGCGGTGATGATGTCGCCGGCGATGTCGAGCCACAATCCGTCACGCAAGCCGTTGGTCTCGACGATGAGCGTGTCCCCGTTCCAGCGGCCCGATGAGTACCCATACCAGCTTGGGTTGGGATCAGTCGGCAGTGGACGGCCATCAGTGAAGATCTGGCGATATGTGAAATCGCGCTCGTTCAGAACGACCGTCAAGGCGGGAGTTTGGACAATCTTTCTCGGATCCAGGTACGTGTGCGCCAGCATCGGGCCGAGAGGCAGGCAGCGCGCCGATGGCAGGTCTTTCGAGTTATCGGCCCGGTGCTGCTGGGCGATGGCGCGCGCCCACGGCTGATACGGCAAGCCCTGTGCGAGGTTCGCCGCGATATCCCGCTGTTCCGGCGAGATATTGACCGGCCCCTGCTCCAATGTCATCAGCTGTCGTCGGATGGCCCACAGACCTGAGAGGTCTGGTTTGCCGTCCGCGGTACGCGGTGGCGGCGCGTCAAGATTCGCTTTTCCATCAGCAAGCCTGGGCACGCCCGCTGTTGGATACTTGATCCACTGCGCCGCTGCCAAGCCGGACGCCGTGACAGCGACCACTGCCACTAAACACGCTACCAGCGCCGCGCGCATGTGCGCCTCCGTATTTAGAAAATCCCTCGCACTGACTGCGGATGGCAACGCTACCATGATGCCCGCCCCGCGCGAATCGCCGATCGCGAGCGCGCGGAGAGCTCCGCATTCGGCAGCATTTCGCGTGAGGGAGCAGGTTGATCGTCACTCTTCGCCAGGCGTCGACCGATGACGTGATCTTCTTGCGCGACATGCTGTATCTGGCGCTGTTTGTCCCGATCGGATCGCCGCCGTGGCCACGCTCCGTTCTCGAGGATCCGCAAATTGCTCGATACGTCCGGGGCTTTGGGACACGACCCGGTGACTATGGTGCGATCGCGGACGTCGACGGAGAGCCGAGGGGTGCAGCCTGGCTGCGCTACCTCACGGCCGATTCACCTGGCTATGGGTTCGTCGATGAGGCAACTGCCGAGCTGACCATCGCGGTGACAAACGCCTATCGCAATCACGGCATTGGCGCGCTACTCGTGACTCACCTCCAGCAACGCGTGCGCGCCATCTCACTCAGCTGTGATCCCGTAAATCCGGCGTGGCGACTCTATCGTCGTGCAGGCTTCGAACCCCTACCGGACGGTCGCACGCTGCTGTGGACACACCGAGGCGGGTAGCTCGACTTCGTGGTCTCTGGGACAACGACGTGCAGGTTCATCACGTGGCTTGTCTGACGGAGCTATTCGCAACCATGGGCTCGCATCTCGCGAAACACGTCGAGGGACAGCCACCCAATTGCATGGCCGTCGCCTCGGTGTTCATCAGGAGCCACGATCGCCGTCGCGCAAGTCTGTCGACCACGGTCGATGGTCAACGATGCTGAAGCGGTGACGCTGCAAGCCCCCTCTCGCAGCCGCTCACCAGAACGCCTTCTATCGCTCTGAGCAGATCGACGTCATTGACAGGGAATCCGCCAGGATTGTCCGACGGCACGACACCATTCGCACGCCACTCCATCAACGTCGCGAAGTTGTCCGCCAGGATCTCCTCAGGGTGGATGATGTACGAAGAGTTGCGCAGCATCAGCGGGACCCAGTTCGTGTTGCCGAAGTTGTACGTGATCAGATCACCGTTGCCGTCGCGGAGCGCTTCGCCCGTGCCGGCATCAATCGACAAGAGAACGATGTCCAGCGCGTCGAAGAAATTCGGGAGCAGAATAGCCTCATTCAACGGCAGCAGCGATTGAATCACCGGAACGACGTCGACGCTTTCCGAGCCGGATTGAACCGTCAATGTATGGAGATACTCGAACGCGTCCGGATTACTGAGGCGACGCTCCTCGAGTTCGGCGGGATATTCGAATCCGTCGACCCTCTCGAATCCGAGCAGCGCATAGAGGTCATCACGCAGAACAGAATCATTTCTCGACAGGACGTGAAACATTTCGTGCGCCAGCAGGAAGTAGGCGGCGCGGGCGTCGGCCGTGGGCAGAGAGCTCACGGACTCCGGAAGCATGATCGCGTTTCCCCGCGTGTAGGCCGCGCCGAATTCCTCCTCGCCGCTGGTCTTCACCAGGTCGATGTTGGGCAGGTGCAGGTTCAAGCCCTTCATCGCTGCGCTCAGCCTGTCAACCAATACCTGCCAGCTGCCTTTCTCCTCGCCGGTCCAACTCCCGGCCGCGGCGGCGGCGAAATCGAGGAATCCCTTCAGATCCGTCGGCGCCGTCGTCCGTTGGCGGGCCCCCATGTCAAAGGCACTCAGCTGCCTGGCCCATTGATCCTTGCGTCCCAGAATCCTCCGTCCGCGATGCAGGTCCGCGAAGCTTGCGGACGCGGATAGGGTGTCGCTGTTAGTGCACGAAGACGCCTGTGTCACAGCCTGCTGTGCCTGAGCGGCGGTTGCGGGAATCAGCAGCACGACTGCGATCGCAACCACTCGAAAACAGGTGACAAGGCCTTGCGGCGCGCGAAATCGATCAAGCATGAACGGCTCCTTCCGAACCCAAGGTCACGTCGTCTGATGACGGGGAGTTGGCTCTGAAGGAGGAAGACGGAACGCGAAAAGAAGGTTCCCGGCCGCGCGTCGCACGTCACCACGTCGGCGGCTCGCGGCCCCACCCGTGAAACGGCAAGAACGTGGTGCGATAGCCGCTGGCCGCCGACGCGTCCGGAACGACGCGCACGTTGGTCAACGAGCGCAGCTTGTCGAGCAGCGCATCCCGCGACCAGGTGTGCAGCGGTCGTCCCTCGGGCATGGGCCAGATCCGCACCGTGCCGTCGACGCTCGTCGAGCCGACGACGCGCCCGGTTGGATCGACGCGAACGCCCCAGATGGGCCCTTGATGGCCGATCAAGAGGTGCGGCTCTTCTCCGGTGACAGGACCGACTCGCACGATCCCATCGCGGCTGCCGGTCACGACGCGCTGTCCGGACGGGTCCCACGCCATCAAGGTCACCTGGTCGCCGTGTGACGACAGCGGCCAGCCGCGCCGTTCCTGCATGTCATACACGGAAGCCGTGCCGATAGGCTCCTGGACATTCGCCGATCGAAGCAGCAGGAGGTGTCGGCCGTCGGGACCGAGGAACGCGGCACCCGGCTGCGCGAGCAGGAGCTCGAACGATCCGGTTCGCACATCGAGCCGTCGCAGTCCTCCGAAGCTCGAGATGAGCAGGTTGCCATCAGGCAGAAACGCGACGCTGACGATATCCTTCCCGTCGCCGGGATCGAAGTTTTTCACGTCGCCGGTCTGCAGATCGAACACGCCAACGACGTGGCGTCGTCCGCCATCCATGGGCCCGTCGGCAGCGATTCGCCGTCCCGTCGCATCGAAGGCGACCGAGTCCACGAACCCTTGGAAGTCCCGCAACTCTCTGAAGCCAGACCCCGCGATCGGCAGGACGAGCACGCTGCCAGACCTTGTACCGGTCGCGAGAAACTGGCCATCCGGCGAAACCGCCAATTGGGAGACGTCTCCAGCGATATGTCGGCGTGGAAAGCCGTTGACCGTCGACGGCCAAATCTCGATGCCACCTTTCCCGGTCGACGCGGCGATCCATTTCCCATTCGGATCGAATGCCACATCTCTCGAGAAACCCGAGGAGGCTCTGAGCACCAAGGGCCAACGTCCGGTCGCAGGCCAGAACGTCACACCATTCAGATCTTCAGCGGCCAGCCATCGTCCCGTTGGCTCGAACTGGGTGCCGATCGTCGTCACTGGGCCGCGGCCGAGCACCATCGGTTCGGTGTCCGGCGGACCTTTGAGATCCCACATCCGCAACCCTTGTGCTTGCAACGCCGCGACGAGCCAGTGATTGATGCGATCGAACGCCACGCCGATGATCGGCTCTTCCGGTTTCAGTTGCGCGCCGATCAGTTGGCGAGTGTCGCGTGCGTGGGTTAACGAACCAACGCGGAACGCACCGGTTTCGTCCAGCACCGCGATCTGTTCAGTGGTGCTGTCAATCCAGAAGCGCGACACCGGCGCATTGGTGCGGAGCACGAGCCGCTCCCCAGCTGCGCCACCCTCTAACGTCGACGCGAGCACCTGCCCCTCGCTCGGATACGAAATGAAATAGCCGTCACCCGACGCGTCGATCTGCCGCCAGCGCGCGCCTCGGGAAATGGAGCCGACGACGTGAGCATTTCCCGCGATGAGCGACCGCACGACGATGTCATCACTCGAGCCATTCGGCGCTCGGGGCCTCACGGTGATGAGCCGGTCACCGCGCACCGCCAGCAGCCCTTCGCCGGACGTCTCGATCTGTTTCAGCAGCCCCAAGTCCGGGAGACCCAGGACATCGGCACCCGTGGTCCCGGAGATCCGCGGCCCAAAGATCACGAGCCTGCGCCCGTCACCCGCGAACTGTGCGTTCACATTGCGCGGGAAGGAACGGCGCACGTCGAATGGCCCCGACCCATCGCGTCGCCACACGCGGGCATCGGTTCCCCAGTCGGCCAGCCATTCGCCATCGGCGCTGAAGGAGAGGCTCGAATTTCCTCCGTTGCTTCCCTCGCTCCGCACGAAGGCCAACGGCCCTTTCCACAGTTGGCGCAACGCGAAGCGCCGTATCTCCGGAGTGTCGGAGCGTTCCAAGGCGGCGAGGGCGTGCGCGAACGCCAGCGTGGGGTTCTGATCTTCCTCGACCTGTCCCAGCGCAAAGAGCTGCTGCGCCTCGGCACGTTCGGCGTTCTGCACGGCCCGCGCTTCAGCCGCACGGCTTCGCAGCCAGAAATTGCTCACGACGGCCAGTACGATGACGAGCGCAGCGAAGACGATCCCCAACCCGAAAAACGCACGTGCACGCCGTCGCCTGGCGTGCGCTTCCATCGCGCGCGCAAACGACTGCTCGCGGGCCGAGAGCCCGCCGACATGTCGCGCCTTCCAGAGCAGATACTCCGCGAACGAGGGTCCGCTCCATAAGAGATCGTTCGGACGTCCGCGCTCTTCCCAGAGGCGCGCGGCCTGCCTCAGTTGATCGCGCAGGCGCGCGCCTTCCGCATCCTGATCGCGCCAGCGAGCGAGGCGCGGCCACGCGGTGAGCAGCGACTCGTGAATGATTTCGAGGCGGCGATGACGGGTGCCGCCATCGTCTGACGGCGCGTCGAAGGACGTCAGCAGGCGCGCCTCGACGAGGCGGTCGAGCACCTCCTCCGCTTCAGCGCGCTGGTCGGGGAAGGCGGACAGGAGGTCCTCTCGCTCCTGGAAGGCTCGCGTTCCCGAGGCGCTGACCAGGTGCCGCAGAATCTCGCGCACAACCGGCACACGCACGGCGCCGATGGTCTCGAGCGTCGCCTCCGCATGCTGCGCCAACGCGCCGGCGACGCCGCCGATTTCCTCGTAACCGCGCCGCGTAATCAGCCCGCGATCGCGATCGCGCTGCTCCCACAGACGCGCCATCGCAAACGCGAGCAGCGGCAGCGCGCCGCGCTCCTGCGCGACATCACGAAGCATGTCGTCGACGAGCCGCTCATCCTCGAAGTGGTATCCGGAGACGAGCGCCGGCTGTACAAGGGCGCGTCGCAGCGCCGCACCACGCGGCGGCGTCAGCGGCGTGACCTCGGAGAAGATCGGTCGCAGATCTTCGAGCAGCTGACACTGCAGCAGGAAATCGTCGCGGAGCGACAGCAGCACATGAACGTCGGCCTCGAGCACAAACCGTCCCAATACCTCCGCAAACCGGCGCTGTACCTCGCTGCCGTTCAAGGTGAACAGCTCCTCTGCCTGGTCGACGACGAGGAGCGCGTGCGCATGCCGCTGTCGCCACCGGCGCGCCACCCGGATCGCTGTGCCCGCCTCTTCGAATCGCGGAAGGAGATGTACCGCCTCGCTATCGCCGACCATCTCCGCGGCCAGCGCCTGCGCCAGCGCGGTGAAGGGTCGATCAGTGGGCGTGCAGGTGACCGCCGACCATCCCGCCGGAAGGGCGGGCAACACGCCGGCTCGCAGAAACGAGCTCTTGCCGGCGCCGGACGGTCCAATCACGCAGCGCAGACGAGGACGTCGCAACTTGCGCAGCAGCGACTCCACCTCGAGTTCACGCCCGAAGAAGAACTGCGCATCCTCTTGTGTGAACGGCAGCAGTCCTGGATACGGACTCTGCTCCGCGCGCCCTGTGGCGTGCTGCTCGAGTTCGAGCGCACGCGCCAGCGTTCCCGCGGATGGATAGCGGTCCTCCGCCGAACGGCACAACGCGCGCCGCAGCACCGCGCTCCATGGTCCCGCCGGCACGCGCGGCGGGTCTTCCCGCAGCCCGGCCCACAATCGCTTCCTGTCGTCGTGTGTGCCGCCCGGCGACGCCGACACCATTTCGGCCAGGATCACCGCAGCCGAGAACACATCGGAACGCGCGTCCAACGGAAATGCGGCCGCCTGTTCGGGTGACATGTAGCCGGGTGTCCCTGCAATCGTGTCCGGCTGCATCTCACGCAGGCTGCGCGCGATACCGAAATCCATCACCACGACACGCCGCGAGGGGGTCAGCATGATGTTCTCGGTCTTGAGATCGCGATGGATCAACCCGGCCGCGTGAATCGCCTCGATGCCAGCCAGCAACTGCGCAGCGATCTCCCCTGCCCGGCTCAGGTCCACCGCGCCACGTTCACGGAGGAGATCGGCCAGCGTGACGCCGTCCACGAATTCCATCGACACCATCTCGTGGCCATCCTCGACGACCAGATCGAACACCCGGCACACGTTGGGCGACACGATCTGGCGTGCGCTGCGAACCTCGCGGCGCAACCGCTCGCGTGCGCGCTCATCTCCGAGCAGTTCCGGCCGCAGCGCCTTGAGTGCCACTTCGACACCGAGCTTGACGTCGACGGCGTGCCACACGTCGCCCTGGCCACCACGACCCACCAGCCGCAGCAGACGATAGCGGCCTCCCAGGATCAGCGATGGACGGAAGAGCGCCGATGGCTCGGGCGCTGTGGCAACCGTGATCCCATCGGACGCCACCGATGGAACCGGCGGGCCCTCCTCCACCGCAAGCTCGAACAGACAGTGCGCACACCGGCCCTCCAACGAGCCGCTGGTCATCAGCGACGCCCCGCAGTCGCGACAATTCTCGGATGCCGACACGAGTGGTTGCGTCCTCTCAGATCACCAAGACGAAAACGGTCGGAAAGGTTACGAGGCCGGCGGCTCCCACGGCTTGACGGTCGCCAGCAGGTGACGGAGCTCTGCGTCGATCTCTTCGGGATCGGCCACTGTGGCCGCGATTTCCTCCCGCAGGAGCAGACCGTATCGGCGGCGCAGTCGGTGGACCATCTTCTTGATCGCCCCCTCGGTTGTACCAAGACGATCGGCAGCGTTCTGATACGGCGCTCGCGGCTCGATCCCGGTCAAGTACGGTTCCAGCTGCTCGAATTCGACCGTTCGGCCGGTGGCGGCAAACTCGTGCCGGAGGCGCACCATCGCGCGCTCGAGAATCGTGAGCGCCCATCGACGCTCGAAGAGCGCTTCAGGATCGAGGGCGTCGAGCGGCTCGTCTGCGTGTCGTCCTTCCGCCTCCTGTGCGTCGATCGAGACCAGCACGCGGCCGCCTCCGCGTTTCAGGGCTCGCCCGCGGTCGCGTTCCTTGGACAGAAAGTGGCGGAACGACGTGAGGAGGAACGCACGAAATCTTCCCTCGCGCAGGCGCACGTCCGAGAGGTAGTCCTTTTCGATGAGCAAGGCGAAGTACCCTTGCGTCAGATCGAGCGCATCCTCGCTCGCATGTCCCAGCCGGCGCGCGAAGCTGTAGAGCGGCAGCCAATACGCCGCGCAGAGGAATGCGAGCGCCTCGCGCGCCTCGGAATCTCCGTCGCCACGCGCGCGAGACACGACGGTCCAGGCTGTGGTGGGGAACCCGCTCATCCCACGTGGTCCATGACGCGACAACTCTACGCGGAGGGCATCCGCCCAGTCGGAGTGCCGTCTTCGATCTGCGTGTCGGTCGCGCCGAAGTCTGCTGCGAGATGAAAGGTGATGACCTCGGATCCGATGCGGATGACGTCTCCATCGGCCAAGAGCGTCGCTGAGGTCACGCGCTCGTCGCCGCGAAAGGTGCCGTTCTTGCTCGCGCAATCGTCGACGACCGCTCCGTTCGGCGTGACGACGATACGCGCATGGCGACGAGAGACGGTCGACGCATCGAGCATGATCGCGACATCCGCGTCGCGGCCAATCACGTGCTCACCCGGCCGGAGCGGCACGCGCCGCCCTGCCCATTCGATCCAGCAGACCATGCGCGGCATCGCTGCCTCGCGGTGCACGGGCTCATCGACCGCGTCACCGCAGAACGCATAACCGAAGCCGTGCACCGTTCGCACAAAACGAGGCGTGCGAGCAGAGTCTCCGAGAGCATCGCGAATCTCGCCAACGAGATTCGACAGGTTGGCGTCGACGACGAAGGTGCCCGGCCAGAGACGCTCCTGGAGCATCTCCTTCGAGATGGCCTTTGGCCGTTCGAGGACGAGCATCGTGAGGAGCTCCAGGGCTTTTGGCGCCAGATGAATCTCGCGGCCGTCGGCCGTCAGCTGCCGCGCGTCCAAATCGAGCGTGAATGCGTCGAAGGCAATTCTCACGTCAAGGTTCCCGATGAGAGCGCTGCAGCGCGGCGTGCGACTCCGCTTACCCCTCCGCTGTTTGCAATTGCCGCACGACTTCGTCACGCCTCGCCGCCGGTGTCGCGAACTGTGTGCTGCACAGCGACACCTTCCGCATTTTCCCGCTGGCTCGATGCGTGAACTCGGCGCAGCAGATGGTGCTGCCCTGCTGGCACCACGCCGACGAGAGTTGCCACGGCAGACCGGCCCCGGCAGGCGCACGTCCAGCTTCGTCCGTCCAGCGTTTATCGCCTTGCGCTACCTTCATGTGGTCACCCGTGTCGTGGTGCATTGTGCCAAATCCGTGATCATTTGCCACGTGAGCGTTTCGGCACCTCTTCTGCGCCTATACGCGTGGAGGAACACGAGCCAATGCGATACCTGTTATTCGGATGTTGTCTCTTGGCCGCAGCATGCGGTAACGCGAGCCCAACTGCACCGACAGCGTCTCTGGGCGGCTCCGCGCAACGCGCCGGTCTTCTGGACGTCACGAGCGGCGTCACCGTCTAGGCGTCGGCAATCTCGATGCCCAGCCGGATCAGCGTGCCGATCCACGTCACGATGCTCGGCGATTCGTTCCCGCAGCGTGCAGCCCTCCACGTACTCCATCGCGATGAACGCGCGGCCGTCCTGCTCACCGATGTCATGGATCGTGCAGATGTTGGGATGATTCAGAGACGAGGCGATTCGCGCCTCGCGGCCGAACCGGTT
>Ga0070699_100004898_pt1 | contig 11804 bp, 7 predicted proteins | sample KBSK1503metaG_FD_65473 | JGI IMG/M metagenome (GOLD analysis project Ga0070699, IMG submission 65473) | Corn, switchgrass and miscanthus rhizosphere microbial communities from Kellogg Biological Station, Michigan, USA - KBS K1-50-3 metaG | ecosystem: Host-associated > Plants > Roots >...
CGGGAGATCCCGTCGTTCACCCCGGACCCGTCGGTCAAGCCGGGTGAGTTCCGGATGCAGCAGGTCGACGTGAACCGGTCACAGGAGTTCCGCAAGTGCATTGAGTGCTTCCTGTGCCAGAACACCTGCCACGTGATCCGCGACCACACCGAGAACGAGCACGCCTTCGCCGGGCCCCGGTTCCTGATGCGGGTCGCCGAACTCGAGATGCACCCGGCCGACACCGCCGACCGGCGGGACATCGCGCAGGATGATTTCGGCCTCGGCTACTGCAACATCACCAAGTGCTGCACCGAGGTCTGCCCGGAGCACATCAAGATCACCGACAACGCGCTGATCCCGATGAAGGAACGGGTGGTCGGCCGCAAGTACGACCCGCTGGTCTGGCTGGGCGACAAGATCACCCGCCGCACCCACAAGGACACCCCCAAGGTCCCCGGCAAGCCCTGACACCCGCGGGGGGCTCCGCCCCCCGCGAACCCCCCGGGCCCGTTGTGGCGAAGGTGGTCCCGGACCGGGCTACGATGACTGATGGCCGGGCTGTTGCCTTCCCGCTGCGCATGCCTACGGTCGCGTGAACGTATTCGCTAGGGCTGATAGCACGGCCCGTTCGGAATCATTGGTTTTCTTGTTGCCGCTGAGTTCTGGCGTGGGGAGCGAAGGGCTGACATGTCGCATCTGAACTATGCCGAGGCGGGGGTTATCGGGCTTCTGCAGGGCGTTACCGAACTGTTCCCGGTGTCCAGCCTGGGCCACGCCGTGCTCATCCCGGCGATCGTCGGCGGGCAGTGGGCCCAGGACCTGAACGTCTCCCGGGCCGAGTCGCCGTACCTGGCGTACATCGTCGGGCTGCACGTGGCCACGGCCCTCGCCATGATCATCTACTTCTGGCGCGACTGGGTCCGGATCGTCAGGGCCTTCTTCGCCTCGATCGGGCATATGATCTCGCCGGCGCCGGGTACCCGGCGGTTCCAGCCGCAGAACACCGACCAGATGCTCGCCTGGATGATCATCCTGGCCACGATCCCGGTCGGCCTGGCCGGGGTGGCGCTCGAGCACACGTTCCGCACCATCTTCAGCAAGCCGGTCCTCACCGCGACGTTCCTGTTCGTGAACGGATTCATCCTGCTCGCCGGCGAGCGGGCACGGCGGCGCAGCGCGGGCATGGAAGCCCAGGAGATCGCGGCCGACCTGCAGGCGATCACCGAACGGCAGAAGGCCGGGGTGGCGGCGAGAACGCCGGGCGGCGGCGGGCGGCATTCGTCCGGGCAGCGGGCGATGAAGCAGCAGCACGCGAACCTCGCGGTGGAGGCCGACCAGCGTATCGTCCGCCGCACCGGGTGGCTGGGCGCTTTCATGCTCGGGGCCTCGCAGACCCTGGCGCTGCTGCCGGGCATCAGCCGGGACGGCACCGTCATGGTCGCGGGGATGTTCCGCGGGCTGTCCCGGCAGGACGCCGCGCGGTTCTCGTTCCTGCTGTCGGCACCCGTCATCCTGGCCGCCGGCGTGCTGAAGCTTCCCGACCTGACCGGACCGCTCGGCGCCGGGATCAGGGGACCGATTCTGTTCGGCAGCCTGCTGTCGGGGATCGGCGCCTACCTCGCGCTCAGTTTCCTGGTCCGCTACTTCAGCGACCCGAAGCGCACGCTGACGCCGTTCGCGATCTACTGCCTGGCGGCCGGGCTAGGCAGCTTCATCTACCTGTCGGTGCGCTAGGAGGCGCCGGACCGGTGTTGGGTGGCGCGGGACCGGCGTTGGGTGGCGCCGGACCGGTGTTGGGTGGCGCCCGGCGGTGTTGGGTGGCGCCGGGCGGTGTTGGACGGTGTTGCGCGGCGCCGGGCCGCCCTGCCCGCCTCGCTATGCGTCCCCGGCAGGGTCGCGTCGGGGGCGGAAGCGGACTTCTGTCACACCAGCATCGCCCGGCCTGCCGTGGCAACCACGACGAGCAGGTTCTGAAAGCTCTGGCTCACGCTGACCGAAGCCAGTGGCTGAGTCATTTTCCCCCCTTGACTAGTACTGCCCGGTGCCATTGCCCATCGCGGCAGTTACTATATGTAGTCGAACAATACCCGTACGCTTACAAATCATTCATCAGCGCAGTTCCTGGCCGGGTGAGCGCCGTGGGGGCCCGGCGCTCACCGGTCAGCGAGAGGCGCGCGAGGAAGGCGAGATGGCGGTGCCCGGCGTGGGCATGCCGCCCGCCGGAGGTGCCGACGGGGCGCCTGGGGTGCCCGTGCTACCTGGAGAGGCTGTGCTACCTGGAGAGGTTGTCTTGCCTGGAGAGGTTGTGTTGCCTGGAGAGGTTGTGTTGCCTGGAGAGGTTGTGTTGCCTGGGGTGGTGCCAGCGGCACCGGCCCAGGGTTCCGTGAAGCCGATCGCGCCGCGGTTCGTGTAACTGGAGACGCGGATCGGGAAACCGATCGCGTACGCCTCGATCATCTTGCCGTTCCCGATCACCAGGCCGACGTGGCCCGGATCAGTGATGGTGCCGTCCGCACCGGCGAAGAACACCAGGTCCCCGGGCTGTGCCTGGGAGGCGGGGACTCTGGTCTCGCTGGCCCACTGCGCCTGCGAGGTGCGCGCGATGCTGATGCCGGCCGTCCGGTAGGCCATCATGACCAGGCCGGAGCAGTCGAACGCGTCCGGGCCGGTGCCGCCCCAGAGGTACGGCTTGCCTAGCTGCTGTTCGGCGAAGGAGATGGCGGTGGCCACGGCCTGGGTGGGCGCCTGGACCGCGGGCACGCCTCCCGCCGTCTGCACGCAGCCCGCCGCCGAGTTGGCCGCCGGCATGACCGCGGACGCCACCGAGAAGTTGCCACCCGCGTACTGGCCCGCGTAGAACAGCACGCTCTGCACGTAGGACTGCAGGTGGTTGTAGGCGAAGATGGCGGCGGACGGGTTGGTCTGGACATTGAACTCGAGCAGGTACCTGGCCGCGCCCGCGATCGCGTCGGGCGGGTCGTACACGTTCGCGGCCCCGTCGCCGTTCTCGTCGGTCGCCACGCCGGCCACTACCTGGCTGGCCGGATGGATCGGTGCGCCGCCCCAGGTGTTGCCGGAGGCGCCCTCGATGCCGATCTGCATCGGCCCGGCCGCGCCGAAGCCGTTCTGGCCACCGCGCACGCCAGGCAGCGTGGTCTGGCCGTTGTTGCTCTCCACCGTGCCGATGCCGGCCAGGAGCGTCCACGGCACGCCGTACTGCTGCCCGACCTTCTTGTACCAGAACAGGAAGTTCGACGGGATCGACTTGGCCTTGGCGCTGACCGGCGGCTGCCCGGCCGTGCCGGTCTGCTGTCCGGAGCAGCCGGCACTCGCCGCGAAGAACGCGTTCGTGCCGACCAGGATGGGCACGGCCAGCAGGCCGAGGCCCACGACGGCGAAGAGCCCGATGATGCCGAGTACCAGGATCCGCGGCGCCCGCTGCTGCCTGGTCGTGCCCTGCTGTGTTTCGGTGCGGATCAGGAGCCGGTTCGTCATGACTGGCCCACGCTGGACAGCTCGATGTCATTGACCTGCCAGCTGGTGCCCGACCCGGTAAGCGTGATCGCGTACTGGGCGCTGGCGCTGCTGGTGCCCTTCGGGGTGACCAGATGCTGGGTCCCGGTAGCGAGGAAGGTCAGGCTGGACGCGCCGAAGGCCCGCAGCGAGTTGATCACCGCGGTCCCGGTGGACACCTGTTTCTGCTCGGTCCTGACCTTGGCCACCCCCGGCGTGGAATACAGGCCCCGCAGGGTGGTAGCCAGCTGCGTCGTGATCAGGCCGTTCATCTTGCCCACGTAGCCGGCGGCGTTCTCGGTGTAGGCGTAGGTGTTGTAGTCGACCAGGAACTTCTCCGTCACCGCGGCCGCGGCGGCCAGGCCCTGCTGGGTGAACGGCAGCCAGGAGTAGATGTCTACGCCGCCGGTGGAGGCAGGGGACCCCGTCACCGTGGCCGGCGGGACGCTCTCGGACGGCGCTGAGGCGGGACCGTTCGGCGACTGGGCCGGCACCGACGGGGTGGGCGAGGCTTGCCCGTGCGAGTGGCTCACCTTGGGCAGGATGAGCCAGTAGCCGAGTGCGGCCAGCACCACGACGACCAAGGCGAACACGGCCTTCTGCTGGCCGGGACTGAGGTCCACGGGGGCCGCCCGCTACTTGTCCCGGCGGATCGGGCGCAGCCAGAACGGCATGGCCGGCGGTTCGTCCCGGCCGTTGGACCGTGTGCCGCCGCCCTGGTCCGCGGGCTCCGCGGGCGGTTTCGGGGCCGGGTTCGGCCTCGCCCGGCCGCCCGACCGCTGGCGGGGGCCCGCGGTCGGCCATCCGCTAGCCGGCCAGGCCGGGCCGCCTCCGCTGGCCCCGCCGTTCCCGCCGTTCCCGCCGGATCGGCCGGGACTGGCCGGGCGGGGGGCGGGACGGCTGACCGGCGGCGCCGATCCGCTTGTCCGGCCCTGGCTCCTGACCGGCGGGGCCGATGCCGGCGGAGCCGACCCGGCCTGCGGCCGCGGCGCGGTGCCCGCCGAGCGCCCTGCGCCGCGTGACCAGCCTGAGGCCGGCGCGGCTGGAGAGCCGTTTGATCCGTTCGGGTGGTGGGCGCCATGCCGTGGCGGCAGGTCGAGCGGCGGGGCCACCCGCCCGCTGCCGCCGTCCGCCTCGGTCACGTTCCTGGCCCGGGCCGAGCCTGCTCCGCTGACCACCCGGCGGGAGCCGCCGCTGCCCTCGCCGTCCGCGTCGGCCGGGGGCGGCGCGTCCGGCCGGAGCCGCGACGCGTAGGCGTCGCCGGTCCCGGCGCTCGTGGCGCCGGCCGCGGTTCCGGCTGCCTCGGCGGCCGCGGCCCTGCCCGCGACGGTAGAGCCCGCCGCCACGCCGGCCGCCGCCCCGGCGGCCACCGCGGCCGCCTGTCCCGAGTTCCGGCGCGCCCAGCGGGCAGCCCGGTAGCTCGCCATCCCGGGGACGGCCGCGGTCGCGGCGTCGAGGGTGGACCGGCGGAAGGTATGACTCGCCTCGCGCAGGCTGTACTCGGCCCGCTCGGTCGAGCCGAGGGTACCGTAGCCGACAGCGGAGAACAGGTGCGAGAACGGCTTGCGGTAGATGAACACCGCCACCGTGACCAGCGCGATCATCAGGATCTTCAGCGCCCAGGGCAGCACGGCATCGGCTGTGCCCATGATCAGCGAGTAACAGTAAAGCAGGACCGAGAGCACGATCGCGATCGCCGCCTGTTTCATCAGCACGCCGACGAGCATCTCGAACCAGCGGATCGCGATGACCCGGCCGAACCCGGGGTGCGTGCCCACGATCAGGAAGAACGGCCCGGCCACCAGCAGCAGCAGGAAGCCGAGCTTGAGCACGATCAGGGTCAGCGCGATGAGCAGGATGAGCAGGCCGGCCACCAGGGCGGCGAACATCGCGGCGAACGCGATCTCCAGCCGGGTGGTCCACTGGTTGCCCTGGAACAGCGGGTAGGCGGCCGGGTCCTGCTGCTGCATGGAGCTGGCGATGCCGCTGTAGGTGGACTGCTTGGCCTGGACCAGCGCGGTGCTCGGCGTCTCGTTGGCCGCGATCGCCTGCGACCACAGCAGCTGCCGGCCGTACTTGTTGACCACGGTCTGCTGGCCGCCGGCGTTGGTCGCGTACTGCGTGCTGCCCAGCTCCCCGTACAGCCAGGGCTTGCAGACCAGGACCGACCACAGCTCGTTGGCGTTCTCGTCCACCAGGGCGTTGCCCGAGGTGAAGGCGAAGTTGCCGGCCACGCTCTGCGGGTCACCCTGCTGGACCGGCAGGCAGTTGCTGCTGGCCGGGGCGGGCAGCTTGGAGAACGCGGTGTTCAGCACGCCAGTGACGCCGTTGGAGACGGTGGTCCCGACCCCGGTGAACGCGGCCGGCCTGCCGATCAGCGCGATCGCGGCCACGCAGGCCACCACCATCCACAGCGTGCCCTCGATGGTCCGGGTGGCGCGCTTGCGGATCAGGCCCTGCCAGGCCAGCCAGATCGCGCCCAGGATGACCACCGGGGCCAGGTACGGGAAGTAGATCGCGTTGCCCAGCGCGCTGATCAGCCGGTTCACGGCGTCCTGCAGCCAGGTCAAGATGTTGTTGCCCGCCGCCGACTGGTAGACGGTGATCGTCACCCGGTCGATGGACTTGGCCGCGTCGAAGACCATCCCGGCGACGTTGTTGCCGATCAGCGACGTCATGTCGGAGCACTGCAGGCCGTGCGCGGCCCAGAACTGCCCGGCGACGCCGTAGTTGTCGTACAGCGTCTTCCCGCCGACCGCCGCGCCCGGCGGCTGGACCATCGCGTCGATGCCGCCGGTGGCCTGTTCTGGCTGGGGCAGCGATGGCTGGCAGATGTTGTTCAGGTCGCCGACGATCCCGCTCGAGCCCTGGTTGCACAGCCCGACCAGGCCGCCGATGTCCCCGATGCCCGGCACCTGGCAGACCCCGCCCGGGGCGGCAGGGGTGAGGTTGACGGCCAGCCTGGCCGGGGCGGCGGTCGCGGCCGGGGCGGCGGTCGCGGCTGGGGCGGCGGCGGCCTGGGGCGCGTGCGCCGCATGGGTCGCGGCGAGTGCGGGGGTGGAGATGGCGAGCAATGCGGCTGCGAGCAGCAGCACCCGGATGACCCAGCGTGAGATACGGCGGCCGGATGCCGGGAAGGCAGCGTGGTCTCGTCCCGGGTGCTCGGGGGCTTCGGCCGAGGCTGGCGAGGTAGCCATCGTGAGGGAGCTCCTGGTTCTGCGTTTACGAGGACGCTTCCGCCGCCCTCGTGCTGGCCGCGGGCGAGCCGTATGGCCGGGCGTCCTCGCCCGGCTCTGGCGGCTCGTCCGCGCTGGGTTCCCTGCGTGCAGACGGGTCAGCCTGGCTGCGCTTGACCCGGGTGGGGTTGGTATCGATCCAGTCCCTGAGTTCGGAGGAGACCAGGTCGACGCCGATCCGGCCGGCCCTGTCGTCCAGGTCCCGGAAAATGCACTCGCCGTTGCCGAGCGAGCGGAGCACGGCTTTGTGCTCGTCGGAGGGCGAGACCCCGAGCAGCGACATGACGTTGGCCACCTCGCCGCGTTCGGTCGAGCGGAACGCGAACACCCCGGACAGGCAGTTGGTCACCTGCTCGTTCAGCAGGTCACCGGCGTTCTGCGAGACCAGGATCAGCGCGGTGTTCCTCGACCGGCCCATCCGTGATACCTCGGGCACCAGCTTGGCACCCTCGGGAGTAGAGGTGATCGCCCAGGCCTCGTCCAGGAAGATCGCCTTCGGCAACCTCCGGTCGATGCCGTTCAGCAGCTTGCGGGCGAACTGGGAGACCAGGTAGAGCAGCGCGACCGACAGCCGCTGCTCGTAGGAGTAGTCATCCCGGCTGGTGTTGGTGTCCGGCAGCGTGAGCCCGGCCAGCGTGAACACCGTGGTCCAGCCCTCCGCGTCGATCTGCTCGCCCACCGACGGGGCAAAGCACAGCCGCGCCAGCCGCATCTCCGAGACCGCCCGCATCACCGCGCCGGTGTTCTTCCAGGCCGGGTCGTCGGACTCCTCCAGGTGCGCGATCACCTTGCCCAGGCTGGGCCGGTCGGTCCCGGCCACCGCGCCGACCGCCTGGATCATCGCCGATTCCCGCTCCTCGCTCATCCGCGGCAGCAGCAGCCGCAGCGTCTCGGTGGCCATCGTCCGCTTCTCGGACAGGTCCAGGCCGAACGAGAACGGGTCGAGCAGCCCCGGCGCCGCCGAGTTCAGCGGCAGCACCCGGGCCTTGCGGCCCTGCCGGGTCAGGTACTCCACCAGCGACTCCGCGTCGCCCTTGGGGTCGATGACCGCCACCGTGGCGCCGCGCATCGCCAGCTGGTAGATCAGCAGCATGGCCAGCGTCGTCTTCCCGCCGCCAGGCTCGCCGGTGATGGCAATCGCGGTGGGGCGGTTGCGCGCGGCCGCCAGCAGCGGGTCGAAATGCACGACGGACCGGGCCCGGCCGAGGGTCTCGCCGATGTACGGCCCGATCCAGCCGCCGCTCTCGTCCACCCGGTCGCCGATCTCCACCGTCGCGGTCGGCATTCCGCCGGCGATCGTGTAAAGCGGCTGCCGCTGCACATAAGAATTCAGCCGGATCCGCTCACCGGGCAGCGCCTCGCACAGCAGCGAGAACTGATCCCCGGTGGAGTTGACCACGTCGATTCCGATATCGCGATAATGCTCGACGACCGCCTCTACCCGGCGCACGCACAGATCTCTTGTCGGCGCCGCCACGATCATCCGGTGCCAGCCGTAGACAAAAGGCAGCCGTTCCTTGGTGATGCCGTGCTCGAGCATTCTCGCCGCGGCGATCTGCTCGGCCAGGGCGATGGGCGCCTCCGCGCCGGCCTCTCGGATATGCGCGTCCATGTCGCGCGCGTGGGCGAGCCGCCGGCTGACGTCTTTGCTCGCCTTGGCCGGCGGAATGAGCTTCATCCGGGCGCTGATCTCCACCGGGAACGGCAGCGAATCGGCGAAATGCAGCCATGGCTCGCCATCGGGAAACGACATCACATCGGGAAAGCGGGCAAACGATAGGAAAGCGGTGTAACTTTCTCCGGACATATGCTCCAGGCGCAGCAGGGTCCGGCCGTTGTGGATCTGCCCCTCGAAGAGGGTGTCGATCTCCCCGGAACCCCACCTCCTGCGCTTGGTCGCGGACGGCAACGGCTCCCCGGCCGTCTGCATGAGCGTGTGCTGGACCAGCCAGGCGATCTCGCCGGCCGACGCGTGCCTGGCCGCCAGCGCGCTCGCGTTCAGCGCGCGGCCGAGCCGCTCGGCGTTGTCCGTCCACTTGGCGATCTCCGCCGATCCGACCGCGTCGTCGCCCAGCCCGAGTTCTTTTTCGCCGCGAGCGTACACGCCGCGGAACTGGGAGAGCACTCCGCCGGATAGCTGCGCGCGCACGCCGCGCTGGCCGAGCCGGACCCCGATGTAGATCTCCTTGGCCCAGAAGTCCTTGGCCCAGACGTGCTGGTAGGTCTGCTCCAGGTATTCTCGCCAGCCCGGGCCGCCGTCCGAGGTCGCGTCCAGGCCGGTCGCCCAGGCGTGCGCCGGGTAGGCCCGGTGCGCGATGCGCAGGTGCACCTCGGCGTCCTGCATCCGGATCGCGGCCAGCGCGACGGTGATGTTGGTGGCCAGCGCCTCCCGCTCCTCGGGGGTGGTGAACTCATAGGACACCGACGGCACGCGGTAGTACGCCCACGCGTGGGTATCGGTGAGCAGGACCCGGTCGTCGAAGTACCGGATGGCCAGCCGGGTGCGCCCCCGGGAACCCCGCGACCCCTTAGTCCGCGTGCTCACCAGGGTTCCTTCCGGCGACGGGGCCTGCCGGGGCCGCGGCCAGGCCCGCGACGAGTACGCCGGCCAGGGCCGTGTAGGCCAGCCTGGTCTGCGGGTTCAGCGTCACCTGCTGGGGCGAGCCCGGACGCGACGACAGGAGGTCATCCCAGGGCACCCTGAGGATGACCCGGCAACGGCCCCTGGCCACGGATTCGGCCCGGAGCACGTCTTCCCTGGTCCGCCTGCTCACCCCGTTGACGACGGTGACGGCGCGGGCGGCCAGCTCCCCGTAGCCGTGGGCGCCGAGCCACTGCTGGGTGTTGGCCAGCGAGGTGGCCGCGTCCGGGCTGGCCGGGGCGACCAGCACCAGCTGGTCGGCCGCGGCAAGCACCCGGGTCAGGCCGGACGGCGCCGGGTCGATCAGGGTCAGCGTGTAGCGTTCGGCCAGCATGCCGGCGAGCCGCCGGAAGTCACCGCCATCCAGGGTGTGCGCGGCGCCGTTGCCGGGCAGGCCGGCGATTACGTCGAGCCGGGCGCTCGACCCGGGGGCTTGTTCCGCTTGCTGGTCCGCCAGCAGCGCCTCTACCGAGACGGCCGGCGGGCGGCGTGCGGCCAGCGAGGTGGGACCCAGGTTCAGGTCGAGAGCCGCGACCGGGTCCCCGCGCACCGCGGCGAGGATGTGCCCGGCCATCAGGGCGGTCACGGTCTGACCTGCACCTCTGGTGCAGCCGAGCACGACGATGCGGCGCGGACCCGCCAGCGGCAGCCTGGCCCGGTCGCGGTCCAGCGCCTCCTGGTCCCGCTTGCCCGGCCCTTGGCCCCCGGCCACCACCTTGACCTGGCGTCGCCAGCTCATCTCGTCGCCACTGCCCGGGCCGCTCAGCGCCCGCTCGATGGATGGCAGCGGCCGCTCCCGCTCGGCGTCAAAGACCCTGGCCGCAATGGGCGGCTGAGGCCCGGGAGCCTCGGCCCGGGGTACCTGGGTCTCGGGGGCAGCGGCCTCCGGGGCGGCGGCCTGGGGGGCGGCGGCCTCGGCCGTGGGCGGGCCGGAGGGGGTGGGGCCTGCGGCGGGCGCCGAAGGCACGGGCGGCTCTGGCACTGACTCCGCGACCGGGGGCGCGAACTCGGCGGATGCCGGACGTATCTGGGCACGTAGCATCCAGCGCACCCGGGCCTTGGCCGGTTCCGCCTGAGGCCGCGGCCAGGCCTGGGCGGCCTGAGCGGAATCCTCCGCTGGTGGCTGGGGAGGGTCAGCGGGACGGTCTGGCTTGCGTCCGAGGCTCGGCATCAGGCCGGACAGGTGCCTGCGCGCCGGGCCGGTCCAGGCCTCGGAGCGCGACGGAGAGTCGGAATCGGCGCTGGCCTGGCGTTCGGCGTCGGCCGCGGGCTCCGGCTCGGGACCGGCATCCAGCTCAGGTGCGGCACCGGCCTCAGGGAACGGACCGGCTTCAGGGAAGGGACCGGCCTCAGGGAAGGGACCGGCTTCAGGGAACGCGAGGACTTCGGGGAACGGGCCAGCCTCGGGGAACGGGATCGGCTCCGGGCGTGGGCGGACCAGCGGGAGCAGGTTGGCCCCGGGCGAGGGCCAGGATGCCGGGCCGAAAGAGGCCGGCGGCTCGCCCGTGTCGCGGAAGCCGGGATCGGAGCGGAAGCCGGGATCGGAGTCGTGCGCGACCTCGAGCGCCCTGGCGTCCGGTTCCGGTCCGTTCGGCCACGGAGTCCACGACGGGCGCGGCTCAGGCTCGGCCTTGGCGCGCTTGGGAGCCCGGCGGGCCGGCGCGCGTTCCTGCACCGGCACCTGCTCGTGCTCGTGCTCGGCCAGCGGGACACCCAGCCCGGCCGCTGGTGACACGAGTGGCGGCGAGGCCGTCTGCCGCGAGGCCACCGGGCTCGCGACCGACCGCCTGGCCTTGACCGGGCGCACCTCGGCCGACGCCAGTTCCTCCGTGCCCACCGCCGCGGGCTGCGGCTCGGGTGCGGCCGACCGGGCCTTGGCCCGGGCCTTCTTCGCCTTCTTCGGCCGGGCCTTGGGCGGATGCCGGTGCCACACCCGGGCGGTTACCAGGATCTCGTCCTTCTCTGCGAACGGCGCCATCCGGCACCAGGTCCGCGGCTCAGCGATGTACCGGGCCTGCGAACTCACCAGCTCGGGTAGCCGCTTGTTTTCAATCACCGGTCTAGTAGTCAGCCAGGTCAGGACACCGGGAGGAAGTACGTAAAGCCATACCAAGTTGTGGTTGAACGGCAATCCGACAGCAATAAGGAAAATTACGTAAGGGACTGTGATCCCGGCGAAAACTCCGATCCAGGTGATCGGCAAAGGTGCTGGCAACCGAAAATCGTAAAGCTTGTAAAGTCGTTTCTCGATCCGCCAGATATTCGTGTAAGTGGGGAGATCCACTAGTAACGCGCTCCTTCTTCCTGATTCGGGGATCAGTGGACTCCGAGCGCGTTCGCTATGCCAGTGGCAAGCGTATGCACGATGCCTGGCGTGTAAAAGATGACCGCAATGGCGACGGCAAGCACGATGAACTGCACGAATCGGGTGA
>Ga0070699_100004899_pt1 | contig 11803 bp, 11 predicted proteins | sample KBSK1503metaG_FD_65473 | JGI IMG/M metagenome (GOLD analysis project Ga0070699, IMG submission 65473) | Corn, switchgrass and miscanthus rhizosphere microbial communities from Kellogg Biological Station, Michigan, USA - KBS K1-50-3 metaG | ecosystem: Host-associated > Plants > Roots >...
ACGGAATGATTCTAGATGGAAGGAACTACCGTGTAAATCTGCGGACTTGAGTTCCGCGAGGCCATCGCGCAGGCGCTCACGCTCGACGGCTACGACGTTGAGACGGCCCTGGACGGCATCGAGGGAGCGACGCTGGTCTGCCGGCATCCCTATGACCTGATCTTCTGCGACCAGGCCAGAGATGGATGGGCTGGGGCTCTACAAGGAGATCCAGCTGCTGTGTCTGCGCGTGCTCAAACGCCTAGTGTTTGTGACGGGCGCGCTCCCCGGTTACGGGCCGTTCCTCCACGAGGCCGGGATGCAGGTCCTGCCGAAGCCGTTCACGACCGGGAGAATGACCGTCACGCACTCTGACGGACAAACTGACGGACAAGCCGTGGCCAGATCCAGGCTATCTGGACGGAGCGCTGCTCGGGAAGATAGGCCATGCGCAACGACCGGCTCAACTGCGACGGCGGCCCGAAGTGCCGCAACGCCCCCACGCACGTCCATCGGGGCTCACGAGCTCTCCTGCAACTCGACAAGTACTACTGCAACAAGTGCTGCCCGCTCACGACATGCCCAGACGCACAGAAGCATCGGCTCTAGGCGTATGGGAGGCGGGCCGAAGTGGACGTGAGCGCCGTCTAGTTTTTCGGCCGTGGCCGCCGGAGGACCAGGCCGAGCGCCCGGCGGACCTCGGTGGCCTATGCTGGCGCCTGAGCCTGGCTAGCGATGGGCACGGCACGTCCTCCAGACGGAGACGGGGCCGGTTGGATCTGCCACACCAGAAACTCCCAACGAGTCTTGTCCTCAGCGGCCGTCAAGGCAAGCGCCCGCCGGTAGGCGGCGAGCTGGACGGGCAGCTCGGTCAACTCCTCTTCGAGCCGGCGGCACTCGCTGAGCCCGGGTGGGCATCGGCCAGATCATATCTGTCAGGGCACCGCCGGTGTGCCGCCCAGCAATCAATCGCCTCAAGGGGATGGGTCGCCCTCTTGAGGTTGCCCCTTATGGGAGTCGGGCAACTGGGGCCGGCTAGCGGTCCAAGGTCTGTGAGACTGGAGATCGTGAACAGAGACACTCGCGGTTAGAAGTTCGGTTTGATGCTGGATTCAGCGGCCAACATCCTTGCCTCGAACGTCGTAATGAACGGGTCTCGTGAGAGCTGGACCAGGAGCCCTCCATCCTGGTTCTCCCGCCGGACCACCGGCGATGAGCAGGCGATCAACGCTTCAGGAGGAAACCGGTACACGGTACCCGTCCCAGTCTCGACTGCACGATCTGACCCTCTTCCTTGACGCTCGCCGTCGTTCCCCCGGGGCCACGCGTGTCTCCCTACCGCCTTCTCCCTCGAGTTCGATCCGTTGGCCGAGTCTGCGGGCCTGACTTGCGCGCTCGTAGTCCTCCGGCACGTCCAACCTGGTCATCCTCACATGAGCCGCCGCTTCAGGTCCTGTTCGGCGATGCCGATCACGAACACGGTCGTCCGTGCCTTCATGATCATGCCTCCCTCACTCTTGGGTGCTGCCGTAAGCTTGGGTGCTGCCGTAAGGTCCGTATGGCCACGGCGCGATCTGCATCGTGCGTGCCATGAGCAGCCCGTGACCACGACTCGCGCAATGCGACACATCCAACGACTTGCGGACTGCCAACCGGCGGCCGTCGCCAGGATACGGCACCAATGGACGAGGAACTTTCTACAGAAGGTGTAAGAAATCCTCTGCACATCTCCGCGATATGGGACGAGTATGCCGCCCAGGGCCGGATAGCGCACGTCTGCACGCCGTATGCAGCGGTATGCCTTTCACAGCGAGACGCTGGACGAACTGAGAGGTGCTACCGGGATGGGACTTTCGATTCGCCGCCGTTGGCTCTGGCTGTTTGGGACCCTCGCGCTGCTCGGGCTCCTCATCTACGGCGTGGCCCGATCGCTGGATGAGCCGGTCCGACGGTACATGGAAACGGAAGCCAACCGGCGCCTGACTGGGTATACGATCCGGATTCCGATCCTACGGATCCGTCTGTGGAATGCCTCGGTTGAGGTCCGCGGCGCGAGCCTGGTGCAGGACGCCAATCCCGATCCGCCCATGATCCATATGGAGCGCTTCGTGACGGCCGTGGATTGGCGCGCCCTGCTCCACCGACGCGTCGTCGCAGATCTGACGTTTGATCGTCCGACGGCGTTTCTCAATCTCCGCCAGGTCCGAACCGAAGCCGCCAGCGACGTGCCGCTCAAGGACCGCGGCTGGCAGCAGGCGCTGGAGGCCCTGGCGTTCGACCTCAAGATCAATCGCCTGCGTGTCCTCGAGGGAGACGTTACCTATGTCGATCAGGGGCCCTTCAAGCCGCTCCACGTCAGTCGTGTCAATCTGAACGCCGAGAACATCCGCAACATCGCGTCGCAGGAGCAGGTGTATCCCTCGCCGATCCATCTCGAGGCGGTGGTGTTCGACGCGGGCTCGGTGTGGCTCGATGGCCGCGCCGACTTCCTCGCCGAGCCTCATGTGGGCGTGCAGGCCGCGCTCCGGCTGGACCAGGTCGCCCTGGACTACTTCAAGCCGATCACCAATCGCTACAACCTGGCCGTCCGCAACGGCAGCCTGTCGCTCGCCGGAAACGTCGAGTACGCGCCGACGATCACGCGGTTGGTCCTCGAGCGAGTGCTCGTGGAAGGGGTCGCCCTCGAGTACCTCCACCGCCCTCAGACCGCCGAGGCGGAGAAAGCCCGGGCGCAGCAAGCGGCGGACGCGGCGAAGCAGGCCGCGAACACGTCGAGCACCGAGCTCCGCATCAATCGGCTCGACGTCCTGAAGAGCACCTTCGGCTTCACGAACCAGGCCGCCACGCCGTCCTACCGGGTGCAGCTGACCGACACCACCCTCTCTGTCGAGCATCTCGGCAACCAGGGACAGACCGGTCCGGCCGTAGCCCGGCTCAGCGGCCAGCTCATGGGGCGTGGCAAGACCCGCCTGACCGCGACGCTGCAGCGGCAGGCCGGGAGTGCCGATATGGACGTCACGTCGCAGATCGAAGACGCCGAACTGGTCCGATTGAAAGACCTCATCCGCGCGTACGGCGGATTCGAGATCACGGCGGGTGCGTTCTCCGTGTATTCGGAGCTGCAAGCCAAAGGCGGCGTCATCACGGGCTACGTCAAACCATTGTTTCGGGGTGTCGAGGTCGGCAGCGATGGCGAGACGGTTGTCGAGAAGGGCTTCCGACAGCGGCTCTACGAAGGTCTCGTCGGGATCGGCGCGAAGGTCTTGAAGAACCGCCTGCGCGGAGAGGTTGCCACGGTGGTCCCGATCTCCGGGCGAGTGGACCGTCCGGAGGTGGCTCGATGGGAAACGGTCGGCCGCCTGCTGCAGAACGCCTTCCTGAGGCCGATCACGCCAGGCTACGAGCCGGCGCGGAGTCCCAAAGGTGGCCCGCCAACTTCCGCGCGGGATTCCGTGGTTCCCGACCACCCGGTGCGTGAGCCCGATCGCGTGGTGAGGCCCGAGGCCCCGTGAGAGCGTCGCGCCGACGGAGCGCCCGCCGTGAACGTGTTTGTGAGGTTCCCCTGACACCAGCATGACGAATGAGCCCAATGCACACGGATCCGCCCACGGCGGCATCAAATTCGGCCGCCGCCCTGGCGTGAAGAGGACAACGGCCATGAGACTTCGTATGGGTGTGCTCGGCGTCACGGTCGCGACGATGTTCGTGCTCTGTCCCAGCGTGGGGCCTCCCGTTCTTGCCAGCGAGGCGACAGACCAGATTCGAGCCGCGATCGACCAGATGTATCGCCTCGTGGCACCTGGCTCAACGGCCGAAACGCGAGAAGCCGTCCGGAAAGCAGCAGATCGGATGTTCGACTGGGCCGCGATGGCTGAGGGGGCCCTTGGTCAACACTGGCGCGCACGGACACGCGATGAGCGAGCCGAGTTTGTGCGGTTGTTCCGTGATGTCTTCGAGCGGGCGTACCTCTCCAAGATCCAACTCGCTGATGCCGAGCGATTCGCTTACCTGGGCGACACGATCGAAGGCGATCACACCGTGGTCCGCACCCAGATCACCACGAACAACGGCACGGTGATCCCCGTGAACTACCGGACCCAAATGACCGAGGGCCGCACGTGGCGAGTATACGATCTAGACGTCAGCGGCGTCAGCCTCGTCGGCAACTACCGAACGCAGTTCAGCACGATCATCGGGCGCTCGTCATATCTGGAGCTCGTGAATCGACTCAAGGCGTTACGCGAACAACATGGCGGAGTGAGGTCGGCCACGACTCCGCGTTCCTAGTCAGCTCGACAGACGCTCCCCGGACGCGCTGCTCGAACACCTTCGGTCTCGATCGAAGGCCGTGACCCCCGGGCCACACGGTCGTGCGCCACATCGGCATCGCGAGTCACCTTGGAAATGGCTCTCCCAGCGGCCAGCGGACCGGCGAGTTCGTCGCGTGCAAGTGCGTCGTCGAGGTCGGGCCAACGACCATCTCAACGGGGAAGGGATCCACTCCACCACACGACCGACTCCTGCCGGGAGCTAATGGATCGCCTCGCGCGGAATCGGCGCGGCGCGGGCAGCTAGCCCGGGGGAACATGCTGTAGCCGCGACCTTCCGTACGGACGGCTCGCCACGGCTGTCAAGTGCTGGCCACCCCGGGGAGACCTGCAGGGCCAAGGGCTGCTGCTCCGCCCGGACGTCACTCTGATCGATCTGGGTCTTTACCGTCGGCCCCTGAAAGACCAATCGATCCATACGATGGGCATGCCGCAGGGCGAACTCCGCTAGAACCTGACAGCCGAACGAGTTCGCGACGAGATGCGCAGCCGGGAATCGCATGGCGTCCATCCAGGCGGCCAACGCGTCGGCGAGTTCCGGCAAGTCTAGGATGGAGTGCGGCTTGACGCTGTCGCCGTAGCCGGGCAGATCGACCGCGTACACCGGACATAGCGGAGCGAGCTCGAGCGCGGTGGGCACCATGTACCGACTGGAAATCACCATCCCGTGCACGAGCACCACCGGCGGCCATCGAGCGTCTCGCCGCCGACACGCGCGTGGATTCGACCGGTGGCGGTATCTGTCCGCACGCGCGTCACGGCCATCGCCCTCAGCGCGCGCGTCGCCCCTACCGCCGGTACTCGTCGCGGTGCTCGTGCTCTTCAGATCCTCGCCGCCCCTCGCGTTCGGGAACGAAGATACATCCCGCCACCAGCTGCGCGAACACCAGCGCCACGAGAACAATCTTCCAGTGCATCATGCCCGATAACGGCCTTCGTCTATCTCCGGCCCTCGCGACGCTCTCCACGGTGATCCTCGCCACGCGGCCCTCGGGGCTCATCACGCTGCTGCGCGCGCTCCGCCGGACCACGTTCCTCCCACCGCTGTCCCCAGTGAGGCTCCCAGCGCGGAGCGGCGTCACGCCGCCAGTGCTGCCAAGCCGGTGGGGGGACCCGGTAGTACTGGATCGGAACCATCAGGATTGGCCGCGGAACGAACTCGGGCGCGACGAGAACCCACGGACCGTTGTGCCCGGGACTGACGTACCAGCCCCCGTTGGCGAACACGTAGTATTCGCTCCCGTAGAAAAAGTAGTTGGCGCCCACACCGGGAGCGTACATGACGGCGGTAGCCGGAACAGGCACCAGCTGCGGCGGGCCAGGAAGGTTGATTCCGATATTCACACTGACCTGGGCATGGCTCAGGCTCGGCAGCCCGAATAGGATCAAGCCGAATAGCATCAAGATGCTGATGCCATTGAAGAGTATTCGTCGAAGCATCTCGCTGTTCCTCCTTCTCGCTGTTCCTCCTTCTCACCTGTCACTACCGTCTCCATCCGGCAAGGAACGCAACCGGCGTGCCACGGGGCTTGTTCCTCGTCAGGGAGGAGGCAGAACGCCCCAGAACTACGATGCTATTCGCGTCTGAAAAAAAAGTGGATATGCGATCGGTTGATATGAGAAGAGCCCCAGGAAGCGGCAATCGCGGCGGAATCGGCGCCATGGGTCCTTCGTGAACAGTCGGAACTTCCCAGCACGAAGGGAACTTTATTCTCGGTACGGCTTCCCGTGAAAGGGGTCGCATGAGTCGACTCAAGATAATTCGCGGTGTTGACCACCGGCATGCTCCTTGCCGCCGGTTGGAGGTGGCTGTATCCCGCGGTGAGATGAGATTCCGTTCGCGGGCCGCGCGCGGCCGTCAGCGCGCCGGCGAGACAAGTGAGGGGCCGGATGCGGTGTAATGTCGAGCGATTCGAGCGGAAGCAGGGAGTGGGGCTACCCCTGCTCGCGCTGCGCTTCCCCTTGATCGTATGGAGTGTGATCGCCCTCTGCCTGTCGCCCAGCATGGTCCAGGCGGAGGAGTACAGGTACCCCTACCGGGACCCCTATCTGGCGACCGTCACCACTGCCATCTTGACTGCCGATGGCATAACGCCTCGACTCAAGCGTGAGGCCATCCACGTGCCGGTGCTCGCGGGGCGAAGCCATCTGCCGGCGCTCGAGGGACGAGGCGATGTGAGCATGACGCTGTATCGTCAGAATCACCGCGCCCCGTTGATCTTTGTCCTCGCCGGCATCGGATCCAACTCATACTTCGGTTTGGGCACCTATTTTGCCGGGCTCTTCCATCAAGAGGGCTTTCACGTGGTGATTCTGCCCTCTCCGATGAGTTGGAATTTTGCCTTGGCGGCCAGCCGCAGTGGCGCACCAGGTTACGCGCCGGAAGACGCCCGTGATCTATATGAAGCGATGCAAAACACCCTCGGGCTCCTCAGAACTCGTTACCACGTCGCCACGACTCGCGTCGATTTCCTGGGGGCAAGTCTGGGTGCTCTCGAAGGCGCTTATCTGAGCGTAATCGATGCTGAAGAGCGGAAGATCGGCATCGACAGGTACCTTCTGCTGAATCCGCCCCTCGATCTCGCCTATGCCCTCGACAAACTCGATGAATGGACTGCTTTACAGAACACATTCGGCCCCGATAAATCCAAGCGGCTCGTGGGAACAGCTCTTGCGATCGTCGAGTCGTTTTCGAAGGAACGCCTAGACGACCCAGCGGTCTTTGGCCGGTTGGCAAAGGAGTTCTCGAGGTTCACCACCGAAGAGATCCAGTTCCTTATTGCCGCGGCCTTGCAAGCGTCGCTGCCCGAAATCGCCTATGTCACGGACGGCATACAGGATCAGCGTGCTCTTAAGCCGACCAAAGACGCGGCCAGGAAACGCCTCCGTGCATGGAGGGACATGACTTTCAAAGAGTACGGGGAAAAGATTGCCCTGCCGTTGTGGACACAGCGTTCTGCAGAGCCGCCGGGTGATCTCGAGAGCTTTGCCAAACGAGGATCCTTGGCACTCATTCTTAGTCGACTCCGCGGCAATTCGAACGTCCACATCGTGCACAACGCCGATGATGTCCTCGTCGACAGGACATCGATCGAAGAGCTCAAAGCGGCACTGGGTGATCAAGTGACGGTGTTCCCTTACGGCGGGCATCTGGGGAATCTCTGGTACTCCGAGAACAAAGAATTCACTCTACGTCAGTTCCAGGCCGCTCCCCGAACGGGGCAGAGCACTCAAGCCGTGATGTCTGAGGACGTCGTTCAAGGGGGCGTCGGGCGATGAGCGTAGGTCAGGAAGGTCAGGCCACGCGTCGCCGCTGAATCGCCAAGCCTCCACTCAAAAAGCCGCCGTTTCGCGCGAATCGACCGACACCCGCCGCTCGGGGCTACCGCGCACAGAAGGAGAGCGGGGACGTGAACCGACCCCGGCGGTCGGCGAGAGGAAGAACACGACGAGTTCTTACCGGCCTAGTCATCGGCCCGACGAGGGCGAGAGCAGGCCAGTCTGTTGCACCGGTCGGTCACTCCCTCAGGACACGACGCCGCTGTGCGGCTGGCCGCCAGGGGATGGTCATTGCGGGGAAGGCGCCCTAGCCGGCAATTTGGCCCTCGCCGTCGTTGGGGTGCGGCTAGCAGGAGTGCACGACGGTTCGGCCGTCTCAACCCCCCACGAAGGCCGGAAGTCCGGTCAATTGGTCAACCGAAGGTGATGTAAAATCTGCCCTGACCACTAGGGCCTTCGCGAGATAGGGCCTTCGCGAGACATCAGTCAAGACGAGGGCACCGCGCTTGTCTAAGTCGCAGAACGCGCCCTAAGCCGATGTGGTCACTGCTGCGCGCTACCTTGCTCGACTGGTACGAAGACCGAGCCCAGCGCCTGGGCGCGGCCCTGGCCTACTACACGATTTTCGCGTTGGCCCCGGGCCTTGTGATCGTGATGGCCCTGGCCGGCATGCTACTCGGCCCAGGCGCCGAGCAACAGATCCTCCTCCAGGTCCAGGAACTCATCGGCGAGCAGGGTGCCACGGCCATCGCCGCGTTGATTCAGAACGCGCGCGGCGAGACCCTCGGGGCGACCGGAACGGCTTTGGCTCTCATTCCCTTGATATTCGGTTTGTGGGGGGTGTTCGGCGAGTTGCAGGACGGGCTGAACACGATCTGGGGTGTCACGCCCAAACCCGGCCGCCGCGTCTTCGCCATCATCAAGCAACGCTTTTGGTCGTTCGCGATGGTGGTCGGTACCGGCTTTGTGCTGCTCGTGTCGCTTGTCGTAAGCGCTTGGCTCGCCGCCGTGGGCACCTACATCGGCTATCTCTTGCCGGCCCCCGCCTTGGTCCTGGAGACCGTGAACTTCGTTCTCTCTCTGGTCGTGATCACCGCCTCGTTCGCCCTTATCTTCAAGTTGCTTCCCGACGTGCACGTCGCGTGGCGCGATGTCTGGCTGGGCGCGGCGCTGACCTCCTTTTTCTTCACGCTTGGCAAATTCGTCATTGGCCTGTATCTCGGCAAGAGCGCAGTGGCCTCCGCGTATGGGGCGGCCAGCTCGCTGGTCATCGTCGTGGTGTGGGTGTACTACTCGGCTCAAATCCTTCTATTCGGCGCCGAGTTTACAAAAGTGTGGACCAGACGCCGCGGCGGCGGGGCGATCCCCGAGAAGACGGCGGTGCCGATCACCCAAGAAGCTCGTGCAGAGCAGGGTCTGGGACCACGGCCCTCGTCGTCCACGACGTCCTCCTCACGTGCCCGTGTCCAAAGAACTGATCGCGACGGCGCGTGCGCAGAAGGAGAACGGAGCGTGAACGAGCCCCGGCGGTCGGCGAGAGGAGGAGATGCGACGAATGCTTGCCGGCCTAGCCATCGGCCTTGGTGTATTGCTCGCCCTCGTCTCGGTGGTTGATGACACGATCGGTGGCGGCGTCGGCTGGGAACCAGTTCTGCACAATTCACCGCCGGCGGGCTGATCATCCAGCTCAGGTTGTATCTGCGCCATCCGAAGAAAGCCTGAATAGTGTACCCAGCCGAGTTAGTTCCCGGGACTCAAGGCTTTCCATGGCCCCCATCTCTTTCCATGGCCCCCAATCATCGGGGCACCCAGCGACCGGACCCTCATGGAGAGCTCGCGAATCGCGGTCCGAGCTAGCCCAACGTCGAGGGGGTGTCATACACCAGCCATCAGTAGGCCCCCCGAGCGGGCACGAACGTGACGCGAGCGTCGGGCAACAGCAACGGAATGATCCCTTGCCCGTGTCCGCACCGTTCAAGTAGGTCTCGGCCCGGGGCCGGAGGACCCAGGATTTTCTAGGGCCTGACTCAATGCGGAGGGAAGGCAGCGCGCGCGAGTCGATGGGCGCGAGCACTGAACGGAGAGTTGGCTACCGCCGCCGCTCGAGACCCATGTCGATGCTCTTCAGTTGTTGGATCTGCAGCCGGAGGCCGGCGGCTTCCTCCTCACGCCAGCGGACCTGCACCTTCATCCGGGCGGCGGCCTCCTCATAGGCCAACAGGTCGCCGAGAGCGGCCTGCCAGGCCCGGGCATCGGTGGCCCAGCGACTGCCCGGATACTCAGTCACCAACCGCGTGAACGCCATGTGCGCGGCGCGATAGTTTCGGAACCCGCGCGCTGGATCCGTCTCGAGGCGGCCGAGCCCGTAGAGGGCTGCGGGCACGGCGGGATCCTCCGGGAACTCGCGGAGCACCTGCTGGTAGAGGTACCGGGCCGTCCCCCCCTCTCCGGCGCCGGCCAGGGCGTCGGCCCGGGCAACCAGCCGCTCGGCTTCCGGGGGCGTCCGCTGCACCGACACGGGCCTTCGTGCCGAGCTACAGCCGAAGGCCAGTAACAGGGAAAGGGCGAGGATCCCGCGCGCCGCGAGCGTCACGGGCCGCCGGGAAGGGTCGTCTCATGAGGTTGGTCACTCCAAGCCTTCGACCTGAGCGGGGGCTGCCCCTGGAGTGCGGATACGACTCGAGCGACCGCCTAGTCCTGCCGGGTCATGGCGGTCAGGAGCAGCAGCACCGACGCGAGGAGAATCACGGGATACGAATGAAAGAGCAACCACATGGGAACGTGCACACCTCCTCTATCAGATTCTGAACCCGACCTCCCATTGCGAAACGCGCGCCAGGGCGGGGACGCCCGTGGAATTCACGACTTGCTGGCCGTCACCGATAGCCAACTGACGCACGGGGGCAGCCCCGCGGCCGGCCCGCGTCCACCGCTGGCCCCACGACACCACGAGTGCCGAGGAAGTCTCGACGCCCGGGGCCTGGTTCAGGTGGTGTTCAACGGCCTAAGCGCGGCCGGTTCGCTCAAGGCCCCAGTGGCCGGCGCCCAATCGCTCGTCGCCGAGACTCTACGGACCGCAGGAACAACACGCAGCCACCAACGACGACGTCCCGATGATGATCTCCCCGCCAGACAGGTCCCCACCTCGACCCTCCGCCTTGAACAAGTGAGCCTCGGCAGGTAGTTGGATCACACCAGGCTCAGGATAGGAGTGGCGAGCCGTACGAGACCTTTCAGCGCCTCGTGAGGAAGGCCGAAGCTGGCCTTGAGCGCGGCCTTGAGCGATGCGTTCTTGAACTTTCTGGAGGATGTCGGCGACGTTGAAGGTCAGATGCTGAGGCGGTGCCGCCACCACCGTGACTTTCGCCCAGCGCTGCGGGAACTTTCGCTCGAGGATGGCCAGCGCCAGCTCGGGTCGGACTTCGGCCTGCCCGGTGAGGATCGTGACCATCCGCGATTCAATCCGGCTTCAGCGTGGGCCATCCTGGTCAGCCGTCGGGGCTCCCGTGTCACAAACCCAAGTCACACACGCACTTTTCGCGCCCAGCAAGTGAGCCGTGGCGGGGAGTTGGATCGCACCAGGCTCAGGATAGTTAATCCTGTGCTCCCTCCAGAAGCGACGAGGATTACGAGTCCCCGCATCGGCCTGCTCCAGCCAGAACCGACCTTCCCGATCGCCGATCTCGCCGCCAGGACCCTCAAGGTGCGGATCCTGCCGCCCTACTGGCCGGCGCGCTGAGCGGGCGTCACGGTCGCTTCAGCCGCAGATCCTCCAGCGGTCCGGAGTACGCGAAGCTCCTGATCAGGTTGATCCCCGGCTCCTGGACGGTGGGACCGACGCCCCAGATGAACGCCAGCTCGTAGATCGGGATGAAGGTCATCCGGTCGTAGAGCATCTGCTGAATCTGGTGGATCAGCGCCTCGCGCTTCTTCGCGTCCGTCTCCCGCGCCTGCTGCTGGAACAGGTCCTCGACCTCCGGCATGACGCCCGACGTGTAGATGCCGTTCTTGCTGACGTAGGCCTCGAGCCGGGTGGCTGCGTTGCCGCCGGCCCCAGTGATGCCGAGGATCACGTTCTTGAGCTTCTTCTCGCGCCACGCCGTCGTGAGCGTCGCGCGCTCCATGGTCCGCAGCTTGGTCCGGATCCCGACGTTCTGCAGGTACGAGGCCAGCGCCTCGCCCATGGAGAAATACGGCGGCCACGGGTAGAAGTCGCC
>Ga0070699_100004900_pt1 | contig 11803 bp, 6 predicted proteins | sample KBSK1503metaG_FD_65473 | JGI IMG/M metagenome (GOLD analysis project Ga0070699, IMG submission 65473) | Corn, switchgrass and miscanthus rhizosphere microbial communities from Kellogg Biological Station, Michigan, USA - KBS K1-50-3 metaG | ecosystem: Host-associated > Plants > Roots >...
CCTGACACAAAGAGGCGATGTGGGATTGGATCCCGGAAAGCCAGCGTCACAGATACTTCGAATGCGTGGATTGATGTTTGCCACTCGGTTTTCGTGAAGCCCCAACGTGTGTACAAGGTCACTCGAGAGGACGTAGTTTTGGCCAAGTTTGGTCTCAACTCCTAACGACCACTTCTGAACATATGGATCCCTCAGTAGTGGATCATTGATTCGGCCAAAGGCCCCCGATTCAAGATTGGTCGGCAAGAAGCTTTCCGAAGGCGCCGGCAGTGGGTCAACACCGAACCTAAACCCGGCAAGCTGACCTACACCAACTGAGTCGTTCACGAGATCAAGAACGGTTTGATAGATGGTATCGTTTGACTGCTGTTTGGCAAACAGTATTAGATTCTGGAAGACCTGATCGTAAAAGATTCCGTAGCCTCCCCTGACCACTGTTTGGCCAGTGCCCTTCACATCCCACGCAAATCCGACCCGAGGCTGGAACTCCTTGTAGCTGGCGGTTGTATTCTTCAGCTGATCAGTATCACCAGTAATTGCGCGAGCGCGTTCGTTGTTCAGCAAGCTAAGTAGCCTGATGGTGCGATTATTGGTTTGATCAATCAGCATCTTTATGTTGGCGTCCCAACGCACTCCAAGGTTCAAAGTGAATTTCGGAGTGACCCTGTAGTCATCCTGAAAATACAGCGCCAGCTGGTGGAATGGCGGTTGACCTGTGTCCCCGGAGCCAGTATTGAAGGTAATTTCTCTAACAGCACCAGGAGTGGCGAATCCCTGCGGATAACAGCCCTGATTTGCCGGAACGGTTGGGCAATTACTGGTGTGCAGATTGTTCTTAATCGCCAAAGGATTGTCGAAGAAGAAGATCTGATATCCATTGGCGCCGAAAAAGAAGAAGCCCTGCAGCTCTGTTCTGATGTAATTTACACCAAATTTCGTAGCATGCTTGCCCTTTATCAAAGAGAAATCATCGCGGAACTGAAACTTCCGCTCTATTGTCTGTTGGGGCACATTCACATTAGCGCCAGTCTGTACTGAAGGGAACACAATGTTCGGATTGGTGGTGATACCGAGAATTGCGTTCTTGAAATCCTGATAGTGGAAAGAGAACACATTCAACTTTGTCGGGCTAAACGTGTAAGTGTGGCTACCAAGAATGTCGTAAAGCCGATTGTTGTTCAGGTTACCACCGGTTAAATCAGCGGGTTGGCCTGGATCGAACTGGTCATTGGGAGAGTCATTCTTCTGATAAGCAAACCGATACAAGAACGTCTGCTTACTGCTGTAGCGATGGTCTATCTTTACAGTCAGCAGAGTGTCGTTGTAAGGAAGCGGGATAGTAGCCGACGCGGTTACACCCGGTATGGCAGCAATCTCCGGAAGCAAGGCCGGATTGACGAGTAGGTTCTGACGCTCTCTGAAACGTTCTAACGCGGCAAAGAAGAACATCTTGTCTTTGACGATCGGGCCGCCAACCGAGCCTCCGAACTCTTCTCGGTTGTACTTAGGCTTTGGATCGGTGGTTTCTTTCTCAAAGAAGTCCTTTGCACGCAACGACTGGTTGCGAAAGTTAAAGAAGCCTGATCCATGTAGGTCGTTGGTTCCCGACTTCGAGACCACATTGACAACGCCGCCAACAGAGCGACCGCTCTCCGCAGTCCAGCGATGCATTAAAACCTGGAACTCTTGAATACCCTCGTACGCGAAATTCTGCAGAAGGCTGCCGACGACATTGTCTTTATTGTCTCCGCCGTCGACGTTTACATCCACTTGTCGACCGTCACCTCCGCTGAAAGCCACGTTCCCAACGTGGGTCTTCGTTGGATCGAAAGTGCCAACTGGCCGCGCCTCAGGCGCAATGAGCGCTAAGTTAGCGAATGTGCGATTAAGCAGCGGAAGGTTTTGAAACTGGGCTGGCGTTATGCTTTGGCCGATCTCTGAAGTAGTCGTATCAACCGCAACGCCCTCGGCTGTTACCTGGACCGTGGCGGTTACCTCGCCAGGCTTTAGCTCGAAGTTCTTCGTTACCTTCGCGCCTACGTTCAGTTCGAAGTCCTGGGCTAACAGCCTGCTGAAGTTCTTGGCCTCGACGGATAAATTGTACTTTCCCGGAGGCAATTGTGTAATTGTGTATTCCCCCCCGTCGTCCGTCGTCACAGTGCGCACAGCTCCAGTACCCTTATTGGTGGCAGTAACAGTCGCCCCTGGAACAACACGACCCTGTTCATCTGTAATACGCCCGGTGATATCAGCGGTATTCACCTGTGCGTAAGCTGCAAAAATAAACACAAAGACTAAAAGAAAAACTACACTCAAACCTCGGCGATAGGCTTTCATAATCACCTCCTTGGGTTGAAGGACCCGTATGCCAACAATTCAAAAACAAACACGATCTGTTTTGAGCAACGGATATTTACGAATTCCTAACATGGGGAATTTGCCAACGGAACACCGAAGAAGATTGCCGTTAACATTGGGGGAATTCAAAACCATTATTCGTGCGGATTTGGGGAGTCCTTCCTGTTGGGGACGGCACTCATCCTACTCCCTAGTGAGCAAACTCGCAATCGCTTTCTGGCAGGGAAACCCGTTCACGTTAGCTCGGTGTTGGCTGCTTCTAGAGGCACTTCACCACGTGATAAAGCAGACCGTTAGGTGAGGACTAGGTCTGGTTCGCCTGCTTTCTGAAGCGATTGGTGCCCCGCAGGGATTCGAACCCCGAACCAACAGATTATGAGACGGTTTGAGGGGCATCAACAAGGCGAGACGAAGTGAGATAACCCAGTATTTACCGAATCCGCAGCTGTCAAAGTTCGCTACATTGTTATCAACGTCCGCACAGAAGATCGCGGCCTGACTGCCAGACGAACCTCACTGGACTGGATGGGCTGAAGTGTCTTCTTATCCGTACCACGCCAACACTTGCTCGCAAACTTCGAACAGGATGTTCGACAATAGCGGCGAGAGTGGTCTACCTTGCGATGTTCCTTTCTGCCACCCTGTCGGCGACCCGTTCGACATCTGCGCTACTTGCTGAGTTGACACTAGCGGAGTCGACACTGACCAGATTTGCACTGGCCCAACGCTGAGATTGACTGTCTTGATGATGTAGATACCGCTTTGCGCTATCGGGGCTTCCAGAATCGCGACTCCCGATGAACTCTGCACGGTCTGAACCACGGTTCCCGACGGGTTGATCAGCACCAACTGAATCGGCACCGCGACACTCGACTCAGCCGCAATCGAGATTGCTTGCGTGCCTGCCGGTAGCGTGATGCTCTTTAACAGCGCCTGACCTGCGGACTGGTTAGCCAGCGACTCGGAGGTAGTTCCCGGATGCGACGCCGGTGATCCGGTAACAGTCGCATTCCCGATACAGAAGCCGTCGATATAGATTGCATCGCGAATGGGCCTGATCTCGAGCGTATGGTGCCCACTTGGAGTTGCTCCGTATGGAAATGACTTGGAGGCGCCGAAATTCGGTGAACGATTGGAACCCGAAGCGCTGTTGTAATTGACCGTATCTTGCGAAGAACCGTCAACTAACACCTGAGCGCTCCCGCCTTTCTGGCTGGTGGCGAAGAAATAAGTGATCGAGCCTGCCTGTGAATCCGGCGTATCGAAGGTCAAGACCACGTTGTGTTGGTTGCTACCGCCTTCATTGAAACGATAGTGGCCTCCGTAGGCCCCCGAGTTATTAATCGCATGCCACCCATTCGAATACGAGATATGTGCGTCGTCGTCCTCGATCGCCGTGCCATTGCAAGCAAATGGATTTGGATTCGGCGTTGGCGACGGAGCGGCACAAGAGACGTTGCCGGCCACCGTGTAAGTCGCCGCCGGATAGCTGTTGTCGGCTTGCGCTTTGACAAACGTATGATCGACAAAGGCATTCGATCTTTCGAGCTGACTGTTAGGAGTACATGGAGGAAGATCGGTTGAGCAATCAGAGGTATCACCAGTGAGCGTCCTCCCGCCCACGGCGCCGAGCAGATCACCTGGCTGTGGATTACCAAACGCAGACTTCGGCGCGAATATCGTAATCGTTCCGTCGGGGTTGTAATTGCTGCCGGCCAGAGCAGCCGCAACCCTGGTCTCCTGGATAACGAAGACAGCTGGCACACCGGCATCGGCCAATGTGCCGTACTCGAATGTCGGTGGTCCAGTCGGACCGCTGGTCATTCCTACATAGTATTGCTGGCCTGGCGAGGAGGCTGAGTTCCATGTGATTCTCCATCTGCTGTTGGGCGGGACAATCGAAAGATCGTTCACTTTCATCTTGAACATGAAGTTGCCCGGACTCGACGGTGGCTCAGCGACGGCAACGTAATCAATCAGGAGCGACGCCGGTGTGGCTGTTCCGGCGCTAGCTTCCGGATGAGTTGGGTCGTTCTTATGAATGGTGATCCCGCTGCAGGTGTCACCTACATATGGAGCAGCGATTTCGTTGTTCCCGCAGGATGTGCCGTTGGCATTCACCGCCAGAACTTTATAGTAATAGATCTTGGTGGTGTCGGTGGCAGCAAGATCATGGTAGCTTCCACCTGTCTGCATACCTGCAACCGTCGTGAGCAGAGTTTCCGCGCCACTCGCCGTTCCCCTGAATATTTTATACCCCGTGATAGTTGAGTTGCCGGTATCAGCCTCAGACCAGCCAAGATGAACGACCTGACCGACTCGACGCTGGGTCACGGAGGGCATTCCGGGCATCGATGTTAAGCTGGCCGGATCTTTGCTAGCGATCATGCGCCGGCCACTAGACTGCCGGGCAATGGTCGCAGTCACGGTGTAAGCATTACCTGTCGCGGTGGGCGCTGCCTGAGCGCAATTCCCGCCCTCGCACCCGTTAACATAGCCGACCAAAACTCGACCATCTCGATCAATCGTGATATCGAAGAAATCGAGTAGGTTGCGAACGATATCTGCGCCGCCGCCTCTCAAAATACCGCCTCGCTGCATCGGGGAGTTTGGAGTCGCATCCGTTGTATTCCAGTGCTGACCTCCGTCAAAAGTGTGTGCAATGTAAAGGTGCCAGAAGCCGGTGAACTTGTCTGTGTTGGAGTCGCCGCTGCCCGATGTGGAGCCGTAGTAAGCGACGGCAGCACGACCGGCGCTACCCGCAACGGCGGCCGGAAACGCGGCATTGTTTATGCCGTAAACCGCACCGACATCGAAAATATTGTTCCAGGTGACACCAGAATCATCAGAGGTAGCAACAGAGGCAGCCGTGCCTGCATTGGAAAAAGAAAAATAAACACGTCCCGTGTCGTCAACTCCAACCGCGGGATCGTCACCAGTTCCAATCGTGCCGGGAACGGCAACGCTGGTGCCATTCTGAACGGGATGAATGGCCCAAGTCAGTCCGTTGTCCTTGGAGACCACCACCGACTGCACACTACCGCAATCCCTGTTTGGCACATAGACAATTCCCGCAGAACCATTGGCGAGCGTTTGCGTTGTTTCCGGAGTAACTTTCACGTGACCGTGCAAACCACCGCATGCTGTCACGTTGTAGAGCGGTACCGATGGACCATAGGTTGAACCGCCTGTATCGCTTCTCGCGCAAAACGCCGCGGCGATATCCTGCGAACAGTAATAGACCGCGTTTGGATAAGAGGTTAGAGGTGTGCCAACGACCGGAGGCAATTCTGTAGGCGCATTCCGGTACGGTCCCGCGCCGATGGTTTCATGGTCAACAGCGGAGGCGATTCCGCCGGGTTGATCTGGCCCCACCCAGGTGAAGCCGTCGTCGTCCGAGTGCGAGATCTTGACAGTATTAGGACTAAGCAGCGTCAATTCGGCGGCGAAAACGCGGCTGTGGAAGCCCAGAAGATCTGTGAAGCCACGATCGGTGAAACCGATAGGATCAGAATCGACTGCCACGGATGATGGCGCCGCGCGGTTGACCCAGGTCGCAGACTGGGTGCTCGATGAGCAACTTTCATCGAATGTAATGAACAAGGTTTGCAGACCAGATTGGTAATTCGCCACGCCGGTGGCCCAGTTGCTACCAACCGATGGCTCGCCTGCGTTGCGACCCATGTATTCAACCGAGTGCACTTGTTGTCCGGCTTCCGTGGTGGTGACCGGAACGAGAACTCCGGGCGCCGTGAAGTTTTCGTACCCGCTCTTTGGTCCTGCGTCCTGAGGTGCTGGCGGAGGAGGCACTGGTGTAAGCGGAACCGCGGTTGCAGTACCGTGATAGTGATCAGTAACAACCGGGGTCGTATCAGGAACGACGTGGATTGTGAAAGTACCCGTCCCCGCGGTTGCCGGGTCAATGTAAGCAGTTTGGGAAATGAGGCCAGGCCCGGCCATAGCCGAAGTTACGAGTGGGCCTGAAACTGATCCGCCCTGGTGAATCCAGATATCGTATTCGTTTCCACTACTCTGCCAGTTCAATTGAACACGAACTTTTTGGCCCGTCCAGTTGGAAGGAGTGCCGGTGACGGTCAACGTGAAAACTTCACAGTTAACGCCATCGACGCATGCTGCTTCGGTGTTTATCCCACCACCGGGAGTTACGACAGTTTGATCCCATGCTGCCGAGGTACCACCTGGGCTTGGGCCAACCGTGCCCGATGAAGGGTTTTGCGCGCGAGCACGAAAGAGAGGCATGACGCAAACCACAATGATAAGAGCAAAAGCGACAGCAAGTATCCATCGCCTTTGAAATCCAAGACCGCTTCTAGTTTTCGTGTTCATTTTTGTGACCTCTCTTTCAATCGAAGGAGGGAGTTGGATCGTCAGTCAGTTGGGCCGCGTAACGTCGATCAGCTACGAGCCCAGACGGCGTGTCAGGGTGCTGGGGGAGCAAGGCGCAATCCAGTTTTGGACGGCTAACAGGCTAGCGGGTCGGGGTTGAGGAAAACTTGAGAAAAAGTTGAGAACAGGCTGGCGTCAGGGCCGACAAAATAATCCAAGCGAAAGATCATAAATCTGCAACATCGACGTTGGGCGGACGTGTGGGCTGAGCGCGTCATCCTGAAAGCGGGCGAGAGTGTGAAAAATTTGAGTGAGTGCAGGAATGCGGCGTTGGAGTTGACTCTTGATGTTTATACTACGTCCTGCCTTACAAGCAAAAGACTGCCGCGCACTAAGGGCATCAACCAAGTTGGACCAAGCAAGATGTAACAGTATTTGCCGAATCGTCAACCGTCAAAGTCGACTTCATCTTGCCACGTCAGACTATAGGATCGCGCCATAATCCCGCCAACTAGGCGCCCAAGTTTACCTGAGCGTTGGGTTTGAGGTGCGGAGATCCCGGCCGCGCTAGCGATGTGAGGCTCTTTGGCCCCGCCGGGTGAAGAGGAACGGATCATCACGTTGGCAATCGACTCAAAGAACCGCAGGGCCAGTGGCATCACCACTGGGCCCTATCGCGAGCATTATCGGGATCAATCAACCCGCTTGCCGGTAATCGTAAGCACAGACGGTGTAGAAGCAATGAGATAAAACTCATTTCCCTTATCAACGATGACCAGATTGTGAGTCAGTTGAAAAGGCGGCGTTGGAATGTTGATCGTTAATGTTCCACTGCAATCCTCATTCACGGTATAAGTGCCATGATTGACTTGTGAGACGACTACGCCGTTAACGCTGGCGGTATCGGCATCAGTGACCTGCCCCTGACCGTCTAACGTGTCTAGGGCAACAACAGCGAAGGGAACCATTGGTGCTGGCGGGGGTCCGCCGGGAACGACGCCTTCCCCCCTAATTGCATATCTACCTGTGAGGGTAGCGGTAGAACAAGGGAACACTTTTGCGTGGGCGTCGGCGGTTGGGTTGTCTCCCTGAGCCTGCACATTGCGTATTACTTCTGCTGTTCTTCCCGTCAGGCCTGCCACCGCCAGAAGGCCAACAAAAGAAACACTGAGTACAGCTGCCGTCAAAGTTCGTTTCACGTGTGATTTCATCGTTAATCTTTCGGTATGCATTTTCTTTCTCCTTTTTATAAAGTAAGTTGGCATAGTCACAATCCGCGCTCGGACCGAAGAAGTGTCGCTATGACCGGAACCCCGGCGAAGGAAGTTGCGGATTCGCGCTCGTTGCTCGTCGCAGACCCTTAAGGATCCGCGCTAACGGCGAGTAAATCCCGACCAACCGCACCGCACTTCGTCCTTCAGCTACTTAGGCGGAACGGGGTGTTCAATCTGGTCACTCGTTTGAAGAATTATTTGACAGTGGGTCGGTTATGCTAGATTTTGCACGGAGGCCACACCCGCGAGAGCGCTTCTCTATGCCAGACTCCAAAAATGAGGTGACGGTGCTTTTACAACGCTGGAAGAGCGGCGATGAGGAAGCGCTGGATCGGTTGACCCCTTTGGTTTACGACCAACTACACCGTTTGGCCCACCAGTATCTTAGGCGGGAACGAAATGGACATACGTTGCAAACCAGCGCACTGGTAAACGAAGCCTATCTCCGATTGGTTGAGCATAAAGCTGTCGATTGGCAAAGTCGGGCGCATTTCTTCGCCGTGTCGGCGGTGGTGATGCGGCGCATTCTCGTCGACTACGCGCGTCAACGAACATCTGAGAAGCGTGGCGGAACATTTCAGCAAATTACTCTCACCGATAATCTGATAGTCACGCAGGAACGGGCAGCAGAACTGGTCGCCCTGGACGAGGCCATAAAAGCTCTCAACGAACTCTATCCGCGGCGTAGTAAGGTGATTGAGTTGCGCTATTTTGGCGGGTTGAATAATAAAGAAGCGTCAGCAGTGTTGAAAGTTTCGGAAGCAACCATCGAACGAGACTGGCGGTTCGCCAGAGCATGGCTTTATCGTGAGTTAACAAAGTGAGTTGCAGTGGGAAACCAACGGTTACAGAAGGTCGATGAACTGTTTCAGGCAGCACTCGAGTTGCCTCCGGAGCGCTGGGCTAGTTTTCTCGATTCAGGTTGCACCAGCGACACTGAGTTGCGAGCTGAGGTTGAATCGCTGCTTTCTGCTCATCAACAAGCTGGACATTTTATCGCAGATTCGCTCTCCGATGTCGCCGCGTCGCTGTTAGAAGAGAGTCGCCCAAAACAGGTGGGTCAGTACAGGGTTGAAAAACTCCTGGGCGCGGGAGGAATGGGTGAAGTTTACCTTGCCGAAGACACTCGTCTGAATCGCAAAGTCGCCATCAAGTTTCTCACGCCAAACTCGGTTGACAACGAACAAGCAAAGAGAAGGTTGCTCCAGGAAGCGCGAGCTGCCGCGAAACTTGACCACCCCAATGTCTGCGCGATCTACGAAGTCGCCGAAACTGATCGACCGTACATAGTGATGCCGTATGTCGAAGGCGAAACTCTCGATATCAAAATGAAGCGGAACCCGCTGGGGCTGTCGCAAGCGCTTGCTATTGCCACCCAGGTGGCTGACGCCCTCGCCGAGGCGCAGGCGCGCAATATCATCCACCGAGACATCAAGCCGTCGAACATAATCATCACCCCGCGTGGCCAGGCAAAAGTAATGGACTTCGGTCTTGCCAAGATAACAACAAACGAGCTCATAGAAAGCGGTGCTAAAACAAAGAGTCTGCTGACTACGCCCGGAATGATCATCGGCACGCTGCCATACATGTCACCTGAGCAAGTGAAAGGTGAACAACTGGACGCGCGCAGTGACATCTTCAGCTTTGGAGTCCTGGTCTATGAAATGTTGACCGGGAAACAGCCATTCGCCCGCGACAGCGCAGCCGCGACTGCGGCTGCCATTATTACTACTGACCCTTTGAGTCTTTGCGAGGTTCTGCCGGATGCAGCGGAAGAGCTACAACGCATCGTGCATAAATGCCTGGAGAAGGATCGGGAACGGCGCTACCAAACCATGCAAGACGCGGCTCTCGACCTGCATAAGGCTCATGAGCTAAGGATCGAGGTTAACAGCGGACGACCCCTCACTGAAATAGCGACAAGCCAAAACTCTTCTCTTCCAAATCCAACTCTCTGGTTTACTCAGCTCTCGAGATTGCGGACGACTGCTGCTGCTTTGATCGTGACACTCATTGCAGGCACGCTGATCTTTATAATGTACCGACGTCAAACCCCAATCAGATCGACTTCGCCAATCAAGTCGCTGGCCGTTCTTCCACTCAAGAATCTCTCAGGCGATGCAACACAGGAATACTTCGCCGATGGAATGACAGAGGCAGTTATTGCCGGCTTGGCCCGCATCAGCGCCTTGCGTGTCATTTCCCGTACTTCCGTGATGCAATACAAAGAAAGTCGTAAGAGTCTGCCCGAGATCGCCGATGAGTTGAAGGTCGATGCAATTGTGGAAGGTTCGGTCCAACGCTCGGGGGATCGGGTACGCATCACGGTCCAGCTAATTCGCGCGGCCACGGACCAACCCTTTTGGACTCAAACCTATGATCGAGAGCTGCGCGACGTGCTCGCGTTTCAAAGCGAAGTAGCAGGCGCGATTACCCGAGAGATTCAGATCAAGCTGACTCCGCAGGAGCAGGCGCGACTGTCGAGTGGACGAACAGTCAATTCAGAAGCCTACGACTATTATCTGCGCGGAAAGTCTCACGCGACGATTTTAACTGAGAGTGAGAATCAAATCGCGATCGAAATGCTCGAACATGCCGTCGCTTTGGATCCAAACTTCGCCATCGCCTTCGCAGAGCTCGCACGGGCTTACACGCGCCGGCTGAATTCGTTCGCACCCGAGGAGAAACAGTGGGAACAGAAGGCCTTTACGGCTATTGAAAAGGCCCTTTCATTGGATCCGGACCTGGCGGAGGCACATTTGGCTCGAGGTCTCTTGTTGTGGACCCATGCCAATCACTTCCCTCATGAAAGAGTAATTCAGGAATATCGCGAAGCTCTGTCTCTGAACCCAAATCTGGACGAGGCGCATCACCAGCTTTGTGTTGTCTATCTTCATATCGGACTCCTTGATGAGTCGCTTCAGGAAATCCAAACAGCCGTGGCTATTAACCCGAGCAACACGTATGCGCAGTATCGTGTTGGCATGGTCTATCTTTATCAGGGCAGAGCTGAAGAGGCGCTTGCGGTCTTTCGCAAATACCGGGGAGCGCAAGCTGCGGCGTACTCAGGCTATCAAACAGTCTGGGCCCTTTCTATGCTGGGAAGAAGAGACGAGGCCTGGAAGGCAGTTGAAGAGTCGCTGCGTCAGGATCCGGAGGACGCTGGCGGCGCAACGAATGGTGCGGCGGCAATGTTGGCCGCGTCAGACGGAGACATAAGTAAAGCGGAAGATCTGATAAGGACCGCAGCGCGAGGCAAGGAGAAAGGATTTATACATTTCCATCATACGGCCTATAACATCGCTTGCGCGTACGCGCTGATGAATCGACCGCAGCAGGCAGTTGAGTGGCTGCAAAAGGCAGCTGACGACGGCATGCCGTGTTATTCCCTTTTTGCAAACGATCACAACCTGGATAATCTGCGACAGGACCCTCGCTTTATCACGTTCCTAGCGAAGCAGAAAGAGCAGTGGGACTACTACAAGACCAGTTTGTTAAGAAAGTGACGATGAAGGAATATGTCTGAGCTGTAATGTAAGAACGCTCGCTGTTTAATTGGTGCCCCCGCAGGGATTCGAACCCCGAACCAACAGATTATGAGACGGTTTGAGGGGCATCAACAAGACGAGACGAAACGAGATGAAGCAGTATTTACCGAATCCGCAGCCGTCAAAGTTACCTACATCTTGCTACGTCAGAGTACGTGATCGCGCCATTTTCACGCCATCGGCGCTTGGTCAAATTCCATTGGTACAGCCGGCGGGTTCGGTTCGTGAAACTTGAGCGACCTTGGGGTTAAGAAATCAATAACCGCTGCTACCGAG
>Ga0070699_100004901_pt1 | contig 11802 bp, 6 predicted proteins | sample KBSK1503metaG_FD_65473 | JGI IMG/M metagenome (GOLD analysis project Ga0070699, IMG submission 65473) | Corn, switchgrass and miscanthus rhizosphere microbial communities from Kellogg Biological Station, Michigan, USA - KBS K1-50-3 metaG | ecosystem: Host-associated > Plants > Roots >...
ATGTCCTCAGGTCAGACCGCCAACGTACACCACACCAATCAGGACGACGAACGGAATCTGGCTGTATAGCGGTTGCAGTGGGGGGCGCATGAATGTTGAAAAACCCACCCGCCGGGAATTCTGCATCCACGCTGCGTCGTTCGTATCTTTGGCAACTCTGTTACAAGGATGTGGCGGAAGTCCGACGAGCGCCGACAGCAACAGCAACGTCCCTACGCTCTCCACGATCAACGCCAGCGTCTCGGGCGGAACGATCGCGCTCAACGTCGACGCCGGATCGCCGCTCGCGTCGGTCGGCAGCGCCGCGCTCGTGCAGACTTCGAGCGGCAAGTTCCTCGTTTCGCATACCGCGGTCGACACCTTCGTCGCCCTCACCGCGGTCTGCACGCACGAAGGATGCACGGTGAGCGGGTTCCAGAGCGGTCGCTACGTGTGTCCCTGCCACGGATCGCAGTTCACCACGAGCGGCGCGGTCGCGCAGGGCCCCGCGTCCTCTTCATTGCGGCAGTTCGCGACTCGACTGAGCGGCACCACGCTGACCATCGCCGTCGCGTGACGAACCGGCGGCCGGTGCGGCATGATGGTGCTCATGCCGCCGCGCTGCGATACGCTCCTCACCAACGCCACGGTGCTGACGCTGGATCGGTCGTTCACCATCCATCGATCCGGCGCGGTCGCGATCGCCGGGGATTCGATCGCCGCGGTCGGTCCGGGGCCCGAGCCGTACAGCGCCGCCGAGACGATCGATTGCGGCGGGCGCGTCGTCATGCCCGGCCTCGTCAACGCCCACACTCACGTGCCGATGACGCTGCTGCGCGGGCTGGCCGATGATCTGCGCCTCGACGTGTGGCTCATGGGCTACATGATGCCGGTCGAGCGCGAGTTCGTGAGCCCGGACTTCGTACGGCTCGGCACGCGGCTCGGCTGCGCCGAGATGATCCGGTCCGGCGTCACCTGCTTCGCCGACATGTACTACTTCGAGGAAGCGATCGCCGAAGCGACCGCTGAAGCGGGGATGCGCGCGCTGTGCGGCCAGACCGTGCTTCGCTTTCCGACGCCCGATGCGTCGAGCTACGAGGATTCGCTCGCCCGCGCGCGCGCCTTCATCGAGCGGTGGCGCGGGCACCCGCTCATCGTGCCGGCGCCGGCGCCGCACGCGCCGTACACGTGCACCCCCGACATTCTTCGATCGTGCGCGGAGCTCGCCGCGGAGTTCGACGTGCCGCTCCACATTCACCTGTCGGAGACGGCGCTCGAAGTGGAGGAGTCGCGGCGCGTGCACGGCATGCCGGTCGTGCCGTGGGTGAAGAAGCAGGGACTGTTCGGTGCGAAGGTGCTCGCCGCCCACTGCGTGCACGTGGACGACGGCGAGATCCGCGCGCTGAAGAATTTCGATGCGGGCGTCGCCCACAATCCGACGAGCAACCTGAAGCTCGGCGCCGGCGTCGCGCCGGTCGCGCGGATGCTGGAGCTCGGGCTGAACGTCGGCATCGGCACCGATGGCGCCGCCTCGAACAACGATCTCGACATGTTCGAGGAGATGCGCCTCGCGGCGCTGCTCGCCAAGGGCATCGGCGGCGATCCCACGGCGCTGCCGGCGCGCGACGCGCTCACGATGGCGACGCGGCTCGGCGCGGCTGCGATGCACATGGATCACCTCACAGGATCACTCGAGGCCGGCAAGCGCGCCGACCTCGTCGTCGTCGACCTGAGCCCGGTGCACAACGTGCCGTCGTTCGCGCGCGATCCGAACGCCGTCTACGCGCAGATCGTGTACGCGGCGAAGTCGACCGACGTCGTCGACGTGATGTGCAACGGCCGGTGGCTCATGCGGGATCGGAAGCTGCTGACGCTCGACGAGGCGGCGCTGCGCGCCGCGGCGCGCGGCGAGGCGGCGCGCATCGACACGTTTCTCAGCAGCCGCGAGGTGAACGTTCTGCACAAGCTCGTCGCCGTCGGCGGCGCCGTCGAGCAGGAGAGCTTCGAGGTCCAGGTGAAAGCGCGCGTGCCGTCCGAGTCGCAGGTGCTGTCGGTCATCAAGAGCAAACAGATCACGGTCGTGCGCTCGAGCCACTATCACCAGTTCGACACGTACTGGTCGTTCGAGGATCCCGATCAGGGATGGCTGCGCTACCGCGAGGACGAGTTCCTCGACGCCGCCGGCGAGGTGACGTCGGCGCGCACGCGGCTGACGCTCACCGGCCGCACGCGTGAGGAAGCGTTCGGGGCGGTGTTTCTCTCGCGCTCGCGCTGGTTCGCGCCGGCCACCCATTCGGCGCGCTTCTACCGCGAGTACTTCCGGCCGGCCGCCGAGCACGTCGTCGAGAAGGATCGCCGACGCTGGCTCGTCGTGTACCGCGGCGTCGAGTTCTACCTCCATCTCGATCGGCTGACGAATCCGGCGAGCGACGGGTACTTCGTCGAGGTGAAGTCGCGCACCTGGTCGCGCCGCGACGCGCAGGACAAGGCGGCGGTCATCAGCGAGCTGCTCGCGCTGTTTGGAACCAGTCCTGACGACACCATCACAGACGGATACGTGGAACTCGCGGCCGGCAGGTAGGGGCCGGACCGCGATATCCTGTACCCGTGAAATCGGTCGTCGTGGCCCTAATCGTTCTCTTATCCGTTGCCCTGGCCGTCTACGCGCAGCGCGGCTTCGGCGGATTCGGCGGGCGCTGGGTCCCGTTCAAGATCGAACCGAACGTGCAATACGACGGGCGCTTCACCTTCGTGAGGGTGAAGTACGAGACGGCGCCCGGCGGCTACTGGTGGCGCGGGCTGCCGTCGTGGGCGCACGGCTACCCGATCGCCGAGCAGAACCTGATGCGCATCATGAACGAGGTCAGCTTTCTCGGCGCGCACGACGAGACGATCAACACGCTGACCCTCGACGATCCCGAGCTGTTCAAGTATCCGGTCGCGTACATCATCGAGGTGAGCTGGTGGACGCTCACCGATCGCGAAGCCGCGGCGTTGCGGACCTATATCGAGAAGGGCGGCTTCGTCATCGTCGACGACTTCAAGCAGCCGGGCGACTTCGGCAGCCCCGGATGGGAGCCGTTCGAGGCGAACATGAAGCGCGTGCTGCCGAACGTTCGCTTCTACGAGATGCAGGCGACGCATCCCATCTTCCATTCGTTCTTCGAGATCGACGACCTCGACATCGTGCCGCAGGCGTACAACTACGGCAAGCCGATCTTCCGGGGCGTCTATGAGGACAACGACCCGAACAAGCGGCTGCAGATGATCATCAACTACAACACCGACGTGTCGCAGTTCTGGGAGTGGTCGGGCACAGGACTGCGTCCGATCGATCAGACCAACGAAGCGTACAAGCTCGGCGTCAACTACATCGTGTACGGCCTTACGCACTGAAGAAGAGTTTCTCCCTCGACATCCTCCGCAGACAGGACGACTGATCGCTCACAGGGTCAGTGCCTCGGTGCCATGCCGACGGCCTATCTGTGCCTTAGCTATTGCGCCCGATTGGGCGAGATATGAATCCGTCTAGCACGTTAGTTGTGCGGATTGCGTTTGATCGGTTCAGACGGCCTTGTCGTTGATCGAGATGTGTGGTAAATGGACGGTCGAGCACGCCATTGACCGCTTAAGCACGACACAGAGCGCTCAAGCACGATGCGGAGCGGTCAAGCACGACAGGCTGGATGTTGTGAAAACCGTAGCCGTTCGTTACTGCTCTTAGCGTGCTCTTTGTAGGTCTTCCCGTCGGCTAAGAGGCGTCGGTTCGCCGACAATCGATGGCCCGATGGCCGGTTGATTGTGGGCAATGCGTGCGCATTGCTGGGCAGTGCGCGCTTCGGACGGCATGAGCTCGGTCTCGCCAAGCTCATGATCGTTGGCTTCACGCGTTTCGTGGCAGGACGCGTTTGGACCCTTCCGAGACTTGTTTTCCACACTCCGACGCTGATTTCGCAGTGCGCCCACGCACGCACGGCGAATTGCTGCGTCAACTGAGCCATTGCTATCGCGAGTCGCGCGCGTACCAGAAAGCGCGATCGCGCGTCACCTGGTCCGCAGCCGCGGCGCGCGGATGGACCCCGTCTTCATCAAGCGGCGAAAGGAGCAGCGAACCATGAAGGGCATCTACCTGTCGGCGAATGCATCGAAGGCGCGTGTGAGGGCCGCGGAGAACGCACGGAGAAATCGCACAGAGATCTTGCGCGAGCTCTCATGGGGCCGAGTGTCTCGACGCGATCTCATCAAGATGGGGCTCTTCACGGGCGCTGGGCTGCTTGCGCCGATCGGCGGCCTCAACCCGTTCGTCTCGAGTGCGTTCGCCGACGGAGGAGTGCCGCGAAGCCCATTGTTCGGGTGTCAGCCGTTCACGCAGCCGATGCCGCGCTTCGACGTGCTGCCGCGGAATCCGAATCCGATGACCTTCCTCAACCCGGCGCCGACTGCGGAATCCAATCAGACGCAGCAGCCCTTGAATTCGGCCCTTGCGACGCCGGACCACCCAACGGGTCCCGTCGAAGGACGGCCTCCGGGCGCCATTTGGGCTCACCAGCGTTTCGGGGAGTTCCTCCCGCAGAGAGCGATTGTGGCCACTCAGGCGCCCGCGCAGGCGAACACCGTCTGCGACATGCAGATTTCCCAGTCGCTGTACGACTTCGAATTCGGGAACTCCACGTTCAATACTTCATCGATACCGCTTCAGTTCCATCCCGGGATGCCGGTGCAGAGGCCGGCGAACGTCTGGACGTTCAACGGCACCATTCCACCGAAGCTGGTGCAGGGACGATACGGAGAACCGCTGATCTTCCGGCATCGCAACGGGCTGCCGTTCGAGCAGCGCGACAACGCCGGCTTTGGAATACACACCATCTCGACGCACGAGCACAACGGGCATCACGGCGCAGAGAACGACGGCTTCACCGGCGCTTTCTTCTTTCCCGGTCAGTTCTACGACTACCACTGGCCGATCGTGCTCGCGGGCCACTTCTCGATGAACACCGGGGCCACCGACCCGAGAGCCAGCTCGCCCGCCGACGACGGCACGCTGAACAACGTGCAGGGCGACTGGCACGAGACGATGAGCACGCACTGGTTCCACGATCATATGTTCAGCTTCACGTCGCAGAACGTGTACAAGGGCAACGCCGCGATGTTCAACATCTACAGCGGCCTCGATCGCGGCGCGGAAGACATCGTCGAAGACGTGCGTTTCCCGGATGGATCGCACGGTCCCGTGAATCTGCGCCTGCCGAGCGGGCACCCCGACGACCACAACGGCAGAACTTGGGGCCTGCTCGATTACGACGTGAATCTGATGCTGGCCGACAAGGCGTTCGATCGGGACGGTCAGCTGTTGATGGACATCTTCAACTTCGACGGGTTCGTCGGCGACGTCATGACGGTGAACCTTGCTTACAGGCCCTACATGAACGTGGAGCGCCGCAAGTACCGCTTCCGCATTCTCAACGCGAGCGTCGCGCGGTTCTTCAAGGTCGCGCTGGCGAATGCGTCGGGCGTGGCGCAGCCCATCGTTCAAATCGCAAACGACGGGAACCTGCTGCCGAATCCGGTGACGCTCATGGAGCTCGACGAGCAGGGCATCGCCGAGCGCTATGACATTGTCATCGACTTCTCGAACTATCAGATTGGCGACAGGGTGCATCTGGTCAACCTGGCCGACCACGCCGATCCCGTGGACGGAAAACTCCTAGGCACGAGACCTGTCCGCGACCTCACTGTCGCGCAAGCCCTGACTCCCGGCTTCTCGCTGGATCCGTGCGTCGGCCGCATCCTGGAATTCCGCGTCCTGCGCAACCCGGCCCGACCGGATACGAGTGTGGTTGCGGCCACGCTGATTCCGAACCCTGACCTCAACTCGATTCCAGTGGCGCGGGAGCGCACGTTCGTCTTCGGGCGCGACGGGATTGTGGAGCGGCCCGGCTCGATTCCCTTCCCCGCGGCCGAAGGACCATGGGGGATCGCGACCAATGGCGGGCAGACGCTGAATGCGGACTACGGAAGGATTTCGGCGGCGCCCGCGTTCGGGAGCCGCGAAGTGTGGCACCTCGTCAACGACGGCGGGGGTTGGGATCACCCGATTCACATTCACTTCGAAGAGGGGCAAATCCTGTCGCGGTCAGGAAAGGGAACGAGCGGCGTGCCGCCGTGGGAGCGGGGTCGCAAAGACGTGTACCGACTCCGCCCTGGCGGCACCGTGACCCTCACCATGCAGTTTCGCGACTGGGGCGGCATGTTCATGGAGCACTGTCACAACACCACGCATGAGGACAACGCGATGCTGCTGCGGTGGGAGATCGATGACGCCGGCGGTGCGTTCCTCAAACCGCTGCCGACGCCGATCCCGAGGCCGTGGGGCGTTCAATTCGAGGATCCGTTCGAGATCATCCCGTAGGGAAGCGGCAACGGGGAGACACATGATGCGCCGGAAGACGACAACGATGATCGCAGCGGCCGCTGCGCTCTGGCTCACCCTCGCAGGAAACGCTCGCGTCACGTCGGCTGCGGCCGCAGCCGACGCGTCACGCTGGGGCGCCGACTTCTTTCCGAACGTCGCGTTGACGACCCAGCACGGCAAGACGGTCCGGTTCTACGACGATCTCGTGAAAGGAAAGATCGTCGCCATCGATCTGATCTACACGACATGCAAGTACGCCTGCCCGCTCGAGACAGCCCGCCTGGCTCAGGTGCAGCGGCTGCTCGGGGATCGCGTGGGGCGCGACGTGTTTTTCTACTCGATCACGATCGATCCCGATCACGACACGCCGGCCGTGCTGGCGGAGTACGCGGAGAAGTATCACGCCGGTCCCGGATGGCTGTTCCTCACTGGAGCGAAGGCCGACATCGAGCTCATAGGCAGGAAGCTCGGCATCTACGCCGGCCCTGACCCGTCGAACCCCGACGGCCACGTTCCATACCTGCTCGTCGGCAATCAGGCGACGGGTCAGTGGATGCGGAACTCGGCGACCGACAACCCGAAGTTCATCGCGAGGACGATCGGCGAGTGGATGAACAGCTGGCGCACTCCCGCGAACGACGCGCTGAAATCGTTCGCGGAGGCGCCGGTGCGCACGTTCGACAAAGGGCAGTACACGTTCGCGTATCACTGCGCCGCTTGTCACGGCATCGGCAATGCGACAACTCGGCTGGGTCCGGATCTCGCCGGCGTCACCGCCAGGCGCGAGCGCGACTGGCTGCGCCGTTTCATCACGGCGCCCGACAAGATGAACGCCGACGGCGATCCGATCGCGCTGGCGCTGCGCGCCCAGTATCGACAAGTGCGGATGCCAAACCTCAGGCTGAACGATGACGATCTTTCGGCGGTGATCGACTATCTGGACGGTCGGAACCGCGCTGCCCCTCAAGCATCGCCAGAGACGATTGACGTCGTACCTGCCTCAAGCAAACCACCGGCCGCCGAGCTCAGCGCGATCGTCGATGCGTACCTGCGGATTCAACAGGCGCTGCACGCTGACACGACCGAAAGAATCCGCGAGCATGCAGGCGTGATTGAAACCGGAGGGAGGAGTCTCGGATCGGTCGGCGAACCGATTCGCGCGTCGGCCGCCGCGTTGGTGCGTGCGAACGACCTACAGGCGGCGCGCGCCGCGTTCGGTCCGCTCAGCGACGCGATCATGACGTATGTCAAAGCATCCGGCTCGAGCTACGGCGACGGCGTCACGGTCGCGTTCTGTCCGATGGTGCAGAAATACTGGCTGCAGCGAGGCGAAACTGTTCAGAATCCGTTTTACGGCAAAGCGATGTCGGACTGCGGGCGGATTGTGAAATGAGTGAGTTCTGGGTTCGGGGTTAGAACACCGAACCCCGAACCCGGAACTCCGACGTCGAACGACATCCCGTGCCGCATTCATGGCCCCTCCGTGCCATTTTCGATCGCCGAGCGATGTGCGCGCGTCAACATTCACTACGTTCTACGGCGCGAGGCATTCTTAAGATTCGCCTGATCGGTTTCTAACGCACACCTCACCTGTTTCTAACGCCAGCCTGCCTTGTTCGTTGATGCAGTCGCGTGTTAATCAACGTTCATCACGACAAAGAGGATGTCGTGACGATCGTTGACGCGAATGCTTCTCACCCGTGGCGATCCGCTTGATAACTAGCTTCCACGATTTGTAAGCATCGGCTTCGCCGATGATCGCCGCGCCCGCGGGCGATCTCGGCAACGCGCTCGTTGCTGCGCAGCGTGCGCCTCCGTCGACCTGAGCTTCCGTTGTCGAAGCTCATGATCTTTTCTCGCGCGTTTTGTGGCAGGACGCGTGCTTCTCGTTCGCCCCTCAATTGCGCCAGTGCCATCCCCTCGGGGCATGGCTTGCCTCCGTGAAAGGAGCAGATCGCAAATGGCCGGGATATTTCTGTCGCCGAAGACGTCGAAGGCTCGGGTGAAAGCTGCTGAACAGGCAAGAAGGAATCGCACTGAGATCGTCCGAGAGCTCTCGTGGGGTCGAGTCACTCGGCGAGAGCTGATCAAGATGGGACTGTTCACGAGCGCCGGCCTGCTGGCGCCGATTCGCGGTCTGAACCCGTTCTTCTCCAGCGCGTCGGCAATGGACGACAGTGGCACCCCACAGAGTCCGCTGTTCGGATGCCAGCCGTTCACGCAGCCGATGCCGCGCTTCGACGTACTGCCGCGCAATCCGGTGTCGGTGCTGAATCCGCAGCCGAGCGCGCTGTCCAATCAAACCCAGCAGCCTGTGAACGCGCTGCTCGGCGGCGGACACGGTCCGATCGAGGGGCGCCCCCCGGGCGCGATATGGGCGCATCAGCGCTTCGATGATTTCCCGCCGGTGATTGCCATCGAAGCCACGCAGGCAGGGGCGGCAACCAACTTCGTCTATCGCCCGGTCTGCAGCTCGAGCCTCAACTCCGGGATCGATCCGACCCAGCCCATGCCACTCCGGTTCCACCCTGGAATGCCCACTCAGAACCCGAGCGCCGTCTGGACGTTCAACGGCACGATTCCGCCGAAGCTGGTGCAGGCGCGGTACGGCGAGCCGCTGCTCTTCCGGCACCACAACGGGCTGCCGTTCGACGTGCGCGGCAACGGCGGCTTCGGACGGCACACGATTTCGACGCACGAGCACAACGGCCATCACGGCGCGGAGAACGACGGCTTCACCGGCGCCTATTTCTTCCCCGGCCAGTTCTACGATTACCACTGGCCGATCGTCCTGGCGGGTCGCAACTCGGTGAACACGACGGCCGCCGACCCGAGGGCGAGCTCGCCGACCGACGACGGCCATCTGAACTACGTGGCCGGTGACTGGCGCGAGACGATGAGCACGCACTGGTTCCACGATCACATGTTCAGCTTCACATCCCAGAACGTGTACAAGGGCATCGCCGCGATGCTCAACATTTACAGCGGGCTCGATCGAGGCGCCGAAGACATTGTCGAAGACGTGGTGTTCCCGGACGGCACGCACGGCGCCGTGAATCTGCGGCTGCCGAGCGGCCGCGCCGACGCCACCGGCAGGAGCTGGGGCAACCTCGATTACGACGTGAACCTGATGATCGCCGACAAGGCGTTCGACCAGGACGGCCAGCTGTTGTTCGACATCTTCAACTTCGACGGCTTCCTCGGCGACGTCATGACCGTGAACCTGGCTTACAAGCCGTACTTTGAGGTCGAGCGCCGCAAGTACCGCTTCCGGATCCTCAACGCGAGCGTCGCGCGCTTCTTCAAGATCGCGCTCGCCAACGCGGCCGGCGTCGCGCAGCCGTTCGTACAGATCGCCAACGACGGCAACTTGCTGCCGCATCCGGTGACGCTGCTGGAGCTCGACGAGCAGGGCATCGCCGAGCGCTACGACATCGTGATCGACTTCTCGAACTACGCGATCGGAGACAGGCTCCATCTGGTGAACCTGTGCGAGCACCAGGACGGGAGGGGACCGTCAGGCGACCTTTCGATGGCCGCAGCGCTTTCCGGGACGTCCAGCGATCCGTGCGTCGGACGATTCCTCGAGTTCATCGTCGTGCGCAATCCAGTGAGTCCCGACGTGAGCCAGGTGCCCGCGACGATGATTCCGAATCCCGATCTCACGACAATCCCGGTGGCGCGGGAGCGCACGTTCGTGTTCGGACGCGACGCCATCCAGGAGCGCACCGCGATTCCTGCATTCGGCGGCGATTGGGGCATCTCGACCAACGGCGGTCAGAGGCTCGCGGCGGACTACGGCCGGATTTCGGCCGCGCCTCGGTTCGGCAGCCGCGAAGTATGGCACCTGATCAACGACGGCGGCGGGTGGGACCACCCGATTCACATCCATTTCGAAGAGGGTCAGATCCTCGCGCGCGACGACAGCGCCGCGAACGTGCCGGCGTGGGAGCAAGGCCGCAAGGACGTGTACCGGCTGCACCGCGGGGGTACCGTGACCATCACGCTGCAGTTCCGCGACTGGGGCGGCATGTTCATGGAGCACTGCCACAACACGACGCACGAGGACAACGCGATGCTGCTGCGGTGGGAGATCGACGACGCCGGCGGCGCGTTCCTGGCGCCGCTGCCCACGCCTATCCCGACGCCGCAGGGCGTGACGTTCGAAGATCCGTTCGAAATCATTCCGTGAGCGGCGCGCAGGAACGGGAGATGTGAAGATGCGACGGAAGATTGCGGTCACGATCGCGGCGGCCGCCGCGCTGTGGCTGAATTCGCTCGTGAATGCTCCGTACGAGTCGGCCGCGGCCGCCGCCGACGACACACGGTGGGGCGCCAATTTCTTCCCGAACGTCCCGTTGACGACGCACCACGGCCAAAGCGTTCGGTTCTATGACGATCTCGTCAAAGGGAAGATCGTTGCCATCGATCTGATTTACACGACGTGTAAGTACGCATGTCCGCTCGAAACCGCCCGCCTCGCGCAGGTGCAGCGGCTGCTCGGCGATCGGATGGGGCGCGACGTGTTCTTCTACTCGATCACGATCGATCCCGATCACGATACGCCCGCGGCGCTTGCGGAGTATGCGGAGAAATATCACGCCGGGCCCGGATGGTTGTTCCTCACGGGCGCGAAGGCCGACATCGAGGTCATCGGCCGGAAGCTCGGACTGTACACGGGTCCTGATCCGAGGAATCCCGACGGGCATGTTCCGTATCTGCTGGTCGGAAATCAGACGACGGGCCAGTGGATGCGGAACTCGGCGATCGACAACCCGAAGTTCATCGCGAGAACGATTGGCGACTGGCTGGGCAGCTGGGAAACGCCGACCAATCACGCGTTGAAATCGTATACGGAGGCGCCGACCCGGACCTTCGACAAGGGCCAGTACACGTTCGCTTACCACTGTTCCGCGTGTCATGCGATTGGGAGCGGGGAGGCTCGCATCGGTCCGGATCTCGACGGCGTCACCAGCCGCCGCGATCGCGACTGGCTGCGCCGGTTCATCACCGCGCCCGACAAGATGAATGCGGCCGGCGATCCGATCGCGGTGGCGCTGCGTGCCGAGTACAAGCAGGCACGGATGCCGAATCTCGCGCTGAGCGACGAGGACGTCTTCGCGGTCATCGAGTATCTGGATGGGCAGAGCCGGCTGCGCCGTCCGACAACGTCGCAGACGGTCGTCGCGCCTTCAGCGTCGAACGCACCTTTGAGCGGCGGCCTTATGGCGATCGTCGAGGCGTCGGTCCACATTCAACAGGCGTTGCACGCCGACACCACTGAACGGATCCGCGACAACGCGCGCGCGATCGAAACCGAAGCGAGTCAACTCGGATCAATGGGCGAATCGATTCGCGCGTCCGCCGACGCACTGGCGCGCGCGACCGATCTGAAAGCGGCGCGCGCGGCC
>Ga0070699_100004902_pt1 | contig 11802 bp, 8 predicted proteins | sample KBSK1503metaG_FD_65473 | JGI IMG/M metagenome (GOLD analysis project Ga0070699, IMG submission 65473) | Corn, switchgrass and miscanthus rhizosphere microbial communities from Kellogg Biological Station, Michigan, USA - KBS K1-50-3 metaG | ecosystem: Host-associated > Plants > Roots >...
GTTTGGCGTGACGAGTTGGCGAATGGTCTGACGCAAGACTGTGCTCACGGTGTCCGCTGCTCCCGTAATCGCCAGCATGAGCAGTGAAACCCAGTAAACGGTTGAGACTCCAAAGCCGGCAGTTGCAACTCCAAACACCGCCACTGCCGCAACCACCAATCGTCCCTGCCGGCGCAACGTGCCGAGACGCGCCATCAATAGTGCAGTCACAACTGATCCGATTGCGGGTGCAGCGGCAAGGAAACCATATCCCCGAGCGCCGACGTGCAATCTTTCCTGCGCGAAGATCGGCAGGAGCAGAGTTGCGGAAGCAAAGAAAGTCGCAACGAAATCGAGCGTCATCGTCTGGACGATGATCGGCGTACGCCAGACAAATCGCAAACCTTCTTTCAAAGCCTCGAGGCTCAGCGCGTCTTTGCGTTCAGTCTGCAATTCGGGTTGACCGCTGGCTCTCATCGCAACGAGGGCCGCAATCACAGCCAGAAATGAGAGCGCGTTGATGCCGTAGATTATTGCCGGTCCGCTTTCGGCAAGCAGGAAGCCTGCGATCGCCGGTCCGGCGATAGTGGCGACGTTGAAAACAATGACTGCGAGGCTGACAGCGTTGGGAAAATCTTCGATTGGTACGAGCGTAGGCATCAACGCCTGGCGCGCAGGAGTGTCGAACGCGGTTGCCGCGGACGCAATTCCACTTAGCACGTAGATGGGCCAAACACTCTCAAAGCCTGCAATCGTGCCGGCGGTCAGCAGTGCGGCACAGGCGAGCATGACCGTCTGCGTCACGATCATCAGTCGCTTACGATCTATCGCATCTGCGAATACACCCCCGGCGAGCGAGCAGATAATTATCGGGACGGCGCGGAAGAGTCCGACAAGGCCGAGTGCAAAAGCAGATTTTGTGAGGATGTAGACGTGCCAGTTGATCGCAACAAACTGCATCTGCGATCCGGTCACAGACACAATCTGGCCTAACCAAAGCAGCCTGAAATCGCGGTGACGTAAAGCAGCAAATGCGGAATTGGAAAAACTCACGTATCGCCGTAGGACTCGTTCAACTTACGAAAATGGTAGGCCATCGCAGCATGGCGTAGCAACTCCGTCATGCGGTCGTGATGTTTGCGCGCCGCCTGAATGAAGAAGCGCCAGAACTCACGCCGCTCTGCATCAAGCACACCGAGCTTAAAAGCAATTCGCACAAAAGCCTTCACCGCTTTGAAACCGTGATACTGATGCGCCTCGGGAACGTCATGCGGTAATACACGCTGCAGCGAGTCGAGCGCGCGTCGGTAATACTCGCTGGGCTTATAAATCGTTCGCATGATTCGTTGATAGCCAGTGATGAGTTTGTCGACGTCCATCTTCGGAATGAAGTTCACTGTTGCGATCGTGTTGTTACCCGTGGCGTCGGCGCCGAGCAGCCGTCCTTCTCTTTCCAGACGTTTCCATAGCTGCGTGTCCGGAAGTGCGTTGAGCATTCCAACCATCGCCATCGGAATCGCGCTTTCGCGGATGAACTCGATCTGGCGTTCGAAAATGTCGTCCGGATCGTTGTCAAAGCCCACGATAAATCCGGCCATCACTTCCATGCCATGATTCTGAATCTTCTTCACCGAGTCGAGCAGATTGCCGCGGTTCTGTGTCTTCTGCGCTTCTTTGAGACTCTCCTCAACCGGGGTCTCGATACCGAGAAATACGCGACGGAAACCGGCGTCCTTCATCGCAGTCAGCAGATCGTCATCGTCAGCAAGATTCACACTCGCTTCCGTCAGGAGTGAAAACGGATAGCCGTTTTTCTTTTGCCACTCGATCAATACAGGAAGCAGCTGTCTGACGTGTTTCTTGTTGCCGATGAAATTATCGTCGACGATAAATAGTGGCCCACGCCAACCGAGCCGTTTCAGTGCCTCGAACTCGGCAATCATCTGCTGGTTACTCTTCGTTCGTGGAACGCGCCCGTAGATCTCGATGATGTCGCAGAACTCACATGAAAAAGGACAGCCGCGCGAGTACTGCACCGACATGCAACTGTATTTCTTCATATTCACGAGACTGAAGTCTGCAACCGGCGCCAGGGACATTGGCGGACGCTCCGGCGCTTTGTAGATGCGTTTTGCCTCGCCACGTTCGAGGTCGATGAAGAATTGAGGCAGCGTGGTTTCGGCTTCACCCTGAAAGATGTGGTCCGCGTAAGGTAGTTCCTCGATGGTGCTGGTGACGTAAGGTCCACCCAGGACAATCAACTTCCCCATCTTCTTACAGCGCTTCACAGTTTCGTGTAGTGATTCTTTCTGCGCGAGCATGCCGGTGAGGAAGACCATGTCGGCCCATTCGATCTGCGAATCTTTCAATCGCTCAATATTGAGATCAACTAATCGCCGTTCGCACGACTGCGGCAACAAACCGGAGACAGTCATCAGCCCGAGTGGAGGAAATACTGAGCGTTTACCTTCGAATGGTAACGCATATCTGAAACTCCAGTACGTTTCAGGAAACTCCGGATTAACCAATAGGATCTTCATTGCGTCCTCCTCCCAGATTTGGGCGCACTATCTTCGTTTTCCGTGATGTTCTCCGAAACGACAGCTTGCGACCTGTTCTGTAATACGCGATGTTAGATGCGAAACCAATTCGGGCGGGTAATAATTGTGTAAAAGTGCGGAAATTGCAATCGGATCGTTGATTTGGTCAACGGCGTTCGTCTGCGGCGATTTTGGCGTTTCTGTGCTATAAAATCGTCTGCTTCAACTCCACGAAAGGTATTTCGAATTATGAAAAAACAACTTTCACGTGCACTTGCCACAATTCTCATGGTTCTGTTCTCGCTCTCGCCTGCGTGGGCGACGTGCGGAGGCGGTGGCGGCGGCGGAACTGGCGGCGTAGGCGGCGGCGGTAGAAGTGAGGGCGCGCCGATACCCGTTTACAACGTGCCGTGGAAGATCTGGGAAGCGCGTGCCACGCCAAATAAAGGACTGATCCTCTATTGGTTCCCTACGCCCACAGAAAACGTCAAGAAATCGAATCTGATGTCGTCGCGAATTCTCACACTCTATTCAGCGCAGTGTGTGACGATGACGATCGCCGGTGCGCAGACACCGGAACTGCAATCAATCATCGGTAACTCGACTGCGCCGGTTGCAGTGTTGGCGAGCGCCGACGGAACGCCAATCAATAAGGTTGAAAACACGGGCGGCAAGCTCAAGCTCGAACAGGTTGAGAAACTGGTCGACGCCGAGATGAAACAGCGCGAGAGCTCTCTCGATACGCAGTTGAAGGAAGCGAAGGAAAAGGCAAAAGCCGGCGATAGTCAGGGCGCCATCGCTCAACTGAAACCCGTCGCCGAAGAAAAATGCCTCTTCCCGAAAAAAGCAAAAGATGCCGCGAAAGAGTTGAAGAAGCTCGGCGTGGACGAGATTGGAAGTATTCCTGACGCACCGATTCTCGATCGTGTGTACGGTGCGCGCGTCGAAGCGGTGCTGCGCAGCGGCTTGATCGCCGAAATCCGAGAGCAATACGTCGCGGCTGAACGGCTGTATCAGAAAGCGCATCGGATGGATCCTGCAGATCCGACCCCGCTGCGTTACCTCGGCGAAGTTTATCGCCATCACACGGGTGAGTGGAACAAAGCCAGAGCTACATTCAACACCATTCTCAACATGCCTGCGGATCCGATCGCACGTGCCGTCGCACTGCACGGCCTCGGCAAGATGACGATTCATGACGGTGAGTTCAAGAAGGGCTTGTCGCTGATGGAACAGTCAGTCGCGGAGTTTCCGCTCGCGCTCGCCTATCGAAATCTCGCTGTTTACTGGAACTCTGAAGGCGATCTCGAACAAGGCAATGTGTACACGCAAAAGGCGCTTGCACTCGATCCGAAGGATCCATACAACCTTGTGTTTGCGGCAGTCTTCATGGCTGCTTCAGGCCATGGTGACGAGGCTTTGAAGATTGCGCGTGCGAATCGAAACTTGTTGCCGGCGTCGTACAACCTCGCAGCCATCTACGCTCAGACTGGTCACAAGCGTGAAGCGCTCGCGTTGTTGCAACGTCACTTCTTCCAGTACGAACGTTATCAAGCTGTTCGTGCGAAAGAGATGATGGAAGCGCGCGTCGATGCGGTATTTGATTCGCTCCGTCAGGATTCAGCATTCCTGGCACTGACGCGCGGCGCCGACGGCAGACTCCAGATGCCGATGCGCAACATGACAGGCACTGCAAATCAAGATTGATCATCCTAATGGAAGCCACGGATTTTCACGGAGAATCCGTGGCTATAGGAGCCTCCACATAGAGCAAGTCCGCGACTATCGCATCTGGCAAGTAATCGCAGCCTCCGCCGTCGGTACCATGATCGAATGGTACGACTTCTACATTTTTGGTAGTCTCGCCGTAACCATCTCGCCGCTCTTCTACCCGAAAGGCAATAACACACTCGCACTCATCGCCTACTTGTCGACGTTTGCCGTCGGCTTTGTGGTCCGTCCTTTTGGCGCACTTTTCTTCGGACGTATCGGCGACCTGGTGGGACGCAAGTATGCGTTTCTGGTGACTCTAATCATTATGGGCGGCGCGACTGCGGCGATCGGTTTTCTGCCGACCTACGCGACGATCGGTCTGGCGGCTCCGATAATTCTATTGTTGATTAGAATTCTGCAAGGGCTGGCGCTCGGTGGTGAGTATGGCGGCGCTGCGGTTTATGTTGCCGAGCACGTGCCGGATAAACGGCGTGGCTTCTACACGAGTTTTATACAGATCACAGCAACGCTTGGACTGTTTCTCTCCCTCCTGGTCGGCATCGTCGTGCAAAACTCGATGAGCGCCGACGCATTTAAGTCGTGGGGCTGGCGCATACCGTTCATCATCTCGCTCTTCCTCGTGGGTATTTCGCTCTACATCCGGCTGCGCATGAAAGAGTCGCCGATCTTTCAACAGATCAAAAGTGCGGGGATGACGTCTTCTCGTCCCCTCGTTGAAGCTTTTACACGTTGGGACAATCTGAAGCGTGTGTTGATTTCGTTGTTCGGCGCGACTGCTGGACAAGGTGTGGTCTGGTACACCGGTCAGTTCTACGCGCTCTTCTATTTGCAGACGGTCTTGAAGGTAAACACGCGCTCGGCGCAGTACATCATCGCCGTCGCATTGCTGTTTGCGATGCCGCTGTTTGTATTCATGGGCGCGCTGTCAGATCGAATTGGGCGCAAATGGATCATGATGGCCGGATGTCTGCTGGCAGCGATTTCATACATGCCGATCTACGGAGCGATGCAGCGTGCGGCAGGCTCGAATGTGGTGACCACACAATCGAAGCCCGATCCAGTGACTGGCGCGATCAGCCTGATACCGCAAACAGAAGTTAATGGCTCGCTGCAATCGGCGCCGGAAGTGCTGACTTATGTAAATTTCGGAACCTTGATCAGTTCCCCAGCGGCGCAGAAACTGATCCTGCTTGTGTTCATTCAAGTCTTCTTCGTGACGATGGTCTACGGTCCAATCGCGGCGTACCTGGTCGAAGCCTTTCCCGCAAAGATCAGATACACGTCGCTCTCCCTTCCCTATCACATCGGCAACGGTGTCTTCGGTGGATTACTGCCGGTGATCGGCCTCTGGGTCGTCGCAAACACCGGCAACATCTACGCCGGCCTCTACTATCCAATCATCGTAGCAAGCCTGACGTTTATCGTCGGATCGTTGCTGCTGCGAGAAACCAAGCACACGCTGATTTGGGACGAAGTTAGCCACAGATAAACGCGGATTCAACGCGGATCCTTGTAGATCACTCCGTTCTTCATCACAAACTTCACCTTCTGCATGTTCTCGATATCCTTCAAAGGATCGCCGGAGACGGCGACAATGTCGGCCCATTTGCCAGTGGTGAGCGTGCCGAGGTGTTTATCCCAGCCCAACAGTTTCGACGCGTTTGATGTACCCGCGATGATCGCATCCATCGCGCTCATGCCGCCCCATTGGACCATCAACGCAAATTCGTGCGCGTTGGATCCGTGCGGGACGACACCGGCGTCGGTTCCGAGGGCGATCTGGACCTTGTTCGCCACCGCGAGTTTGATCCCGTGACGTGCGGCGGCAGCGGCCGCCAACGCTTTCTCCGCGCGCAGTCCTTTTAACACGCCTGACTTCGCCGCTCGCTCGACAGCTTCAGCCGCGGATAACGTCGGCACCAGAAATGTTCCGCGCTCTTTCATCAAGCGCGCGCCTTCTTCGTCGAGAAAAGAACCGTGTTCGATCGACGACACACCGGCGCGCACGGCTATCTTGATTCCCTCAGTCCCGTGTGCGTGCGCGGCCACCTTTCTCTCGAGCTTGTGCGCCTCGTCAACCATCGCTTTCAACTCTTCATACGTGTACTGAGTCGCACCAACCGCATCGCCTTCAGACAACACACCACCAGTCGCACACGTCTTGATCACGTCAGCACCATATTTGATCTGATAACGGACGGCGGCGCGAATCTGATCCGGTCCATCAGCGATGCCTTCCTCGATCCCAGGGTCAAACAATCCCGGTCGAAAACCATTCTCATCGCAGTGTCCACCGCGCATGCCGATCGCGTGGCCTGCGGTCATCATTCGTGGTCCAGGTGTCCAGCCTTCATCGATGGCCTTTCGCAAAGCCATGTCGTCAAACTTGCCGGACGCGCCCACGTTCCGCACGGTTGTGAAACCAGACATCAGGGTCGCGCGCGCGTGCTCCACACTGATAATTGCGGCAAACGATTCAAAATCTCGCACTCCGGCATTCTCACCAGCCGGATCACCGAGCACTCGGCCGATCAGATGAGTATGCGCATCGATGAAGCCTGGCATCAGCGTGACGTCGCCGAGATCGATCACTTTGGCGTTTGCAGGAATGTTGACTGATCCAGCTGCGCCAACCGCTATGATCATGTCGTCGGTTACAACTACAACTGCGTTGTTAATTGCAGCCGCGCCCGTGCCGTCGATCAGGCGTGCGGCCTTCAGGACAGCTGTGCCTTTCCCAATCGGAGCTTGCGGCGTGATCCTCGGTGTTTGCGAAACAACTGAAATGCAGATCGAACAGATCAACAGCAATGCCGGGCAGGCGGATCTTAAGTTTTTCAATGGTTCTTCCTTTGAGCGGGAAATCGAGATTCGAGCCGACGCATTTTAGTAGAGATCAATACCGAAAGAAACTTTATTGAACGACGCCGTTTGATTGACAGCCGAACCGGTCTTTGGCAACTTCTATGTCGCGCCCCTTTTCCACTTGCAGAGCACTGAAGTAATTCATCCGGCATGACGAGCCGCTGGACCGCTAAATCCCCGATGTCCGGCTACGCCGTCGCGATTGCTGCGACGCTGGCTGTTGTTTTGTTCAGGCTGCTTCTCTCTCGTTTTCTTGGTGACTCAGCGTACTTCTTCCCGTTTATAATTGCAGTAACACTCTCGGCCTGGTACGGCGGACTCACGCCCGGACTGCTTTCAACTGTTATCGGCGCGCTGGCAGCGATCTTCTTCTTCGTTCCACCTTATTACAGTCTGACCATCTCCGATCCACGGATCGCAACGGCGCACGAACTGCGAAATCCTCGGTGCGCGACAACGGGATGGGCATCCCGAGCGATCTCAGTCCAAAGATATTCGACATGTTTACCCAGGCGAATCACACGATTGAACGGCAACACGGAGGACTCGGAATCGGACTGGCGTTGGTGAAGTGTCAGCCGGTGGCAATCCTGCCGGACAAGGCAGTGAATTTCAGGTGAAACTTCCGCTAATGGGGGTTCCTAAAATGAACGAATCACCAAATCCTTACTCGACCTCTCCGAACTCAACCGATCAGCCGTTGCGCATCCTCGTAGTCGACGACAACCGAGACTCGGCCGAAACACTGAGCATGTTACTCGAGTTAATGGGCAACGAGTTGAGCGTTGCGTACGATGGAGAGCAGGCGCTGGCAATGGCGAATGATATTAAGCCCGATGTCATTTTGCTGGACATCGGGCTACCGAAACTGAATGGCTATGAAGTGGCGCGACAAATCCGGAATGAACCGTGGGGTGGCAATCCGATTCTCATCGCTATCACCGGTTGGGGACAAACCGAGGACAAAGATCTATCCCGCGAGTCGGGCTTCGATCATCATCTCGTGAAACCGGTCGACCACGATCACTTATTGAAGCTCATTCAGAAGCGCAAAAGCGCACAGAGCTGATCTTCGTTAGCAAGGGATCGGAATGCTGGTTCCGAACGCCCCATTCACGTACGCCAGAAAGCCTTGCGCGGAGACTGTGTCGAGCCGGTAATCGACGTTGGTCGAGCGACAGACAGAATCGCCGGTGATTGTGATTGAAACAATCAATTGCTGTCCATTAACTGTCAGGAAGTTTGGCCCGCCCGAATCACCGAAGCATGTTCCTCCATTTCCCGTGGACGGATTCTGCGATAGACGCAGATAACCTTTGTTCAGCGCGGTAAAGCTCGAAAATGAGAACATGCGTGGAACTGGATTCAGGTCTTGGAAGAACGGCTTGCCACCGCCCACTACACGGTTCTGCAGTCCATAACCTGCATTTGTAAACACGGCCGACTTCAATCCGTTCTGGGCAGAGAGATCATCGAGCAGACCACAAGTCGGCAGCGCGGCGGGAGTCACGCCGATAACATTCTGCTGCAGAATCAGTACGCCGATGTCGCCAGAGTCACCCTGGGCCTGACTGAAATTGGGGTTTGTCACCACATGCGCCACCGGCAACAGCGTTGTCGTATTGCTCGTAAGCGAACCGAACGGGATTGTCTGGTCCAGACTCACATAAGCGACGTATCCGTCGGGCGCAAGATCCTGCGTGAAAAAACCGGTGCAGTGACTCGCAGTGAGAAAGACGTTACTTGCGATCATTGTGCCTGAGCAGATCGGGAAAATCTCACCGGTAGGCGACTTAATGATAAAAGCACCTGTATTGCTGAAGGCGTTAGTTGAATCAACAAAACCGTACGTAATGGCAGAGGCTCTGGGCGATAGCACCAACGAAGCCGTTACCAGACTCATAATCAGTGCAAAGAAAACGATCAGCCGTTTCATTTGAAATCTCCTTATGATGAAGCTCGCAGGATGGCAGGGCGCGTGAATTCTACCTCCGCGCCGCGAGGGTCTCAAGCTTCCCTGTTAAACTACGCCCATGAACATTAATCGCCGCGAATTCAACTACGGGCTGGTTCTCAGTGCGGGCTCGTTAGTCCTTGCTCGTTTCCCTTCTCAGACTGCTATTCGCGTCAACGGCAAGCGGATCATGGACCACATTCTCGCGTTGGCTGAGTTTGGCAAGAATCCACAAGGCGGCGCGAGCCGAGTCGCGTATAGCGACGCCGATAGACAAGGCCGCGAGTACGTGCTCGGACTGCTTCGCGATGCGAAGCTCGACGTCAAGATCGACGACGCCGGCAATCTCATCGGCCGGCGGGCCGGAAGTGCCAGTAACCTCAAACCTCTGCTGATCGGTTCACACATCGATACGGTTCCTGAAGGCGGAAACTACGACGGCGTAGTCGGTTCGATGGGCGCGATCGAAGTCGCGCAAACGCTTGCTGAAAACAACGTCACCACTCGTCACCCGCTTGAAGTCGTCATTTTTCAGAACGAGGAAGGTGGACTAATTGGCAGTCGTGCGATGGACGGTGAGTTGACTGAGAAGGAGCTCGACCTTGTCAGTCGCAGCGGCAAGACGATTCGTGACGGCATAAAGTTCATCGGCGGAGACGTCGCAAAGCTCGCGGAAGTCCGACGGCAGAAAGGCGACATCGCGGCGTATCTCGAACTGCACATCGAACAGGGCGGAATCCTCGATACTGAAAAGATCAACATCGGAGTGGTTGAAGGAATCGTCGGGATCAACTGGTGGGATGTCACGATCGAAGGTTTTGCAAATCACGCCGGTACGACTGCGATGAACAATCGACAGGATGCACTGCTCGCGGCCGCAAAGTTTATCGAAGCTGTGAATCGAATCGTGACGAGTGTTCCCGGCAGACAGGTAGGCACAGTCGGAAGGATCAACGCACTGCCTGGCGCACCGAACGTCATTCCCGGCAAAGTTGTTCTCAGTCTCGAGCTGCGAGATCTCGACGCCGCGAAGATCAACATGCTCTTCGAACGAATTCAGACCGAGGCACAGAAGATCGCCGCTGACAGCAGGACAAAATTTGACTTCAAGGAGATCAACGTCAACATACCGGCGCCTACCGATCCACAAGTCCGCTCGTTGATCTCCGAAGCGGCTCGCGATCTTGGTCTAACAACCAGGCTGATGCCATCCGGCGCCGGCCACGACGCTCAGGACATGGCGCGCCTTGGGCCAGTCGGCATGATCTTCGTTCCAAGCGTCGGCGGCATCAGCCACTCGCCACGTGAATTCTCTCGTCCCGAAGATATCGCCAACGGCGCAAACGTGTTGCTACACACTCTGCTCAAGTTGGATAAAACCTAATGTGCTTCTTGTGGCTCTATTCGTATCGTAGCGCGATGATCGGATTCACTCTCGTGGCACGTCGTGCCGGTATGTAGCTGGCGATCGCAGCAACTGCGACGAGCAGCAGCGATATGAGTGTGAACGTTGTCGGATCGGTTGCGGTGACACCAAATAAGAGGGTCGCCATCACGCGCGTTAACGCAAACGCAGCGATGAGTCCTATCGCGATACCGGCAACCACGAGCTTCAAACCGTAACCAACAGCAAGCTTGAGCACCGCGCCAGTTTGCGCTCCGAGCGCCATGCGAATCCCGATCTCGTGTGTCCGCTGCGCCACTGAATAGCTCATCACACCGTAAATCCCGACGGCTGCGAGCACGAGCGCCACAGACGCAAAGATCGCGAGCAGCAACATGCTGAATCGTTGGCGTGCGATCGAATCAGCCAAAATGTCTTCCATCGTGCGAATGTTCGAGACTGGCTGGTCCTTATCAATCTCCCAAACAGCTTTACGCACTGTGCCCGCCATGCTTGATGGATCGACGTCGGTCTTAACAACGAGATCTCTCGCGTCGAAGAAGCCGTGCTGCCGGTAGGTCAGATACATCTGCGGCTTCGGATCAGCGTTCAGCTCAAACTGCCGCACGTCCTTCACCACACCGATCACTTGAATCCAATCCTCCGGTGATCTGACTGTGCCAACCGCAATACGCTTACCGACTGCTTCTTCACCTGGCCAATAGCGATGAGCCATCGTCTCACTAATCACAACTACATCAGGACTCTTATTCGTATCCTGATCGGTTAGCTGTCGTCCTTTCAACAGCGGAATACTCATCGTGTCGAAGTAGCTGGGACTGATAACTCTCGTAACGATTATCGGCTCCTGTCCCGGTGGCGGTTCAGGCCGTCCTTCGATATTAATTGAAATGGAGTTTCCCTGAAGATAAAGCGGCAGGTTTGTGGTTACAGCAGCCGACTTAACACCTGCGATCGATTGCAGTCGCTGAATCAGCTCGGTGTAGAACGCCGCACGCTGTGCCGTCTCTTCGTACTTTGCATCCGGCAACACGATCTTCATCGTCAGCAGGTTATCTGTCTTAAAGCCGGGATCGACCTTACGCAGGCGCAGAAAACTATTGATCAGCAATCCGGCGCCGATTAGCAGCACCAGCGAGGTCGCAACTTCCGCCATCACCAGCAAGCCGCGCAAGCGTTTACCACTGCCACCGGTTGCTGCGTCGCGCCCGCCTTCTTTCAACGTTTCGATCTGGTTGAAGCGAACAGCCTGAAGCGCCGGGGCGAGACCAAAGATCAAGCCCGTCACGACCGAGACGAGCAGAGTAAAGCCAAGGACTTTGTAA
>Ga0070699_100004904_pt1 | contig 11801 bp, 10 predicted proteins | sample KBSK1503metaG_FD_65473 | JGI IMG/M metagenome (GOLD analysis project Ga0070699, IMG submission 65473) | Corn, switchgrass and miscanthus rhizosphere microbial communities from Kellogg Biological Station, Michigan, USA - KBS K1-50-3 metaG | ecosystem: Host-associated > Plants > Roots >...
CCATCGGTCAGGCCGACGGTCGCGCGTGACGGCACGGTGTACGCCGCCTACTTCGGATGGCGGAGCTTCGACGGTCGCATGGCGATCAGCGACGTGGTCGTGGTGCGCGACGACGGGGGCGCGACCACGTTCCAGGCGCTCGTGGGCAGCGACGGGCTGCCGGGGCGGGTCGTCGCCCGCGGCGTGAGCATTCCCTGGTCGAACGGGCCCACCCTGGGACAGGAGCGGATCGGATCGACGCTGTCCCTCGCGGTGGATCCGAACAGTAGCGCGACGGTCTACGTCGCCTGGGGGGACCGCGTCGGGAATGGCGACATCTACACGATCCATGTCCGTCGCTCGAGCGACGGCGGGCGCTCCTGGTCGGCCGACTTGCGCGCCATCGTCAACGCGACCAACGTGGCGCTCGCCATCGCGAACAACGGCACCGTCGGCCTCTTGTATCAGCAGGTCGACGGATTGGGATCCGGCGCCCGCTGGCAGACGCGCCTCGAGCAGACGCGGGATGGATTCATCACGACGCAGAGCACCATCCTCGCCAGCGTCCCGGCCGACACGCCTGAGCCTCAGTTCCTGCCCTACATCGGCGATTACGCGTACGTGCTCGCGGTCGGGGAGGAGTTCCGGGGCGTCTTCTCCGCGAACAACACGCCGGATCCGGCCAACTTTCCGCAGGGCGTGAAGTATCAGCGGCGGGTCAACCCGGTCACCAAGACCCTCGAAGACGCTTCCGGACGAGGCGTTGCGATTTCGATCGACCCGTTCTACTTTAGTATCCCGGTGATGCGGTGAGCGATTGGGCTCGATTCCCGGCGTCACGGAGGGAATCTCTCATGAGTAGGCTAAAGCGGATCATGTGCTCCGTCCTGGGCGCGGGATTACTGCTCGTTCCGAGCGCGGCTCCCGTCAGCGGCCAAACAACCCGGCACGAATGGCTGAAGGGGTGCAGTATCGTGTTCGTCGGTAGAGTCGTGAAGGTAGGTGACGTCTCGTTCGCGGGAGTCCCCCGGTCACCGCGGACGATCGTGGTCAGCGTTGACGAGGTGCTGGAGAAGCCCAAGGCCGTCTCCCTCGTGAAAGGGGACAGAGTCACCGTGGAGGTGAAAGATCCGTCGCAGTTCCACGATGGCGCCCTCGTGACGTTCTATGCGAATGGCTGGATCTTCGGCGACGGAGTGGCGGTCCAGGAAGTCGGACACGAGTTGGCGCCGGAGCTCGCGCCGGTCTCCTCGGGGGCCGGAAGTAGCCCCAAGCAGGAGGCGCTCGCGCAGGCTCGCCAGGAATTGAACGACGCCCAGCTGCGCTCACGGATCCAGGGGGCCGACATCGTAGTGGTCGGTCGCGTCAAAGCGATTCGGCGGGGCGGGCCGGTGGCCGCCGCCGTCAGTGAACACGACCCGGACTGGCAGGAAGCCATCGTTCACGTCGAGTCCGCGATCAAGGGCGCCCGGGACGGCGAGGAAATCGTGATCCGGTTTCCAGGGTCGATGGATGTCGGGTGGTACGGTGCCCCCAAGTTCAAACCTGGCGAAGAAGGCACCTTCCTCCTGGAGAAGGACAAGCTGTCCGGCTCGCCAAAGGCGATGCTCGCGGGCGCCGAGGTGGACGCGTACGTCGCCGGGAGCCGGCAGGACGTGCTCCCGAAGAGCGAGGCGCCGCGGGTTCGAGCGCTCATGCAGCAATGACCACCGTGTGAAGACCGGACCGGGGCACGCCCTCGCCGTCGGCTTCGAGGGCACGCGGCTGCCCGACGACGTGGCGGCGCTGGCGGAGGAGGCCGGGCTCGGGGGTGTCATCCTGTTCGCTCGCAACTGCCCGAGCCTCGAGGCCGTGCTCGCGCTCACGGCGGCCGCGCGGGGGCTCGGCCCTGACGTTCTCGTCATGGTGGACCACGAGGGGGGACGGGTTCACCGCCTCCCCCCTCCGTTCACCCGGTTTCCCCCTCCGGCGGTCGTGGGACGTTCCGGCGATCCCCGGCTGGCGGCAGCCGTCGCCGGGGCAATGGCCCGCGAGCTCCGCGCCGCCGGCTTCGACTCCGGCCTGGCGCCGGTGCTCGACTGCCTGCTCGATCCGGCCAGCACGGTGGTCGGTGACCGCGCGTTCGGGGCGGCCCCGGACGCCGTGGCCGCGTGCGGCGTCGCATTCGTCGAGGCCATGCTGTCGGAGGGGCTCGTTCCCGTCGCCAAGCACTTCCCGGGTCACGGCCGCACCGCCCTCGACTCGCACCTGACCTTGCCGGACGTCGACGCGACCCTGGCCGACCTGGAGGGCGCGGACCTCGTGCCGTTTCGCGGCGCCCTCGGGGCCGGCTGCCCGGCCGTGATGGTCGCCCACGTGCGGTACCGTGCTCTCGACCCGGTGCTCCCGGCGTCGCTCTCGGCCGAAGTGATCGGCGGCCTGCTCCGGCGGCGTCTCGGCTTTTCCGGCCTCGTCCTCAGCGACGACCTCGAGATGGCCGCCGTGACCCGCGGCTGGGGGGTCGCGGACGCGGCGCGACGATTCCTGGCCGCGGGCGGGGATCTGGCGCTCGTCTGCCGGAGTGCCGACGCTCGCCGCGCGGCCGTGGACGCCATCGGCCGGGACATCGACCGGAGCGGGCTCGACCTCGCTCCGGCCGTGGCGCGCCGTCTGGCCGCGCGCCGGCTCATCGACGGCGCCGGGCCTCGGCCCGATGTCTCGGTCATCGGCTGCGCCGAGCATCGGGCCCTCGCCGAGGAAGTGGCTCGGCGCGGGGCCCGACCGTGAGATGCTGCGGGCGATGAGGGCATCGCGGCTCGGACGCCGAGCGTTCCTCACGCTGGCATCGAAGGCCCTGGTGGCCGCCGGAGCGTTCACGATCGCCCGCCCGGGTCCGGCACCGGCGGGCGAGCGCGACCCGAGCGTCTTCACGGGACGGGAGACGTTCGAGCGGCTGCTGACGCTGGCCCGCGAGCGCGGGTGGCGCGAGCTGCCGATCGGCGAACGGATCGGCGCCGTCGGGATGGCGCTCCGGCAGACGCCCTATGTCGCCGCCACGCTCGAGCTCTACCAGGATCGCGAGGTCTGCTCGATCAACCTCCGCGGACTCGACTGCGTGACGTTCGTCGAGAGCGCGCTCGACTTCGGGCGAATACTGCGCCGCGGCGGGCACACACCGGCGGCGCTGCTGGCGGAGGCCACCTTCACCCGATACCGGGGCGGCCGGCTCACCGACTATACGTCACGGCTGCACTACATGAGCGACTGGTTCTTCGACAACGAGGAGAAGCGCGTGGTCCGCCTGATCACGCGCGAGCTCCCGGGCGCGGCGCCCTACGCGAAGCGGGTCAGCTTCATGAGCACGCATCCCGAGGCCTACCGGCAGCTCAAGGCGAGCCCCGACCTGGTCCGGCAGATCGCGCGCATCGAGGCGCGGATCAGCGCCCGCGCGATGGATTACGTGCCAAAGGCGAAGGTGGCGGAGGCCCAGCCGCTCTTGATGACGGGGGACGTCGTCGGCGTCACCACGAGCATCGACGGCCTCGATATCTCGCACACAGGGCTCTGCTACCGGGACGAGGGTGGCCGGCTGAGGTTCCTCCATGCCTCGACCACCCGGAAAGCGGTCGTGCTCGACGACGACCTCGCGACGTACCTCGCACGCGTCTCGACGCACACCGGCGTCATGGTGGGACGCCCGCTGGAGGTCACGTAGAGGGCCAGTTCCTCAGCGCAGCCCGCGGACCCAGTCGAGAAGACGCCGGGCGCTCGAGCGCCGCGGACGGTCCTCCCCGACGGCGAGCGACGGCAGCCCGGCCTGCGCCAGAACGGAGTACACGAAGCTCAGCATCTCCCGGTTCACGCGTTCCGGCACTTCCAGCGGCAGCATGTGTCCGGCCCCCTCGATCGTTCTCAGTTGGGAGTGTGGGATCAGCTCCCCGAGCTGCGCGGAGAGGGCCGGCGGCGTGAGCCTGTCGCGGCTCCCGCACAGGACGAGGGTCGGAACATCGAGACGCTTCGCCGGCTCGGTCAGGTCCATGGTCTTGGCCGCCTCCAGATCCTTCAGGATCGTTTCCGGTCGGCAGGCGCGGAGCTCCTGCATCCCGAGGCTCACTGCCCGACTGGGCGCGCCCGGCGCGAACAGGATCTTCTTCGCCATCGAGAAGAAGAGGACCTTGCGGAGGGCTCCGGGAAGATAGGCCAGTAGTCGCTCCCAGGAACCGTCGACCGGTGGGAGCTTCGCGCAGGCCGAGAGGAGGACGAGCCCTCTCACCGTGTCGGGTCGCCGGGCGGCGAGGGCGATGGCGACGGCGCCGCCCAGCGAATGCCCGGCGACGATGGCCGGGCGGGCGCCCAGCACCTCCAGAACCCTCGCGGCGACCTGGGCGTACTTCTCGACGGTCGCCTCCTCGATCGGATCAGACTCCCCGTGTCCGGGCAGGTCGATGGCCACGACCCGCAGCGCTTTACCCAGACCGCGGATCTGGTCGAGCCAGCAGGCTGCGCTGACGCCTGAGCCGTGGATCAGGAGGATCGTTGGTCCGGCCACCGAGCGCCGCCCTGTCAGATAGGAAGCCCGGCGCCCGTCTACCTCGATGAAGTGGCGGGCGATGTCCTCGGTCGTCATCGAGCTTGTCCTTTGGATGCGGGCAGGCGCGGGACCGGTCCGGGCACGGACGGCTAGCCGGCGCGAGGGAACAGGACTCAGGCCCCCGCGAGGTTGCGGAAGCCCTCGCAGGGTTTTTTGACGCCGAGCAGATAGGGCAAGCTGCGCAGGGTCACGCGGAACGTCGCGAGCGATCGTCGGTACCAGGCGACTTCAGGGGCGGCCGGCAGCTCTGCGATGAGCTCGCCGAAGTCCACGAAGTAGGTCTGCACGGGGCCCAGGCCCTCGAGGTCCTGCTCGATCCCGCGCGCGAGGCGGCGGACCCGATCGGCGGAAATCTGGAACAGGGGCTCCGACATCAGGAGATATTCGGGGACCGGAACGGAGTTCTTCAGCATCCGGTGGACGACGATGACGTCGAGGCCGGCGAGCTTTGTTCTCTTCTTCACCTTCTGCGTCGCGACTTCGCCCAGGTGGGCGACGAACTTGACGCGGAGCTGGCCCATCTGGTTGCAGCCGTCGCAGGTGCACATGTTGAAGGCGATCATCTCCTGCTGACGGGCATGAAACGCCAAGTGCATGGCCCGTGCCTGGTGGGCGACGGTCTCCGCGACGGCCGCGTCGGCGCCGCCGGATAGGGGGAGGTAGAAGAAAGCGGCGTCCCCCTCCAGCTCGATGAGCCGGAGCCTCGGCGAGGCCTCGATCACGGCTTCGAGCAGACGCGCGATGTGGTCCTGCGCGTGCGCGAGGCTCATCTTGTGCAGCTTCATGAAGCGGGTATAGCCGCCGATGTCGGCGATGACGAGGAGCCCGCGCTGGACCGACATGGCGACCCTATCCTAGACGATCCCTTGTGCGCTGGCCAACGAGGCGTGCTACGGCGGAGAGGGGTATCCACGATTTTCGTCCTCGGCGGATTCTCTGCTGTAATCGTTCCATGAGCTGTCGCGCCGGGCGGCCGATTCGCGTCGCGGTGGCGGTATTCGCGCTCGCCGCCGTGACGAGCAGCACGGCGGCGCAGGTCATCCTCCGCCGGCCGGGTCAGCCCAAGCCGGCGCCCTCGCCGTCGCCGGGTCAGGTGCCGCGCCAAGGACCCGATCCCGACGCTCCGTACACGCTCACCGTCCGGGTGTATGTCACGCCGTTCGAGGCCAAGCGGCTGCCGGTGCCCGGGCAAGGCGTGCATCTGCTCCTGGTCGACGACCAGGGGCGCCGCCTGGGGCGGGATCCTGTCACCGACGCGCTCTACGCCGAGATCCCCGACGCACGGTACGAGCCGGTCATCAACCCACACCCGACCGCGCCCGTCGGGCCCCGGGGCCTGGCCGGTAACGGCATCACGCTGCGGACGCCGGCCGAAGGGCGCTACGAGATCCAGGTCATCGGCGCCGACCAGACCGGGTACGAGTACGTCGTCCAGGCCTGGGACCGGACGGGGCGGCCACGGTGGACGGACTTCGGCCGCGGGGCGACCGAGCCCGGCGCCGTCGACCGTTACGAGCTGACCTACTCGCTTTCGCTGACGCCGCCCATCTGGCTCACCGAGAAGAAGGAGGACTCGTTCCTGGCCGTATTCCTCCACGGGATTCGCCAGGGTGGGAGTGAGCCGGAGGACGTCGGCGAGCTGGTCCTGACCGATCCCCGCGGGCGCCGACTCGGGGTGTCGCCGTTGACGCGGACGACGTACAAGGAGATCCCCAAGGCTTACTACGGAGCCGCCAGCAACGAGGGAAGCGAGCTCGATGTCCGCGAGCCCGCCGACGGCGCTTATCGGCTCGAGGTGATCGGCACGAGTGTCGGTCGCTACGATCTCGAGATCCATCCGAGCGATAAGACAGGACGCGCACTCGGCCCCCTCCAGCTCGCAGAGATGCCGACGCTGCCCGGCGCGGTTCACCGGTACGCGTTCCGCTACTCGAGTGCGCCCGGGGCGGGATTCCGCGTCTCCGGCGGCTTCTCCGACGGAGACGGCGGCCCCGACGAGAGGAACGGGTTCCTGACGTACGCGAATCCGACCGCGGCCGAGACGAGGCTCTCCGGCGGGCAGACCACGTTTCCGCTGTTGATCTTCTACGGCCCGCCGATCCTGCCCGAGACGTTGCGCGCCGTGCTCAACGGAGCGGACCTCACGAAGCTCTTCGCGCCGGCGCCCGGCGGCCACCAGCTTGTCCCGCTCCCGCTCCGACCCGGCGAGAACACGCTCACGCTCTCCGTCCGCGGTCGGACGGCGAACGGCCAGACCGCCTCCGACACGGATCGGTTCACGTTCATCGTCCGCTGAGCCCGGTAAGATCGCCGGCCAGCTCTCGTCAACGCACCAGCGCGCATCCCCGGCCTCGGAGCTCGTCCTCGATGCCCGGCCGGGCCCGGCGGTCGGGGGCCGCGGCGCCGCTCGGGGGCGACGGCCGCGGCCGTCTGCCGGCTCCCGGCGCGGCGCCGGTCCAGCACGACCTGAACGCCGGAGGCCGCCCGCCGCTTCCCCGCCTCTGTCCTCCGTGGTATGGATAAGGGGCTTCCGGCAGCGCACCCCCTCACCAGGAGGACGTGGATGATCGCCGACCGGTATACCAAGTGCGTGCTGACCGTCATCGCTGTCGCGCTCAGCCTGATCGCCGTTCGACCGTGGCTCCCCGACTCAGGCTGGCTGGGGGCGATGCGCCCAGCCCCGGCCCAAGCGCAGGGCGCGAAGTACGAGGTGAGCGTGCCCAAGGCATGGGGGAAATTCGTGGCCTTCAGCAACAACAACCTTCTGCTGGAAAGCCCGGACCAGACCATGCGCGTCGTTGACGTCGAGGGGAAGGCCCCGGAGTACCCGAAGCTGAAGGTGGTCATCCGCTGGCAGTAGCGCGTCATGCCGCGACCCACCGGCCCAGTCGGGGCCTGGGGCAACGCGAGCAGCATCGAGCACGCCGAAGCCGCAGCGGCGATGCTGCGACGAATTCTCCCGCCTGACCTCCTCCCCTTCTTCGGAGCCTCGTTCATCCGGTCGCACCTCCTCTACGACGAGTTCGTCTACCGGCTGGCGCTCCGGGTCGTCCAGGAGAGCGGATTGGAGGCGGCGCTCCAGGAGCCGGGCAGCACCGAGGAGATTGCCGCCCGCGGGAAGCTCGAGGCGGGACGGGCTCTCGTGCCACTTGACTGGATCCTCCGGCGCCTCGCCGCCGGGGGCGCGCTCGCGGAGGTAGAGACCACTAGCCGGTTTTGCGCACGCGGGCCCTTGCCGGCGCTCGATCCCGCCCCCGTGCGGGAGGAGCAGCTCGGGCACGACTCGTCGTGGCTGCCTTCCTATGTCGTCGCGGAGATCGCCGCCCGAGAATACCCTGCGTTCCTCCGGGGCGAGGTGGCGGGAGAGGCGGTGCTGTTTTCCCCGTCCCGCCTCCCGCTCTGGGTCGACTACTTCTCCAACGAGAACGGTCTCTACGCGGTCAATAATCGGGTCGGCGCGGTGGCCGTCGAGCAGTGGTCGCCTCGGGCCGGCGGAGAGGTCCTCGAGCTCGGCGGCGGGCTCGGCAGTGGTGCGCTCGCGGTGCTCGAGCAGCTGGAAGCGGCGGGACGGCTGGCCGCGATCGGGGGCTACCATTTCACCGAGCTCGTGCCCGCGTTCCTCCGGCGGGGACAGCGGACGCTGCAAGCGCGGTACCCGGCGCTCGGGCGCCTCACCTTCGGCACCATCGACATGAACCGCTCGTTCGCCGCGCAGGGGATCGCGCCCGGGAGGTTCTCGCTCGTGTATGCCGTGAACACGCTCCACGTGGCGCACGATCTTGACTTCACGCTCGGCGAGGTGCTTCGGGCGCTCGAGCCCGGCGGCCGTCTCATCGCCTGCGAGTGCGTGCGTCCCCGGCCAGGGCAGCCGATCTATGCCGAGTTTGTCTTCAATCTGATGGAGACGTTCCGGTCCCCGCGCCTCCACGCGCTCTATCGCCCGGGCGGTGGATTCCTCACGCCCGAGCAGTGGCGGGGAGCGATGGAGAGGGCGGGCTTCGTGGAGATCCGCTGCCTGCCGGATATCTCGCGCATCCGGGAGGAGGTGTCCGACTTCTTCGTGGCGGCGATCGGAGCGACGCGTCCGGGCTGAGCGAGGGCCGGATGGGAACGCGGACTACTGGAGGCGTGCCGCCCGCTCGAGCTGCGATGCGTGGAACGCCGCCACGGTCTTGGCAGGGGTTCGCACGACGTAGGCGGCGCCCACCTTCCCGTCCGGAAAGGTGTAGGTCCGTTCCACCCGCTCCACGGTTCCCACCGGGTCGCCCGACATCGACACGAGCCGATCGCCCCGGCTGAAGAAGAACACGTGATCCGGCCTGTCGACAGCGTCACCCTCTTCGAACGGCGCGGGGGTGTCCGCCCCGGCCGCCGGCCGTTTCGCCTTGGCCTCGTCGACCGGGTCGCCCGCGGTGCTCGCTGGCGTGAGGACCTGGACTACTCGTCGTGAGCGGAAACGCATCAGGTTCAGGTAGCCGAGCAGGAGCGCCACGAGCACCAGGGTGCCGATGAATGCCACCAGGACGCCGTCACCGGCCGCCATCTTGCCCCGCCGCCGGGGGTGCCGCGACCTGACGGACCGGACCGCGCGCGTGGTTGGCGGCTCACTCCGCATCATCGGGCCGTTCTCGGGCATCTTCCGCGCGGGAACGCCCACCGCGAAGAGCCGCGCCATCAGCGAGTTCGCCTGCTCCGTCGACAGGCCGCGCGCGACCCTGACATCCCTGCCGTCCAGGGTTGCGCTGGCCGCCTGCGCATTCTGCGCCGGCTCCAGCTCCCGCAGAATGCCGAGCAGGGCCATGCGCCGCTCCGGGAGCACCTGGTCGACCACCAGGCACCACCGGGGTGAGGCACCGGGCAGTCTCGCCAACTCCTCCTCGACCTTCCGGACCTCCCGACCGACCTCCTGCGGATCAAACCGGTGGCCGCAGTAGCGACAGACGATCGCCTCGAGCCTGATGCGCTCGGCGCACATGGGACATTTCTTGGTCCTTTCCTCGATCGGTGGGCCGGGCGTGCCGGGAGACATCAGCGGCCGGATGGTGAAGCCCTAGGAGAGAACGCTACCCGCTCGCGGGCGGCGGGGGAGGCGGGCCCGTCACGAGTAGTCTTTTCATGCGCCCTCCTTGACGACCCTCCGGCCTCCGTACACTACACCGGTTCCCCCTCGTTCGGCGAGGGGCGAGTCGCGGCAGGGGGCCCCGTGCCGAGCCGGTCGTTATTACTTGCGCTTTCCGCGGTCGCGCGCCCGACACCTCACGCAGGCACAGGCTGTCGCACCGAGAAGCTCCCCGCCGGCGCCGGGCTCGAAAATCTGCGCGCTGCCTCGTGCCCGGCGGGGGTCAGGGAAGCACGCTCGGACCTTCTCGAGACCGAAGCGCCCGGCGTGCGCGATGGCGGAGCACAGCCGATAGAAGCCAGCGCTCACGGCACCCGGGACCGCGGCCGAGAGCCCGAGGAGCCACTGACGAACGGGCCGCGAGACGGGCTCGCGGCGGAACCGACGACGCTCAACGCCTGGCTCCCAGTTCGCCCGCGGCAGCGTGCGCCGGGCCGAACGAGGGCGACGCTCATCGATCGCCGCCAGCGGTTGCTCGAGCGGCGGGCCGAGCCGGCTCGGCTCGCGACGCGGTGCCCCACGGCCGTCGAGGCCGCCCCTGCCCGGCGACTCGGTCGCTCGCGCCAGGGCCCCGACGTGTTGCGAGACGACTCGACTCCCGGCAAGGCGCGCCGCCCCCAGCGCCAAGGTCGCGATGAGCCCCAGCACGGCAAGGTTTCGAGCATAGACCCAGTCGGTCGCCGCCAGCGCGGCGTGCTGCGGAATGCCGACAGCGACGTACAGTGGCTCGCCGCCGTCCAGGCTGTGAAGCCGAGCGAACCCCACGAACCGGGGGATCCCATCCGGGCCGGTCGTCTCGGCCGAGCCCTCGCCGTCGCCGATCGGGCGCTCGCAAGCGAGGCTTCCGACCCACTTGGCAGGGTCGGGGTAGCGGACCCGGATCCGGCAGTGCCGATCGCTGATCGTCAGCGTCGACCCTTCGGGCAATCGCGCGACGGCCGGGATCTGCCTGAGCCACGCCAAGTCGATCGCCGCGAAGACGGTTCCTTCCACGGCGCCGGTGTCGTCGAGGAGCGGATGGCTGACGTTGATCGTGATCCGGCCCGTGGCCCGGTCGATCTGATATTCGCCGTTCGCAGCACCGCTCTCTCCGAGGGCTCGCCAGAAGAGCGAGGCCCCCGCCGGGTCAGGGGGCTCCGCGACCGGCACGGCGCCGCAGAAGACGCTCCCGTTGAGCCCTCGCGCTCCGAGATTGGCGTAGCGCGGGTATCGACGGCGGAGGTCGGTGACGAGCGCATTGCAGCGGTCGGGTCGCAACTGCCGAACATCGGGAAGCTGGGCCAACATGGCCACCAGCTGGCGCGCCGCCTCGGTCGCCCGTTCGTGCTCGCCCGCTACCACTCGGGCCAGGCGCAGCGCCTCCTCCTGAGCCCCCGAGGCCTCGTGGCCGTGCTGCTCCATGGTCGTATAGAGCAGGAGCCCCGCCGTGGGGACGAAGCCGATCAAGGTCAACAGGATAAGGTGGACCCGGAGCCGCATGAGGTGCAGCCGTTTCAGGAACTCGCCCCGGCGATGAGGCGCGCGGGGGTCGCGCCAACGCGCCTGCGGTTCGCGGCCCACCCTGTCGTCGAGAAGTCGCGGAGGAGTCACGGGCGAACGATGTCCTTCACCATTTTATTCCTTCCCTCGCACCCTGCGGACGTGCCAGGACGAGGAGCAAGACGGATGCCGCGCTCGCTAAATGCCTCGATGATCTGTCCTGAATACCTTTCCCTCCACGCCTGCGGAGCCGGTCTGGCATGCCATCTGGGCAGACGGTGCCAAGACGACCGGGGGGGGCGGCTCACCCCTTGAGCAGTTCTTCGGCGATTCGCTTGATGTCGGCGGCTTCGACCTGCCCCTTGTGCGTCTTCATGAGGTCGCCGATGACGCGCCCCGCCTGCTTGGGGTCGACGATGCCGAGCGCTTTGAGACGCGCCCCGACCAGCGCGCGCAACGCGGCCTCGTCCAGCCCCTTCGGTAGGTAGCGCTCGCAGAACCCGAGCTCGAAGCGGATCTGCGCGATCTGGGACGCCGCGCGGTCGCCCGCCTTCTCGAACTCGGGCAGCGCCTTCTGGAGCTGCTTCCGGTAGGCGGCGATGACGTCGAGGACAAGGGCGTCATCCACCTGGCCCGAGAAGCCCTTCGCGGTCC
>Ga0070699_100004905_pt1 | contig 11799 bp, 10 predicted proteins | sample KBSK1503metaG_FD_65473 | JGI IMG/M metagenome (GOLD analysis project Ga0070699, IMG submission 65473) | Corn, switchgrass and miscanthus rhizosphere microbial communities from Kellogg Biological Station, Michigan, USA - KBS K1-50-3 metaG | ecosystem: Host-associated > Plants > Roots >...
CTGATCTTCATGGACCTCAAGATGCCGGTGATGGACGGCTGGGAGGCGACGCGTCGCATCCGGCAGATGGACGTTGGCCGCTCGGTCCGCATCATCGCCCTCACCGCGCAGGCCATGGCCGGTGACGAGCAGAAGGCGCTGTCCATCGGATGCGACGACTACCTGGCGAAGCCCGTGGTCGACCCCGACATCGTGCGACAGAAGCTCGAGCGCTTGATCGGCGCCGCCGGCGCTCCCTGTCACTGAGCCGGCACCAGGCCGGCGCGGGCCAAGCGCTGCCCAAGCGCAAGTAGGCGGCGGCCTTTACACAACGCACGGGCAGTCGCCGTGCGCTGCCAGTTGCGGCCCGTGTTTTCATCACGGTTCGCTTCCGAGACGTCGTCCTGCGTACCCGGGCGGGTCGTCGATCGGCTTGCTCGGGACGGCATCACCGACGATGCCCGGCCCGACGCGAGCCGTCGCCTCCCTCCCTGTGGACACGCCCACGGTCGATGTGTGAAGAGGCATCGCCATGAGACGCACCCAACTGGTCGTATGCCTCGCCGTTATCGGCCTGGCCGGCTGCGCGCGGCGGCCGGTGGTGCCGGCCGCACCGGCGCTGCGCGTCGTCGTCCCGCGCAACGCTCCGCCCTACGCGTTTCGGCAGGAGAACCGCCTGGTCGGGCTCGAGGTCGACTTCGCCCGCGAGCTCGCGGCGGCACTCGGCCGACCGCTCGACCTCGCGGAGCTGGAGTTCGGCGACGTGATCCCCGCCGTCCAGTCGAGGCGCGCGGACCTCGCCATGGCGGGGCTGACGATCACCCGGGCGCGTCAGGTCCTGATCGGGTTCAGCGAACCGTATCTTCGCTCCGGTCTGCTCACCGCCATGCGTCGCGAGGACGTCCCGCGTTTCAAGAGCGCGAAGAGCGTCCTCCAGACCCGGGAACCGACCGGAGTGGTCGCAGGGACAACCGCGGAGCGCTTCGTGCGTGAGCACGTCCCGAATGCGGAGGTGACCGTCTATCCGACCGCCAGGGCGGCGATGGACGAGCTCCGGCAACGGCGCGTGACGCTCGTGGTGCACGACGCGCCGGTCGTCATCTGGTTCGTTAGCGGAGACGAGGCGAATCTCGGCGTGCTCCTCGAGCTCCTGAATGAGGAGCAGCTCGGCTGGGGACTCCAGCGGGACGACGAGCCGCTCCGCTCAGCCGTGAATGGGGTACTCGCGCGCTGGCGCACGGACGGCACGCGGGAGCGCATCCTGGGGCGCTGGGTGCCCTACTGGCAGCGGCTCGAGTCGGGCGCGCCCGGTCGGTAGGCCCGGGTCGCGTGCGTTACAGGGTCTCAACGCACAACACCCGGCGAAAACGAGTCTGCGGTGGCCGTTCTCGTTCTCTCGCGCGCTCGATTCGTTCATGGTATCGGGCACCTAGCCGTCTCCCCTCAGCGTCGAGCCGTTAGCTCAGTCGGTAGAGCATCTGCCTTTTAAGGTAGGTGAGGGGGGAGAGGGCCGGAAACGGAGTGACACCTCGGTGTCAGAAGCGTAGTCACTTCGCGGACTTCCGGCCCCTCCTCGGGCAGGCGGGCGCCGCACGGAAACAGCCCGCGGCAGCGAGTTCCTGCACAGCGGCTGCACAGCATGCCTCGCCGCACTCCCGGCCGCCGCCGTGCCCTGCTTTGACGGGCGACTTGAGCGGCCACCGTCGGGGGGCGACCGACCGCCTGGTACAGGTGCACAGGTGTGCCCGCGAGGTGGATGCCTGCGCTTGCCCAGGCCACGTCTGCCGCCGTGGGCCGGCCCCGCGGGGCCGCGGGCGACTTGGCCGGCCCCCCCGCGGGCGCCATTAGGCGCTGCGTCGCTAATGAGCGACGGGCGGCGTGGTAGACGCGACTAGGACGAACGGGGCGGATACCCTCTTTGTGGGTCTTATCGTGCCAAGTTTGTCGGGACGGTGCCCTCGGGTCGTTCTGTGAACTTCGGTCTTTGATTTTTCTACGCCCTCGATTTCGACTCGACAGCGAGTGTTCGCGCGTAGGATATTTGCGTGAGTATACCGCGCCGTGTCCTTGAAGGGCCAAGCGTGACACCTGGACGAGCTACTTTCCGCGCCCCCATCCAACCATCCCCGAGGAGGATCCCAGGCATGCAACCGACCCCACGAATCGCCGGCACCGCCCTGATTGCTGTCGCGGTACTGTTCATGGCCCCGACGGTGCATCCTGCTGGGACATCGACCCCCGCACAGCGGATTGCGAAAGGACGGTACGTTGCCTCGGCCAAGTACTCCGCTTGCGAGCAGACGGCAGCGGCGAAGTTTTTTTTGGGGGGGGTGCTTTCGAATGGAGCGGGCGATATCGGGAAGTACAACGAGGCGGTTTCGCGGTGCCGCGTCAAGTACACGGACAAGTGGGCGAGGCTGGTGGCGAGCGTCGGCGGCCCGCCCTCCGTTCCGCGCTTCAACGACATCGGCGACGGCACGCTCATGGACCTTCTGACGGGCCTCGTGTGGGAGAAGAAGACCACCGACGCAACGGTGCACGACGTGAGCAACCTCTACACTTGGAGCGCCGGAGGGGGAGCCGGTGACGCGAGCGGCACGGCATTCACGAGCTTCCTGAGCACGCTTAACAGTGGCGGGTGCTTCGCGGGACAATGTGACTGGCGGCTACCGACGATCTTGGAGCTTCAGACGATCCTGTCGGAGCCGTATCCGTGCACAACGCCCCCCTGCATTTACCCAGCTCTCGGTCCGACGTGTGCGGGCCAGGTCTGGTCGTCCACGTCGCTCGCCGCCATTGCGGACCCGAGCAGCCCATTCTTCTTCTACGACTTCGCGTGGTGGGTAGGCGGGGATGGTTTCGTCGGCTTTGCAGCAAACAAGACAAATTCCCTCTGTGTCCGTGCTGTGCGCGGCGGCTTGTGATTCGATGCTTCGTGAGTGCAGGCGGTAGGGCAGCGTCAGGACCCACTGGCGCACGGGTGTGGAAGGACGGCGGACCGGAAGCTGAAGTGCCGGCCGTCTACGGTGATGGCCGCGCACGAAGGCGTAGGCGACGACGAGCAGCGCCGACAGGACGATGACGACCCGTCAATGTCCGCCGCCGCTCTCGCTAAGGAGTGACGGGCGGCGTGGTAGACGCGATCAGGACGAGCGGGGCGGATACCCTCTTTGTGGGTCTTATCGTGCAGCCTCACTACCTGCTGTGAACTGGTCGGGTGAAAGTCCCGACGAGGGGAAATTTCCCGTTCGCCCCTCTATGCTCCGCAGTCGGTGGTGGGAGGGGTGCGGGGGCGGGGTTTGAGCTTTCGGCGCTGCATCGTTCGTAAGAGACCGGCGCTCCCCAAAAACCCCTCGCAGGACGTGGCTTCCTCGCTCGCTGTGCAGCCGCTGTGCAGGTAAGATGATGGCCGAGCAGGGTGGCCGTGACGGACGCGGACGTGGGGATGGGGACAGACGGCCGGCCAGTCATGCCGCGGTCAGCACGGCCTCACGGTCGCCCTCCGGTCCATGGCCTCAAGACGCTGCGCCGGGCCGTGACGCAGCTCACCACGCGCCCTGCGCCCGTACGTTCATCTCGCCCGCGGCGTGATCGAGTGGCCGCCGGCCGAGTGCAAGCACCAGGAGGCGCACGTGGTGCCGCTCGAGGGCGAGGTGCTCGCGCTTATCCAGCGGCTCATGGCGCGTCCGCCGCTGTGGTGCCCGTACCTCTTCCACGGACCGCGCTGCGCGCGCGGGGCGGAGCCATCGAAGCGCTACGGCAGCCTCGGTGACTTCAAGAGGGCGTGGCAGGCGGCGTGCGAGGCGGCCGGCTTCCCGGTCGGGCGAAAGGCCGGCGGCTATGTGTTCCACCACACCAGGAACACGGCGGCGACGAACCTCCGCGCCGGCGGGATGGACGAGGCCGACGCCATGAAGATCACCGGCCACCAGACCGGCCACGTGTTCCGGCACTACGACATCGGCAATGTCGAGGCGCTCCGCGAACGGCTGGCGCACTCCCGGGCTACGGTCGCGCGGCTCACGAAGGCCGCGGCGGCCGCGCGTGCCGAGTGCACGCCGGAGCAGCGCGTGGCAGGGTAGGGCACCCGCGATTTCCTGCACAGCGGCTGCACAGCAGAGCCTTGCGGCGCTCCGGCTGTGCGTGTAAGTCCGCGAGAACGTGTTACTTCGAGCCGTTAGCTCAGTCGGTAGAGCATCTGCCTTTTAAGCAGAGGGTCGCTGGTTCGATCCCAGCACGGCTCACTCGTGAGTTCCGTCATCGGTGCGTTCCTGGATTCCAGATAATTGTTGACGGCCAGCCGGCCCTTGCGTATCGTCCCGCCGCTCATGCGGCCGATCGTCGGGACCCTCATCGTCGCCGCCACGCTGGCCCTTGCGCCGCTCGCCAGCGCCAACGATGCCGCCCGCGTGTCGCCCGTATCGCGCGCCGCCCCGCGTCCATCCGTCGCTCGGGACTGGCCCGCGACTCCGTCGATCCTCGGGCATGCGCCAGCGCCGATTCTTTCTCATGCGCCCCCGCCGATGCTCGGTCACGCGCCGGCCCCGATGCTGGGGGGCGAGGGGGGGTCGCGGCTGAGCCCGCGCTCACATGCTCTCGGGATCGTGGACCCGACGCGGTACGACGCGCTCATCCACGAGATCGCCGCGCGTCATGGCGTCGAGTACGCGCTCGTGAAGGCTGTCATCCGGGCCGAGTCGGATTTCGATCGACTCGCGGTCTCACCGAAGGGTGCGTGTGGGCTGATGCAGCTCATGCCCGGCACCGCGGCGGAGGAGCAGGTCCGGGCCGTGTTCGTCCCGCGCGAGAACATCGAGGGCGGCTGCCGCTACCTTCGCATGCTGCTCGACCACTATCGGGGCAACCTCTCGCTGGCGATCGCGGCGTACAACGCCGGCGCCGAGCGAGTCGAGGAGGCCAGAGGGGTGCCGCCGATCGCGGAGACCCGCGAATACCTCGACCGGGTGCTCCGCTACCGGCTCGCGTACCTCCGGGAAGCCGCCAGCGCTTCGCATCCGGCGAAGCGGCTCTGACCGAAGCCTAGCGCTGGCTGCACTCCGCTTTCCGCGGCGGAGTTTGCTCGCATGCGATGCTGTCGGTGACGCCCGAGGCGAGGAACGCACACGCGTTCGTCGTGGCGGCCATGCGCGCATCGTGCTCGTTCGCGCCGTCGACCGCGCGGCAGACGTCGCGGCCGTGGAACTCGATGCACACCTCGCAGCGCACGCCCGCCTGGTGGAGGCTCGAGTAGACGATCAGCCCACCGAGGACCGGCAGGACGCCCAGCGCAACCCAGGACGTCGACTTCATGGCGTCGACCGATGACGGCAGGAAACGGACGTCGCGGTCAAGCGCCGGGCGGCGGAGCCGGGCTGTCGGCGCCGCGGCGGACGCTGACCTTCACGCCGCGCTCCCCGAGCCAGGCGAACTGGTCCATCACCAGCGCGACGCAGGCCTCGTTGGCCGACGCCTGGACGGTCACCTCGAGGCTGGCGCCGCGACCCGCCCAGAGCGCGTCATCCGTGATGTTCTGGACGACGTAGGGCGTGAGCTTGCCTGCACGTTCGACCAACGGCAGCGCCGGATCGCCGCCGGCACGGACGACGCGCGAGGCGACGAGCGGCACCGGAGTGGTCTCCTCGGGCGCCTTGACCTCGCCTGCGTCGGCGTGAGCGAGCGCCGCCTGCACGAGGTCGCCGTAGGTGCGGATCTTCTCGATCGCGCGCTCGGGAATCTCGATGCCCAGATGCGACTCGATCGCGAGGGCGACCTCGATCAGATCGAGCGAGTCCGCCGCGAGATCGTCAGTGAGCGACACCTGCGGGGACAGCGTCTCGGAATCGACCCCGAGCAGGTCGGCGACGATGGGGCGGAGCCGTGGCTCCAGGCGTTCCTGCTTCACGTTCTCCTCTTTGACTCGGGTAATGCCACTTGAATTCACCGGGTAGCGGAAAAATCCGTCTAGCGCAAAAGGAACGGGGCAAGATCGTGCAACGACCGTAGATACGGGCCCCGCCCCGTTGGGCGGCGGGCCCGGCCGTGGTAGCACCGATGACGCACTGCGGCCCATGCGAGCTCCCGTCTTCGTCGGCTCCGCCTTCGTCGCCCAGTATCCCTCGGGAGGCGGCAACTTCTGGGTTCCGCTCCAGTACCTCCTGGGACTGCGGGCGCTCGGCGTCGACGCCTACTGGCTGGAGCTCCTCTGGACCCGCCGCGACGAGGCACGCGACCGCGAGTTCATGGACGCGTTCCGCCGCCAGGTCGAGCAGCTCGGCGTTGCGGACCGCGTCGTGCTCGTCTTCTTCCCCGACTGCACGCGCGACGACCCACCGGGGCGGGCCGAGTATTTCGGCATGCCGGCGGCGGAGGTGGCCGCCCGCGCCCGGGACGCGCTCCTCCTGAACCTCGCGGCGAGCGTGACGCCGCCACTCCGCGCCGGCTTCGCGCGCACCGCGCTCTTCGACCTCGATCCGGGGCCCTTTCAGATCTGGGCGCGCGAGTTCGACCTGGGCGTCGGAGGCCACGACGTCTACCTGACGATCGGGCAAAACCTCGGCGCCCCCGACTCGCCCGTCCCCGTCGCCGACGTCGCCTGGCAGCGCGTCTGGCCCGCCGTCCACCTTCCGGCCTGGCCCGACCGTGGCAGCGAGCGCGGGACGCGGTACACGACCGTGACGCAGTGGTGGACGAACCAGTACGCCTTCCTCGACGGCGAGACCTACGACTGCAACAAGCGCCCGGGGTTCCTCGAGGTGATCGACGTCCCGCGCCGCGCCGGCGTCGACGTCGAGCTCGCGGCGAACATCCATCCCGGCGAGACCGAGGACCGGGCGCTGCTCGCCGGCCACGGCTGGCAGCTCGTCGACCCCGCGGTCGTGGCCGGCACGCCCGAGACCTTCCGACGCTACGTCCAGGGCTCGCGCGGCGAGTTCAGAGCCGCCAAGCCAGCGTACGTCCGGGCAAGACCCGGCTGGGTCAGCGATCGCACCGTCTGCTACCTGGCGAGCGGCCGGCCATGTGTCGTGCAGGCGACCGGGGCCGAGCGTCACCTGCCTCCGACCGCCGGGCTCTGCTTCTTCCGCTCGCCGGACGAAGCCGTGGACGCCCTCGCACGGGTGGAGGCCGACTACGCCGCGGCGTCGCGCATGGCCCGGGCGCTCGCCGAAGAGGTGTTCGCGACGAGCGCCGTCATCCCGCGCATCCTCGCTGCGGCCGGCGTCGCCTGAGGCCGGTCGTTCAGTCGAAGAACGGCTGGAAGACCGGGTTCCGCTCTTCGAGGATCGACTGCACGCGGACCTCGAATCCGGCCTTCGTCTCGGGATGGGGGAAGACCCAGAACCGCTCGAGCCGGATCGCATCGACGACGCGCACGGCGACCTCCTCGGGAGGCATGCCGGCCGCGAGGAGCCGCCGGTAGCCTTCTTCCCAGCGGCGCATCTCCGGGGTCGACGCGGGCGGGGTGGCATCCATGATCCCCGTTCGGACGAAGCCCGGGCAGAGCACCGACACCCGCAGCTGGCTCCCGGCGAGGGCGAGCTCGTAGTGGAGCGACTCGGAGATGGTCACGACGGCGTGCTTGGTCGCATGGTAGGGCGCGAGGTTCGGGAGGGAGACGAGTCCCGCCATCGACGCGGTGTTGACGACGTGACCTTCGCTGTCCTGCGCGAGCATGATCGGTAAGAAGATGCGCAGGCCGTGGATGACGCCCCCGAGGTTGACGCCCAGGACCTGCTCCCAGTCCGCGGCCGATTGCTCCCAGATCGGCGCCGGATGTCCGGCTATCCCCGCATTGTTGCACAGCACGTGGACGGGGCCGAAGGCGTCGACCGTGCGCCGCGCGAGCGCCTCGACGTCGGCCGCCCGGGCAACGTCGGTGGGTACCGCGAGCACTCGCCCGCCGCCGGCGGCGAGCTGCCGGGCGGCCGTGGCCAGCGCCTCGCCTTCCAGGTCGGCGAGCACGACCTTCATGCCTTCCCCCGCGAAGCGCGTGGCGAGGGCCCGGCCGATGCCGCTCGCCGCCCCGGTGACGACGGCCACCCTGTCCGTGAAAGTCCGCATGGCGGGGGAGGCTACGACAGCCGGCGCGACGCGCACAAGGGCGCGCCGCGCTCAGCGCGTGAGCAGGAGACAGCCGGCGATGGGCCCGCCACCGGCCGCGACCAGCGCCACCTCGCAGTCCGGGACCTGTCGTGGCCCACACGCCCCGCGGAGCTGGCGGATCGCCTCGGCGAGGAAGCCGAAGCCGTGCAGGCGGCCGCCCGAGAGCTGGCCGCCCCAGGTGTTGAGCGGCAGCTCGCCGCCCAGGCGAATGCGACCCGAGGCGACGAAGGGACCGCCCTCGCCGCGCCGGCAGAAGCCGAGAGCCTCGAGCCAGGCGAGTGCGAGCCAGCTGAAGCCGTCGTAGAGCTGGACCGTGTCGACGTCGCCGGGCCCGAGGTCCGCGCGCGCCCAGAGTTGCTCGGCGGCGTCGCGTGCGGCCATCGTCGTCAGGTCCTCCGCCTGGTCCCAGACCGGCCGCGACCGGATCGCGCTCCCGATCGCGTGGATGCGGACCGCCGGCGAGGGGAGATCGCGCGCGACGTCCGCGTGCGAGACGACGACGGCCGTCGACCCGTCGACGGGGGCGTCGCAGTCGTAGAGGCCGAAGGGCCAGGTGACCAGCCGCGCGCTCAGGTATTCGTCCATGGTGAGCGGCTCGCGATAGACGGCCGCCGGGTTCAGGGCCGCGTGCGCGCGCGCGGCGAGCGCGATCTCGCCGAGATGCTCGCGGCGCGTCCCGAACTCGTGCATGTGCCGGACGGCGTGGAACGCCACCCAGTTGGCCGCCGACATGGCACCGAAAGGAATGAGCCACTGCGCGAAGCCGGACACGGATCGCGCGCCCGCCCCGATGCCGAGCCGCCCGGTGCCCGCGGCCGCGCTCGCCTCGGTGACCGTGCGGTAGACGAGAGCGTGGCGGCAGAGACCGGCGGCGACGGCGAGCGCGGCGTGCATGACGGGCGCGATCTGCGCCGGTCCCTCGAGGCCGGAGCTGTGCCAGCCGAGCTGGAGCCCGAGGGCGTCCTGGACGTCGGGCGTGCCTGGGCCCGCGAAGCCCACGTCGCCGGTCACGGGGCCCGGGTAGCAGGCGAGACCGTCGATGTCGGCGGGCTCGAGCCCGGCGTCGGCGATGGCGGCGAGCGCCGCCTCGCAGGTGAGGTCGAGGCCGGTGCGAAAGACGCGCCGGCCGATCTGCGACTGGCCGACGCCCGAGAGGATCGCGCGCCGCTCGAGGCGCTCGGCGGCGGTCGGCCGGATCGCGGGCGACATCGGTTGCGGCACGCGCGGGGCGGCGACCGGCGCGGGCGTGTCCTCGTCGGGGACGAAGAGAGGGAGGGCGATCTCGTCGCTCACCGGCTCGAGCTTCACCCGGACCGGCATGCCGACGCGCACGTGCGCCGGCTCGCAGCCGACGAGGTTGGTGGTGAGGCGTAGATCCGCCTGCTCGACGAGCTCCACGAGCGCGATGACGTACGGGACGTCCATGCCCGGAATCCAGGCCTTGTGGTTGACCGTATAGCTCGCGACGGTGGCGCGCCCGCTGACCGCTTCGGGCGCGACGTCGTTCGCGTGGCAGCGCGGACAGGTCGGCCGCGGCGGGTGGATGTACCAGCCGCAGGCACGGCATCGCGCGATCTCGAGACGACCGGCCCGGCATGCGCGCCAGAAGGCCTCCGTCTCCGGCTCGAGGGCGGGCAGCGGCGGGCGGATGGACGGCATGCCCGCCTGGGTAGCACCCGGCCTGCAGTCGAGTCGAGGGTGCGGGCGGCCGCCACTCTCGTGATCGGGTGCCGAGAGGCGTATCATGTCGTCGATGCCCTCGGGCGAGCGCTTTCAGAAGGCGGTCGATCTCATGCGCGAAGCGTACCGCCGTCAGATGTCGGGCGACCTCGACGGGGCGGTCGACTACTACCAGCAGTCGATCGCGCTCCATCCGACGGCCGAGGCACACACCTTCCTCGGCTGGACCTACAGCTTCCAGGGAAAGCTCGATGCCGCGATCTCGGAGTGCAAGGAGGCGATCGCCGTCGATCCCGACTTCGGCAACCCCTACAACGACATCGGCTCCTACCTGATCAAGCTCGGCCGGCTCGACGAGGCGATCCCCTGGCTCGAGACCGCGCTCAAGGCGCCGCGCTACGAGCCGCGCCACTATCCGCACTGCAACCTCGGGCAGGTTTACTGGGCCAAAGGCATGCTCGGCAAGGCGCTCGAGGAGTTCGAGCAGGCGCTTCAGATCGAACCCGAGTATCCCTTCGCCGAGGCAGCGGCGGAAGCTATTCGCAAGCAGATCAATTGATTCCCGCGGTCGCTGCGCTGCCCGTGCGCTGACGCGCGCGGTGGCGCAACGCTCGCACCGTATCCGCCGCGCGCCTCAATCGTCGCTCGCGCGAAGCCCGGTCATTCGGCGCGAGGGTCGCCGCCGCCGCAGGCGCGCTCCGATGTGAAACCGGTTGTCGGCAGCCCTCCGCAGCATGCTGCGCGGTTCGAAGGCGCGATGCGTCGCCGGCTGCGAGGCTGGACAGGGCCCGCGCGACGGACGGCGAATGTGCGCGGACGCCGGTGCGGACCATACGCGAGGCCTCATGCGAAGCGGCACGGCAAGATCGAGCATGCATTATGCGATAAAGCTTGCGTGTGATCGCACAGAGCACGCGGAATCACATGGTAGGTAGTTTGACGTTGACATTCCCGAAGCGCGTAGGATATTTCCCTCCTGTGGCATGGGGCGACAAGCGCAGACGGGACCGTCGCGATTAGTCACCAGGGCGAAGGGCGCCCGAAGGCGTGTCCGGTGGGCAATCGCGGCTCGTCGGTCTCGCAGCGCCCGCGACGCTGCGCATGGGAGCAGCGGAGGGGTGAGGACTCGCTCGCGTGGAAAGGCCGTGTTGTGCCGCATTGGGTGCTCGTCGCCGAGGCGTGCGGAACGTAATCGAAGAAGGAGAAAGGATAGATAGTATGAAGTATGGCAAGTGGCCCCTTCCTCTGGTGGTTATCTGGGGGTCGAGTATCGGCGGACTCGTGGCCGCAAAGACTACGGGCCCGAGCCCCATGCTCTTCTGCCGCGACCTGAAGAACGGGGAGATCCACCTACGTCTCACGCAATGCCTGAAGGGGGAGGTGGTCACGAGCGTACCTTCCGCAATGATGGGCGACACGGGACCGACGGGGCCGATCGGGCCGCATGGCCCGGCCGGGCCTTCAGGGCCGCAGGGCGCGACGGGGCCGAAAGGTGACAACGGCGCGCCAGGCCCCAAGGGTGATTCGGGGCCGCCGGGACCGCAGGGACTCAAAGGCGACGCGGGCGCGCCGGGACCGCAGGGACCCCAGGGCGACGCGGGCGTGCCGGGACCCCAGGGACCCCAGGGCAACCCGGGCGCGCCGGGACCCCAGGGACTCAAAGGCGACGCGGGCGCGCCGGGACCGCCGGGACCGCCGGGACCCCAGGGCAATCCGGGCGCGCCGGGACCGCAAGGACCCAAGGGCGACCCCGGTGCGCAGGGGATGAATGGGTTGCACTGCTGGGACCTGAACCAGGACGGCGAATGCGACCTCGAGACCGAAGACGTGAATCATGATGGTCGCTGCAACGCGCTAGATTGCAAGGGCGCTGACGGCACCCCGGGCCCCAAGGGGGACCGCGGCGATGACGGCGCGATGGGTTCGCAGGGTCCGCAGGGTCCGAAGGGCGACAGCGGCAATGACGGTGCGATGGGTCCGCAGGGCCCGAAGGGGGACCACGGCAATGACGGCGCGATGGGTCCACAGGGCCCCAAAGGC
>Ga0070699_100004907_pt1 | contig 11798 bp, 9 predicted proteins | sample KBSK1503metaG_FD_65473 | JGI IMG/M metagenome (GOLD analysis project Ga0070699, IMG submission 65473) | Corn, switchgrass and miscanthus rhizosphere microbial communities from Kellogg Biological Station, Michigan, USA - KBS K1-50-3 metaG | ecosystem: Host-associated > Plants > Roots >...
CAATTCCACGGTGGGCTCCCGGCCCGAATAAAGTGTGTGCCCGGCGGGAGATAGTCGGTAACTGCGTACGCATAGCCCGGAAACAACGCGGTGAGGCTTAGTGTGTACGTCACTTCGCTTCCCGCCGCGGCCAGCGTCGGTCCGCTCATGCGCAGCGTCACATCGAGCGGCTTGTGATCGGCGAGCGCAGGAACTGTGATGATGATCAGGAGAACCGTGGCGCGGCGCACGAATCGATTTTACTGCGTGCCCGCCCGGAGATCTGTGATGTCGCTCGCGCGGATGGGCGTGACCATGGCCGTGATGGTGCCGCCGCTGAGCGAGATCGTTGAGAGGCCGAGCATTGTCCGCGCGTTGTTGAGCCGCGTCATCGGCTCGTCGATGTGCACCTTCTTGACGCTGACGGTGCTGTCTAGAGTCGGATCGGTGTAAGTGGTATTGGCGATGCCGGCGAGGGTCTCGACCTTGTTGACGGCATTGCGGACCTCGGTGAAGTCGAGCGCGCTGACGATCGTGACAGTCGGAGTCAGCGTGTTTGTGAAGGTCACCAGCGAGGCGAGATCCTTGTTGCTGTCGGCCGACTCGGTCGTGCCGTCAAAGGCGTGCACTTTATAGAGGTACGCGGCGTTCGCCGGTGCAGTCGAGTCGTCGAACGGTGGACTCATCGGCGATCCCACCAAACTGTAGGTCGAGTTGTTGGCGCTTCGGTACACGCGATACGAGATTGCGCCTCCGACGGTATTCCAGGTCACTCGAATGGTGGAGGAGCTAATGGCGTGCGCTTCCACACCGGTCGGAGCGGAGATGGTCGGGTTCGGATAAACCGTACCGACCGCATGCTGATCCCACGTTTGCAGCGCGCCGTTCAGCCCTGAGGGGATAAATGCTTTCATGATCGCGCTGGTCGAGCACTCCAGCGTGGTGTCGCTGGAACAAGCGGCCGGGGCGAAGAAATCGCGGTTCTGGTCGGAGTGGCGAAATCCGATCGTGTGTCCCAGCTCGTGTGTAACTGCGGAATTGAAATCTCCGAGGCCGATAAAAAAACCGCAAGTGGACGTTCCCTGATTCATCTCGGCGTCGCCTTCGGAAGCACTTCTGAATGTCTCGCCATTCGGGCCGATATGCGTGCCGGAATCGTTCGTCACGGCGGCGACGCCCAGGGTTCCGCTATAGCTGTTGCCAGAACAGCTAATCGGGCTGGTTGCGCCATATTGGGTCAAGTTGCGTTCGAAAAGAACGGTGCTCGCACCATCCGCCATCGCCACACCGGCTGTGTGGGAACCGGGATCCGCGCCGGCGTTCACGAGTGTGACCGCCGATCCGGCATCGTTGTTCCACGACGCGATTGCATTGTTGAGCGCTGTGAGAGCAGCAGCATTCGCGTCCCTATAGAAGTAGTTCACTGGAAAGCTGTTCCACCGCGCGCCAGTAGTACCGGTGTACTGATAGGTGTATGACGTCGGAGTACATGGGAATACGCACAGAGGCGAAGGTCGGAGGCCCTTGCGGTGAGCGCTGTCAGAAACCTGCAACAGCGGCTCGGCCGGTATCTGATAATCATGACGCGCCGGTCCGCCGCTTACTGTTCCACGGATGAAGTCGAGGAATGGCTCCGCGGCGCGATTCTGCTCTCGATGTTGCTTCCCATCCGGATCCCACGCGACGAGCTCGTTCTCATCGCGCACGAACACCTCATGGCCGACGATGTCGGTTTTGAATGTGAATTTGCCGAGGATCAGATTGAGGACGCGCCAAGTACCCTTGTACTTCATCAGGAACAGAACGTAACGATCGCCGTCTGCGAATCGTGGAATTCCGGGGATGGTGGTAACGCGCTTGCCATACACACCGCCCGGCTCGTAGACGTCGAAGGTATCGCCGCTGATCCGGCCTTTGAGGACTTCCTCGACCGACATGACGGTGATGGTTTCGATCGCCCCCGCGTCATTCAGCTCCGTATGAGAATTGAGGGCGGAAGCGACCACGATGGCCGTCGCTTGCTTCACCATGTCGTGATCGGGGGGGACGATGAAGGTTGCTGCGAAGCCCGGCGTGGAGGCTAAGCAAATAACAACCAGCAGTGCTAGAGAGTACGAACGTTTTTTCATGACCCTCTCGGTTGGAAGGTCATGAGTATAAACTAGATTTCGAGATGAACTCGACACGAACCGATGTCGAAGCATCCCAAGTATTGGAAAAGATTGATCGAGCGCATCCGCACGCGTACCGCTGGCATGGCAGTCATCGGTTTGGGATATGTCGTTGCCGCCGCTCCTGCTCGATTCTGGTCAACGAGATGACAAGCATCTTCGACCCTCATGGGCGTCGATATTTGGCAAGTGATTGAGGCCGCCAAGACGAAACTGTTCGCCTTCATGTCGTTCTATCTCGGTCCCGGCCTCGGCGGTCACTGCATTCAGCTCGGTCCTTTCATCTGACGCGAGATTCATCGAGCTCGCCGGAGGAATCGAGACATCCATGCCGCGGTATGTCGTCGATCGGACTCTGGAGGTGCACGATTTAGGACTCGAGTCGGGTGCCGTGTAGCGCCGAAGAATTCGCGAAGCAAGACGCGGTTCTCACGTCGACGCCGCACTCTTTCACTCAAGTATCTGGCCTTCTGTGCGAAAGCCGCCGTGGTGATCGACGCGAGAAACATCGTGCCGCCGGAGGGAGGCACTACGGTCGTCCGCGCCTAGGGCAGAGTTTCGGCGCTCGCCAGTTTTCTCTCCTGCCGCCGAGAATCCTCGGTCGCTTCCTCTTCGTGCACCCGGTTGTGCAGCAGACAGAAGATGACGATCAGCGGGAAAGCGATGAGAAGCACGAGAAGGCCGTACAACGCCAGCCCCCGCGCGGTCACAGAGCGAACAGTCCGCGTGGATGCCGCTCCGCTGACTGCGAAAAGCTGGGTCGAGGGAGTCATATTGCGGGACACGATTTGGAAGAGCTCATTCATCTTATTGGTGAGGCGGGCCAGTTCGGAGCGCGTTTGTTCGATCTGCGTCCGAGCCGTCGCGGGATTCAGATTGGCGGACCCGCGCCCCGGTTTTCGAAGTTCATCGAGAACGGCAGTGTCATATGCCACCGCTTGTTTCAGCGGAATGGTCTTCGCGAAAGCCTCACGATACTCTTCCACCACGCGCTGACGGTATTGAGCGTCGGCGGCTCGGCCGGTCATCATGACGAGCCGGTCAAGAAAAGTATCGCTGAGTTGTGGCATCACGGCTTCGTTGCCCTTCGACTGGTCGGGCGTCTTTGGGGCCACGTTGGTGGCGGCAGGTTCGGTGCTCGGTTGTTGTTCGTAAATTGCGATCGCATCGCGGATCGAGTCTGCGAGACGCTGTGCCGCTTCGAGCTGCCGCTGGTCGTAAGCCAGTTGGCTTTCCAGAAACTGGATCGTCGTCGCGCGATTGATCGGTAACTCGGGGCTGTTCAGAACCGCGGCGATGAGCGGGTCGAGTTGAAATCGCACGATCTCGTCCAGGCGGATACGTACCTCCTCGAGCGAGACGTGGTCTTCGGGTGTGCGGGCGAGGGTGGCACCGGGCAGCTTTTCGATCCTTTGTACGTTGATGATCAACCGATTCGTTTTTGCGCTCAGAACCTCAATGGCCGCGATGAGATCGTTCTGCTCAATCGTACTCGGAGTCAAGATTTCGGGGGAAAGCACCGACACCTCATATGCGATGACGTGCTGCTGGTTGACCGCGAAATCGGCCCAGGCATTGAGAGTGTCCAGCAGCACCTTTCGCGCCAGTGGTTCGGGAATGGAGCGCGTACTCGACTTGCGATCGAGATTGATCGTGTATTCGTTTTTCGCGATACTTTCGGCCTTGGATTCGAAATCCTTCTGGAGGCGTTCGCGGTCCACCGGCGACAGCTTCGGATCTGCTAGTCTGGACTGGTACTCGGCAGCCAGTTGCTCGTACTGCGGATTGGACTCGAGCACGAACACGGATCTGCTGAAGTCGCCAAAGGGCACGTAGTCGCTCAGTCGGTCATCGCGCCAGACCCGGGTCAGAACCGGTGCGCTGATGATGTCAGCGATGTTGAATTTCGTCTTATTTGGGTATTCGCCCTTCTCAGCTCCTTTGAAATCGAGACGGAACGGCTGCTGCGTGATCTTCTCCGCAGGCATGGCGAGGTATATCGCAACCGCGATGATCGCATAGGCCAAGGCGCACGCGGCCAGGGAGAGCAGGATCACAGGGCTGTAACGCCGTATCACGTGCGTGAAGTGGCTGATGGAGATCGGCGGCTGTGGTTCGATGAGGATTTCGCGATCGTACTGATGTTGAGCGGAACGTTCGACGTAGTCGGTCTGCATCCGGCGGTAGGATGTCAGCCGGTTTGAGTTCCGTCAAGTTGCATAAGATACCGACTAGAAATCGAAAATTGCATCGCTGTGCGACGATCCGGTTACACCCTGGAGTCGGCAAATCATTAATTCCTTTAGGCGTACTCGGACCGCCGGAACGGAGCCCCAAGACAGCGTGTCTTGAGAGATAATTAAGGATAGGTTTCGAGTTGGTCCAGGGTTGCTGAGGGTTAGTTTCTCGAAACCGGGTTGCAGTTGTGGTATCTTCAACTCTCACTTCCAACGAGTTTAATCAACTGGGGGTATCGTCGCGATTACCACGCATTGCATGTGTTCCGAAACGTGGGTGTCGCGAATCGCAGTCGAACTGATTTTATGAAATCGATTTCACCTGAAGGGACCGCTAAAATGACCGCTCACTTCGCAGAGGTATCTATGAATCGACGTTTAGTCATCGCTCTGGCGTTGAGTTGTGTGCTCATTGCAACAGGGGCATCTGCGCAATGGGTTGCGTGTGTCGGTGGCTCGACCACCTGCACGACCGCCAAGGTCGGAGTCGGCTTTACAAATCCGACATATCCGGTCAGCGTGTCTACCGCGGCCGCGATTGCCGGTGGAGGCATCAGTACCGGCGGCGAGGGTAACTTCAATGTTACTTTCGCGTCGGGCAACGCCTTTCTTGGACAAGCCGCAACCACCGGTTCGGTCGTGTTTGGGCAAGGGCAGGGTGGCGGAAACATTCTTTTCACTGTTTGGAACGGTGCCACGAACCAGGAAATGGTGCGGATCACGAGCACAGGGCGAGTCGGCATCGGCACCGCAACGCCGAGCGCCGCGCTCGACATCAACGGCGGCATCAACGTCTCCGGCAATATCGCCGCCAAGTATCAGGACATCGCGGAATGGGTTCCGTCTGACAGCGACCTGGCAAGTGGCAGTGTGGTCGTGCTCAGTGACGATCAACCCAATCATGTCGAGCAGTCCCTCAAGGCCTACGATACGAAAGTTGCGGGCGTCATTTCAGAGCGCCCCGGAATGATCCTCGGCGAGGAAAGCGCGGAGAAATCGAAAGTCGCGACGACAGGACGTGTAAAGGTCAAAGTCGACGCGACGAAACATCCCATTCGAATCGGCGATCTTCTCGTGACCAGCGACACCCCGGGCTATGCGATGTACTCGAAGCCGGTGGACGTTGGTGGCGTCGCCATTCACCGTCCCGGTACGATCATCGGGAAGGCTCTGGAGCCGATGGCGAAAGGGCGAGGCGAGATTCTGGTGTTGCTGAGTCTTCAGTAGCGCAAGCACGACTCTTCATCAGCGCGGCGCTGAGGGTGGTCTGTAGCCAACACCCCGGCGCCGTTTTCATTTGCGCTCCCCGTCGGGGTTGTGTTTGAATAGACGTTCAATCGTTGAACGCTTATGAGCCACCCCATCACTGATGAGATCCGGTACCGCCTGCTGCGGTATCTCGATGAACATCCCCACGCTTCCCAACGAGAGCTGGCCCGCGAGCTCGGCGTCAGCGTCGGAAAGATCAATTACTGCCTCCGCGCGCTGATCGAGAGAGGGTGGGTCAAGATGCGGAACTTCCGCAGAAGCAAAAACAAGCTGGCCAATTACGGATACATCCTCACGCCGAAAGGGATCGAGGAGAAGGTGAGCGTAACCACCGCATTCCTCCGGCGGAAGATCGCTGAATACGAGATGGTCTCGGCCGAAATCGAGCGCCTCAGCCGCGAGATCGCGACCGATCGCGCCGAAACCGAGCCGCCGGTTACCGTGCCGTAGTTAGTCGTTATAGGACCAAAGTTCCAATTGGGCAGGATGCCGACTCAAAGGCCTACCGACAGGGTGCCATGCACACCCAGGGGGGCGAAGCCCGCCTGCGCCTGATGCCAAAAGAGATCTCTGAATTCACAATTGGCCTCGTCCAGATGGACATCGTGGCCGGCGATTTCGACTCCAACGTCAGCCGGGCCGCCGATCACATCGGCGCGGCGGCGCGCAGCGGCGTCGAGATGGTGGTCTTGCCCGAGCTGTGGACCAGTGGATACGCGCTCGATCGTGCCGCTGAGCTGGCGAGCGTTCCCGGTGAGGGGGCATTCGCCGCCATGCAGCAGCTCGCGCTCGAGAAACGCCTCTGGGTCGCCGGCTCAATCCTGGAGCAGGAGAACCGGCGCGTCTACAACACCATGATTGTTTGCGACCCGACCGGCTGCCTCGTCGCTACCTATCGCAAGACGCACCTGTTCGGGCTGATGGACGAGCCTCGATCCCTTGCGGCGGGCGACGTTCCGGTGATGCTGGATCTTCCGTTCGGGCGAACCGGCCTGGCGATCTGCTACGACCTGCGGTTTCCGAAGCTGTTCGCGGCGTACGTCAGCGCCCGATGTGAGGCCTTTCTGCTTTGTGCGGAATGGCCGAATCCACGCCTCGATCACTGGCGCACTCTTCTCCGGGCGCGAGCGATCGAGAGCCAGGCGTTCGTGATCGCCTGCAATCGCGTCGGCGGCTCCGGCACGACGTTCTTTGGTCACTCGATGATCGTCGACCCATGGGGCGATGTGGTCGTCGAAGGAGATGAGTCCGAAGGCGTGGTGGTGGGCCGGATCGATCGAACGCGCCTCAGCGACATTCGCTCTCGCTTTCCTTTTCTTTCAGATGACCGGTCCTTCGACGTCGCCGAGACATCTCGGGTGCCCTTGGAAAATCGATGCTGAACGACAAGGTTGTTCTTGTCACCGGCGGCACTGGCTCCTTCGGGAAGAAATTCACCGAACTGGTGCTCCAGCGGTACACGCCGCGAAAGCTCATTGTCTTTAGCCGCGACGAGCTGAAGCAGTTCGAGATGCAACAACGCTTTCCGGAAAGCCGCTTCGCGTGCATGCGGTACTTCATCGGAGATGTCCGCGACAAGGAACGACTCCATCGCGCGTTCGACGGCGTCGACATCATCGTCCATGCAGCGGCTCTGAAGCAGGTACCGACGGCGGAATACAATCCCATCGAGGCCATCCGCACGAACGTCCTCGGAGCGGCGAACGTCATCGATGCCGCGATTGATCACAACGTGCAGAAGGTGATTGCTCTCAGCACCGACAAGGCGGCCAATCCGATCAACCTCTACGGCGCGACGAAGCTTTGCTCCGACAAGTTGTTCATCGCCGGCAACAACTATTCGGGTTATCACGCCACGAAATTCAGCGTCGTCCGCTACGGCAATGTCGTCGGAAGCCGCGGCAGCGTCATTCCCTTTTTCCTGAAGAGCCGCGCGAACGGCGTTCTGCCGATCACCGATCCACGCATGACTCGATTCTGGATCACGCTGGAACAGGGCGTGGAATTCGTCCTCCAGTGTCTCGATCGCATGGAGGGGGGCGAGCTGTTCGTGCCCAAGATCCCGAGCATGAACATCATGGATCTCGCAAAGGCGCTGGCGCCGGAATGCCGCACTCACATTGTCGGTATCCGGCCTGGCGAAAAGGTCCACGAGGTCATGATCACAGAGGATGACGCGCGGAACACGTACGAGTACGAGACGTACTATGCGATTCTGCCTGCATTCCATGACTGGGATCGCGCGGCCTACGTAGGCAGGAATGGTGGCCGTGAGTGTGAGACCGGTTTCCGCTACAGCAGCGACAAGAACACTCGGTGGCTGTCTTTGGCGGAGCTGCAGGAGATGATTCGCGGCGCCGAAGAGACAAACGAGCTGCAGCATGTCTGAGATGGTGGCTCGGAAACGGATGCTGCCCTACGGGCGGCAGGTGGTCGAGAACGGCGACATCGATGCTGTGGTCGACGTTCTGAAGTCTGATTGGCTGACGACCGGACCGAAGATCGCGGAGTTCGAGCGGGAGTTCGCGGCAAAGGTCGGGGCAGCTCACGCGGTGGTGGTCAGCAGCGGCTCCGCCGCTCTTCACTGCGCGGCATTTGCTGCCGGAATCGGGCCGGGAGACGAAGTGATCGTCCCCGCGATGACCTTTGCCGCCAGTGCGAATTGCGTTCGATATCAGGGCGGCACGGTCGTGTTTTGCGATGTGCGGCCGGACACGTTAGCGATCGATGCCGTTCAGGCCGAGCGGCTGATCACAAAAAAGACCAAAGCGATCGTGACCGTTGATTACACGGGGCTCCCTTCCGATCTCGGGTCCCTGACAGAACTCACTGCACAGCACCATCTATCCCTCATCGACGATGCCGCGCACGCCCTTGGAGCGACGTACGAGGGGCGTCCGGTCGGATCGATCGCGGACCTGACGACGTTCAGTTTCCATCCGGTTAAACAGATCACGACCGGCGAAGGCGGCGCGATCGCGACAAACGATGCGCGCCTGACCGAGGCCATGCGGCGCTTCCGAACCCACGGGATCACCAGCGATGCCAGGCAGCGGGAAGAAGCAGGCTCCTGGTATTACGAGATGGTCGATCTCGGCTTCAATTACCGCATCACCGATTTTCAATGCGCCCTCGGCATGTCACAGCTCGCGCGTCTCGATCGTTCGATCGGACGCCGTCGGGAAATCGCAGCCCGTTACTCCGCCGCTTTCAGCAGTCTCGAGGAAATCACAACGCCACCCACCTTCCCGGATCGTGAATCGGCTTGGCACCTCTACGTCATCCTGCTCAACCCGAAGCGGCTGCGGGCATCGCGCGCGGAAATCTTCAGCGCTCTGCGCGACCAGAAGATCGGCGTCAACGTTCACTACATTCCTGTGCCGTGGCATCCGTACTATCAGAAGCTCGGGTATCGGCGCGGGAGCTGGCCCGTGGCCGAGGCGGCGTACGAACGGATGCTCACTCTGCCGCTGTGGCCCGGGATGGCTGATGAAGATGTCGAAGACGTCATCGCTGCAGTTCAAAACGTGATCGCACGGTTCCGCCGTTAAAAACTCATGAACATCACACCGCGAGTCGTTTTCTGGACGACCGGCGACGTCGGCATCGGCTTTGGTCACGTGCGCCGGTGTCTGTCGCTGGCGGAAGCTTTGCGCACCCGAGATACCGCGACGACATTTCTGCTCGATGCCGGAGAATCGGTCGTGCAGTATGTCCGGCAACATGGATTCGAGGCCATCGTCAACTCCGGCTTGGGGGGATCGCCGGTGCGCAGCGTGCGGCAGGCGGGCGGCACCGCCGTGGTCGTTGACTCGTACACCGTCCCGACTGCCGATCTGCGGCATCTTCAGATGGAATTCTTCGTCGCCGCCATCGACGATCTCGCCGATCGCGAGTTACCAGTCGATGTTGTAGTCAATGCGTCGCCCGCGAGAACACGGTCCGACTATCGCGCGCTGTCATCGACGCAATACCTCCTTGGTCCGGCCTATGCGCTGTTGCGTCACGAATTCAATGGACAATTGCCGCACGACCGCATTCGGGAGAAAGTCGGACGCGTCCTGATCACAGTGGGCGGCAGCGATCCGAACCGGCTCACGCTGCCGCTCCTGCAATGGTGCTCCACGCTGCTCCCCGGAGTGACGTTGGACGTGATCCTGGGGCCTCTGTTTGACGACGCGTTGAAAGAAGAGGCTCGATCGATCGCGCCGGCCGCGACGTATCACCATGATCCCGCCAACATGCGCGGCCTGATGCTGCAAAGCGACCTGGCAATTTGCGGCGGCGGACAAACAATCTACGAACTGGTCGCGACCGGGACACCCGCAGTGGCGATCAGTACGGCCTTGAATCAGGTCGTGAATCTGACGGCGTTCGAGAGGTTGGGAATGCTCGATTGGGCAGGAACGACCAGTGATGGCCGGCTCGGCGATCGCGTTTCGGCAGCGATCGAACGCCTGGCCGGTGACTGCAATCGCCGTCGCCGGATGAGCGAGCGCGGCCGGTCGATTGTGGATGGTGCCGGCGCCAGTCGAGTGGCATCTGCGCTGGTGGAGACATTCCATGCAGCAAATCAGAATCGCTGACAGGACAATCGGCAAAGGCCAGCCCGTTTATGTCATCGCGGAAGCGGGCAGCAACCACAACGGCAGCTTCGCGCAGGCAGAGCGCCTGGTGGATGTCGCGCTCGAAGCAGGCGCGGATGCCGTAAAGTTCCAATCCTTCAAAGCTTCGAAGCTCTATCCGAGATCGGCGGGCGAGTCCGATTATCTGAAGGTCAGCAAGCCCATCTACGACATCATCCAGGAAATGGAAATGCCCGACGCATGGGTACCTCGACTGGCACAATATTGCCGCGCCCGTGGGATTGAATTCCTCTCCTCGCCGTTCGATGAACAATCGGCCGATCTTCTGAATCCGTACGTGAGCGCTTTCAAGGTCGCGTCGTATGAGATGACTCACGCACCTCTGGTCCGGCACATCGCACGGTTCGGCAAACCGATGATCGTCTCGACCGGGACGGCCACTCTCGACGAAGTCCGCGCCGCGGTGGACATGATCCAGGCTGAAGGAAACCAGAACATCGTCCTCATGCAATGCACCGCCAGTTATCCGACGCCGCCGGAAGCGGTAAATGCTCTCGCCATTCGTACGCTCCAGGAAGCGACCGGCCTGCTCGTCGGTTTGTCGGATCACTCGCGCGATCCGGTCACTGCGCCGGTGGTGGCCACCGCTCTTGGTGCGTGTGTCATCGAGAAGCACTTTACGTTGAGCAATCAGTTGCCGGGACCGGACCACGCGTTTGCGCTCGAGCCATCCGAGCTCGCGCAGCTCGTTCGCAGCGTGCGCACCGCGGAGCAGATGCTCGGTCACGGTCGGAAGGAAATGCTGCCCGTGGAAGCAGAGCTTCACGCCTTCGCCCGGCGGAGCATCTTTGCCACGTGCTTCATTCGGGCGGGAGAGACACTCACCCGCGACAACATTGCTGTTCTCCGCTGCGGAAAGCTCGGAAAAGGACTGGCGCCTGAACAATTCGACAGCATCCTCGGGCGGGTGGTGGCCAGAGACCTTCAGGCAGACTCACCGGTCCGGCTCACGGATCTTCGATGACAGCTTTTTCGACAACGATTGATGATCTCCGGCTCATCGGAGACGGAGTCGTGCTCCGGCGCATGCGCCGCGAGGATGCCGAGAATGTCGTTCGATGGCGCAGTCAGCCTCACGTCGCGGATCAATTGTTTTCGAGGCCTCCCACCATTGAGGAGCATCGGCGCTGGTTCGACGCCGTGAGGGTTTCCTCGGATCGACAGGAGTTCATCATCTGCACAGGTTTGGCTGCGACCGAAGTGCCGATCGGCACCATCGGCCTCAGCGGGATTGACAGGCACCACGAGCGAGCAGAGTACGGCATTGTCATTGGAGAAACGAGCGCGTTAGGAAAGGGTGTTGCTGCCGAGGCGAGCTTGCTTCTGCTCGTGTACGCATTCCAGACCCTCGGCCTTCACCGTGTGTTTCTTCAAGTGTTCCGCGATAACGCACGCGCCCGTCGTCTCTATGAGCGATTGGGTTTTGTCGAAGAAGGCATCCTTCGTCAGCACGCGGTCCGCGGCGATGCACATATTGATGTAGTGGTCATGGGTCT
>Ga0070699_100004910_pt1 | contig 11793 bp, 9 predicted proteins | sample KBSK1503metaG_FD_65473 | JGI IMG/M metagenome (GOLD analysis project Ga0070699, IMG submission 65473) | Corn, switchgrass and miscanthus rhizosphere microbial communities from Kellogg Biological Station, Michigan, USA - KBS K1-50-3 metaG | ecosystem: Host-associated > Plants > Roots >...
CTGGATTCGTTCGGGCGGCGACAACGCCGGGCGGACAGGTGGCGAGTCCAACCGTGCTCGATACGCTTTACACGTACGCCTGGTTCGTCACATTTGGGCTCAGTTTCCTGCTGTATCTCTTGATAGCGTCAAATCCCAAAACCCAAATCCCAAGTCCCAAATCCCAAGTCTCAAATCCGAATGACCAAATCTCAAATCCAAGGGGGATTTGATTGGGTTTTGGGGTTTGGGGATTGGGTTTTGGGATTTTGCGAGAAGCCCGGCGTTATGGAACTCGCGTCCCGCTAACTCCGTTTTCTAGGATGTAGCCATGAATCAATCGTGGCCGCCCGTGCTCGCAGCCCGACGGCCTGGACCACCCCCTCTACCAACGCAGCGAGTGCCCGTACAATCGAGTATGGCCGCTTTTCCGGTGCGGGTGCTGGGCCTGCTGGCGCTGATCCTTTCGATCACGTTGCCGAGCTGTCAGGCCGTGTTTACGCACGGCTCGTCCATCAACGCGCCACAACGGTTCAGCCCAGGATTCTTCCAGACGGACGGTCGGTGAGCAACCCGCTGTACGCCCCTCCACGTCGTGAGGGCCAGTTTCCGCCGCCGATACCTTCGCTGGCACCGGAGCCGGTGAACCGCGCGCGCGCATGGGCCCCGGTCCTCAAGTCCGCCGCGCTCTTCATCCTTCCTGTGCCGCTGCCGTTTGCCGCCCTGGGCGCGCTCATCGGCGATGACATCCAGCGACTCGCCTTCAGCGGTGGCGCACTCGCCTGCTTCTGGACCGCGGGCATTCTGTGCTGGCAGGCGCTGGTTGCCGAAGCGCGCTACATGCTCGGCGATCGGCTCGACCTTCCCCCGATTCCTCGAAAACTCGTGAGCGCCGTCTTCACGACGTCGGGCGCGGCTCTGGCCGCGATCGCAGGCGGCCACAGCCCCATGGGAACGGCCATCTTCGCCGGGCTTGGGGGTGTTGGACATCTGGCGTTCTACGGTCTCGATCTGCGTCCTCGCCGCGTCACCATCAAGCCGGTCGAGGGCGTGGACGTGTCCGCCGTCAGCGATCAGCTCCAGCAGGCCTACCAGCGGCTCCGCCGCATCGAGTCGTCGGCCCGGACCATCACCGTCCCGGAATTCTGCGACCGGCTCAAACGGATCATCGGGATCGGGCATAACATCCTCGCAGAAATCGAACGCGACCCGAGGGAGGCCACGCGTGCTCGACGGTTCCTCCACCTGTATCTGGACAGCACCGAGCGCGTGACCGAAGAGTTCGCGCGCACGCAGCGACAGGGGCGCAGCGCGCCGATCGAACAGAGGTTCCGTCAATTGCTGATCGACATGGAGAACAGCTTCTCGCAGCAGCATCGCAAGCTGCTGGAACACGATACGATGGCGCTCGACGTCGACATGGAGGTCCTCAGCGCCCGGTTGAAGCGGGAAGGAGTCGTCGATCAGGTGGAGACACGATCATGAGCGACACGCCGGCGCCACAGAGCGCGCCCACGCGAACCGCGGAGCCCGCGACCGATACGGCCATTGCGCCACGGCAGATAGTCATGCCGCCGCCCGTGCCCGCGGAGCTGGTCAACTACCAGAGCGCGCCCCCAGCGCGCAAAGCCGAGATCGAGCAGGCGATGACGGAGCTCGACATCGACGACAGCAAGACGATCCTCATGTTCGGCACGGCCGCACAGGAGGAAGTGACCTCTGTCGCCGACGAGATGCTCGAAGGCGTACGCAACAAGGACACCGGCGTGGCGGGCTCGACGCTCAATGAGCTGGTGGTGACACTGCGTGGATTCTCCGCGCAGGACCTCGACCCGAAAAACAAGCCGGGACTGTTGAAGCGTCTGCTGGGGCGGGCGCGTCCGCTCGCCAAGGTACTGCAGCAGTACGAACAGGTGCGCGGGCAGGTCGACGCGATCAGCAACCGCCTCGATTCGCACACGAGCATGCTGATGAAAGACGTCGGCATGCTGGATCGCCTGTACGAGCGGACGCTCGACTACTTCCATCGCCTCGAGGTCTACATCGCCGCCGGCGAGGAGCATCTGCGCCGCCTCGACACCGACATCCTCCCCAAGATGACGCGTGAAGTCGAAGCGAGCCGCGACGTCGTCAAGGCGCAGGAGCTCGCCGACCTCCGCGCCCGTCGCGACGATCTCGAACGCCGCGTGCACGACCTCAAGCTGACCCGTCAGGTCACGATGCAGAGCCTGCCGTCGATCCGGCTCGTGCAGCAGAACGACGCCGCCCTCGTCTCGAAGATCGAGTCGACGATGGCGAACACGATTCCGCTGTGGCGCCAGCAGCTGGCGATCGCCGTGACGATCGCTCGGTCCGCAGAAGCCGGCGAAACGCTGAAGCGGGCGACCGACCTGACCAATGAGCTGCTGACGTCGAACGCCGAAGCGCTGCGGACGTCCACCCAGACCATCCGTACGCAGATCGAGCGCGGCGTGGTCGATATCGCGGCGGTCAAACAGGCCAACGATGCGCTGATTGCGACGATCGACGACGCACTGCGCATCGCAGAAGACGGCAAGCGTCAGCGAGCGGAAGCCGAGAAGCAACTGGTCGCGTGCGAGAACGACCTGAAGCAGGCGATCATCTCCGCGCGCACACGGGTTGGTCGCGCGCTGCCGCGAGCGTAGTGTGTGAGCCTTGTCGACGGGATCCTTGAGGCGTCGCTCTCAGCGGCGAAGCCGCCGCCTGACACCAAGGGTTGCGATCGCCACGCCAAATAGCGAGAGCAACGCAGGTTCCGGAATCAGCGACGCGTCGAAGTTGAGCGTCACGGCACCCGTCCATGCCGCCCCCGAGGCGATGTCGTTCTGCGAGTAGGTCAGCAGCGCCTCGAGATTGTCATAGAACGCGGGGAAAAACGTGTTTGACGTCGACCCTTGGCCGCAGACGTTCGTCACCGTGAACGGCGCACCAGGCCCGGCGATGCACGGCAACGTGCCCAGATCGACGCCGAGGTTGGTTGGCACGAAACCAAGAGTTCCATAGCCCGAGATGTACGACGGGTAGATGAAGCTCGTCGCGACCGTCGTCGTTCCACTCACACCGTTGGTGACCGACACTCCGCCCGTGCTCGTTGCGACGTTGTACAGCGAGGGAACGATCGGTGTCCCGAAGAGGAATGCGAATGTCGTCGGCCCGGCGACCAGATTGGTAGTCGACGCTGTAAACGTAATGAATGGGTCGGAGTTGTAAACACCGCTCAAGGAAGTCAGAGTGGCGACTTCTCCCGGCAATGTGAGATTCTCGATGTTAAAAACGTACGTCTTTCCGTCCGTAGTGCGGATGAAGTCGCTCAGGTTGACACACTGCTCCAAACCGTTGACGCAAACGCTGAGTGTGGGGGCAGCTTGTGTGGGGGCTGGGACGAAACACGCCAGCGCGAAGAACACGAGACACAGACATAGACGCTTCATGGCAACCTCCCCACGCAGCACGCACCAGTGGCCGTCACATCATGGACAAGCGTCGGGCCGCCACGCGAGCCAGACGCGATTTCGGCTGAACTGTAGTTAAAGGCGAGAATTTTTGCCAGCAGTAATTTTGTGAAGCTCTCACATTATTTGCGTCGACCATTTGGCCCGAAAAAGGTCGACTACATGGCGACTATTGTCACGGTTCAAGGCGACTACAAAGCGCTGGAATGCGAGCCTGCACGCACTTATGTATTCTCCCGCCCTTGCTGATGCGGGCTGTGATAGCCCTTTGACCCGATAACCGCGGATAGTTCACTCCGCGGGTAGTCGTTTCTCGCCAGCTTCGTCAACACGGCGCGGAAGTCGTAGTGAGGCTGCCATCCGAGCTCACGCCGTGCGCGATCGTTGACGTACACGCGATCGATCGTCGGAAACATCCGCCATCCGCGACGCGCGTACTCGGCTTCGTATTCGGGCACGCGTCGGCGCACGACTTCTGCAGCGTCCGTTCGCAGACCCGCCACGTCCTCCGGCAGGAACGGCGTCGTCGCGCTGATGATGTAACGCGCGAACCCGATCGCCGGCGCCCGGTCGAGCGCGAGCAGGTGTGCCGCAACCACGTCTTCGAGGTCGACGCGGCGATACAGGAATTCGTTCGCCTTCGCGTTCTCCGCGTCATACGCCTCGCGCATCGCCTCGTCGTCATCCTCCTCCGGAAAGAAGCGTGACGTGCGCAGGACGAGGCATGGGACACCACGATCGCGATGAAACAGCTCGCATACGTCTTCGGCGGCGGCCTTGGTGACGCCATAGATATTGCGAGGGACCGGTCTCACCTCTTCGGTGATCCACGCCGCCGGCTGCTGTGCGTCCGGCCTGAGCGCGCGACCGAAGACACTTGTCGTGCTGGTGAACACGAATGCGCGAACGCCGGCGCGCACCGCTTCTTCGAGCAGATTGAGCGTGCCGGTGACGTTGGTGTCGACGAAGGCCTGACGGGAATGCGTCTCGACGTGCGGTTTATGGAGCGTCGCGGTGTGCAGGACGGCGTCGACTCCCGCCATCGCCTTTTCCACGAAGGCACGGTCGACGATCGACCCGACATGCGTCGTATACGGCGAGGCCTTGCGATCGAGGCCGATCACGTCGATAGCTGATCCCTGACGTGTGCGAACGAGCGCCTCGCCGAGATGTCCGGCGCTGCCTGTAACCAGTACCCTCATGGCACACTCCCAACCCTCTTACGCAGGTCCAACTCCCAACCCCCAACGTTCGTGAGCGAATTGAGATTTGAGTCTTGGATTCGTGTTTTGGAATTTGGTTTTGGAGTTTGGGATTTGGGTTTTGGGATTTGGGTTTTGGGATTTCCTCGTGCTCACCGCCGCGGCGTGATGGGAGCGCTCACCGGCACGATCGTCTCACCCGGAGCGCCGGTCGACAGACTGTCCAGATATTCGCGACTGAAGTCGACGCGCAGCTCGATCCACATCGGCAGGTGATCCGACATCTGGTACGTCCGCCAGGCCTTGTAGCTGCCAGGCTTGCCGGTGCTCGTCTTCGGAACGAGCGCCTCGTACGTCGCCGCGTCGGCGTCACGATAGACGTACTTGTAGTAATTGAACACGCCGGCGTTGCACTCTTCGAGCTTGTCCTTCAGGTCGGGCGCGATGAACGCGATCTGATCGAAGTGCTTCGACTGGTCGACGTTGGAACCGGTGCCAAGCAGCTTCGGGTGGACCTGAAAGCCGGCCGCCGTCAGCGCTTTCAGCGTCGCGTCGTCCACGTCGAAGATGTTGAAGTCGCCGAGCAGAATCATGTTGCGCGCCCAGGCACTCCGCTTCGTCGCCTCGTCGGCAAGATGCGCTGAGAGCAGCTGAATCTCGCGCAGGCGCTGCGGATCCTCGGCCGAATCCTGTCCGTAAAACGCATGCGCCGTGCACACCGTGAATTTGAACCATCCGGTGCGGAAGCCGACGATGAATGGCGTGCGCGCGTGTTGCTCTGCCGGGCCAGTGGTCGCCGGCGGGACGACGACTTCGCCAGCGAGACCACCGAAGCGAATCTTGCGCGTGTCGTACACGAACGCCATGCGCTCGAGGTTCCCCTGATGACCGCGCGTGACATCGGTCAGGAGATAGTCCCACCAGGCGCCCAGGATGCTCATCACGCGCTCGAGCGAGGACAGGTCATCACGGACTTCCTGAACGGCGACGATATCGAAGTGGTCGATGATCTCGGCGATGTAGTAGAGCGCTTCCTTCTCGCGTGGTCCGTACTTGGCCGACTCGAATTCGCGGATATTCCAGGTCGCCAGCAGGAGCTTGCTCGAGCGCACGCGTTCCGGGACGCCGTCCTCCTTGAGCCCGTTCTTCAGGCGCAGCAGGCCGGCAGCAGTGCGTTGTCCGTATGCGCCGAGGTGGTGAAGGTCGTAGTAGAAAGGCACTGGACTACGGGCCGCCTAAAGGCGGCCCCTACGAAGTCTCATTCAGTTCGGCCGTCTGTAGTGAATTTCAGTTCGTTCCGGCTGTCGCGACGCGCATCAGCTCCGCGCGCGTGATCTTGCGACCGTCGGCCGCATAGTGAACCGGGATGATCGTCTGCACATCCAGCTTCAATCGGTCAATCGCCGACACAAGGTTTGCCGTGTACGGGCTGACCGGTGTCGGTGGAGGCGCGCTCGCCTGCGCCGGCGGATTGTAGGCGTCGGCCTCGAGCAGCGTCTTGATCTTCGGCAGATACACGACCAGCAGGCCGGCGTTGTGTCCGTTGTCAGCCAGATGGTAGAGCTCGATGACCTGATTGCCGTCGGTCATCACCTTCTTTTCGGTCATCGTCTCGAAGGTCGGCTTCTTCTTCGCGGCGCTGAGGCGGTCCGGCGACAACGTGTGCGGCGCCGCCGCGATCTTCTCGAAGAACGGCTTGTTCACTTCATGCGTCACGATCGTCGCGCCCTCGGCCATGGCGGCGCGAATGCCGCCCGAGTGATCGACGTGATGATGCGTGTTGATCACGTAGCGGATCGGTTTGTTCGGAATCAGACGTTTCGCTTCCGCGAACACGGCAACGGCGCGCTCTTCCGTCTGCGGCGCTTCGACGACCACGATGTGATCCTTCATCTCGATCGCGAGGCTCGCGTAGCCGCCCAGGATCAAATACACGCCGTCACCGAGTTTCTCCGACGGCGTGCCCGGAGCCGGAGGAGCGCCGGCCGCCGCATTGGCCGGAGGCTGAATGTTCACCGGTGCGTTCGGCTTCACGTCGCTGACGGTCAGGTCGAGAATCGGATAGCCGCCCTGCCGCTGCACGATGTGCATCGGGAACTTCACGCCGCTGAAGTCCTTGTAGTCCGAGTAGACGCTCTCGAACACGGTATCGCCGAACAACGGGTTGTCGATCATCGTCTCGACGCGCTCGACGACGTTCTGATCGTTGATGTAGCCGTTCACCGCCGCCTTGTTCTGGCCCATGAACGTCACGACGCGATACGCCTTGCCGGCAACGCGCTGCGACTTGACGGTCGCGTTGTTCATCGCGGCGGCGCGGAGGAAGGCGTGCGGCATCATCCAGATCTCGAGCTGCTGCACCCATGGCGTCGACGGCGTGACGACGATCGTCTGGTTCTGCATCTGCTCGCCGCGGACCGGCTGCTGGCCGCCGCCGCGCGGCGGATTCTCCGCCTGCATGCGCACGCGATCCATGCGCGACGCGGGCGTCTGGAAGTTGATCTGCCGCGTGTAGGTCTTGTCGGCGAACTTGGGCCACGGCGACGTCGGGCTGTAGGCCTGGCCGTAGACGAAGTCGAAGCCGCTGGCCGAGTACTCGACCGTGCGCAGCGCGTCGACGCCGATCGCCTTCGAGGCCGCATCGATGACCGATTTCGCGTCCTGCCCCGCCGCGAGCGCTGGCAGGGCGCCAATCAGAATTGCGATAACCGCTCTTCGAATCATGACTTCCTCCGCGCCCTGCCGGCGGGTCTACAAAGCAAGACCCGCCCTACAAAGCTGTGTAGGCCGGGTCCTGCTCTGTGGACCCGCCCCGATCGATTGACGACCTCACGTGTGCTATGCCGCCGCCATCGGCGCGTCCATGCCGGCCCACAGGTTCATCGTGTTGAGCTCCTCGCGCCCGCACGACTTGAGGTACAGGAACAGCTGCGTGCGATAGGCCGCATGACCGGCGAGAATCAAGTTCACGATGATGGAGCCGCGCGACGACTTGCGGCCGAACATCTCGATCTCCTCGCGGAACTGCTCGTCGGTGATCGCGCCGAGGCCCGACGCGTAGATCGCCGACTGGCCCTCGAGCTCCTTGACGGTCTGATCGAAGTCGCGGGCCTTCGCCGCCGCTTCCGCCTCCGTCCAGCCCGCGACGTCGAAGCCGCCGCCCGTCACAGCCTTGACGAGCTGCGGACCCATGATCGTCATGTACTGCAACAGCTCGAGCGCGCTGCGCTGCTTTGGCGACGGCCGGTAATCGCGCATCGTGGGCTCGACCTTGCTCGCCAGATGCAGCAGGATGCGGACTTCGTTCTGGAGCGACTCGATCAATTCGGCTTTGGTCAGGACCATGGTTTCCTCGCGTGAAAGGCGGCGCGTGCGCGACGGCCCGCGCCAGAAAACGTGTTCTCCGGTCCGGCTGAAGCCGGACACTACGAGAAGAGCGGCAGGATATCACGTGCACAGCGATGCGAGAATGAGCGGGTGCCGCAGGCCGACTCGGAAATCCTCGTCGTCGATGGACACGACGTCACGATCTCGAATCCACAGAAGGTCCTCTTTCCCGACGCCGGATACACGAAGCTCGACGTCGTCCGCTATTACCTCGCGGTTGGTCAGGGCGCGCTCCGTGCCGCCGGCCACAGACCGAATGTGCTCGTGCGGTATCCGAACGGCATCGCCGGCGAGTTCTTCTACCAGAAGCGGGCGCCCTCGTCTCGCCCGCCGTGGATCGACGTCGTGACGCTTCGCTTTCCCTCCGGCCGCATCGCGGAAGAAATGGTCCCGCGCAACACGGCTGCACTCGCGTGGATGGCGAACCTGGCGTGTCTCGAACTGCATCCGCATCCCGTGCGCGCCGACGATCTCGACCATCCCGACGAACTGCGGATCGATCTCGATCCTGTCCCGGGAGTCGACTGGCCGCAGGTTCGCCAGGTGGCAACGGTCGTCCGTGCGGCGCTCGCCGACCTCGACCTGATCGGGTGGCCCAAGACCTCGGGGTCGCGCGGCATGCACGTCAACGTCCGCATCGAGCGTCGCTGGACGTTCGACCAGGTGCGACGCGCGGCGCTCGCGCTCGCGCGCGACATCGAGGCGCGCGCGCCGGCGTTGGCGACCAGTAAATGGTGGAAGGAAGAACGCCACGGCGTCTTCATCGATTACAACCAGAACGCGAAGGACCGCACCGTGGCCGCGGCCTATTCGATCCGCCCTAAGCCGGATGCACGAGTGTCGGCCCCTCTGACCTGGGACGAAGTCGAAGCGTGCGAGCCCGCTGATTTCACGCTGGTGACGATGCCGGCACGGTTCGCGACGATTGGTGACGCTCACACCGCGATGGATGACAGCCCCTGTTCGCTCGACGCGCTGCTGGAACTTTCGGCACGACACGAGCGCGACGGCCTTGGCGACGCGCCGTGGCCGCCGCACTACAGAAAGCAAGCGGGAGAACCCGCGCGGGTGCAGCCGTCAAAGCGACGCGTCTCGAAGTTCCCGCTGATCGAGATCGGACGTTCGCGACAAAAGGAGGAGGTGCTCGCCGGTGTCGAGCGCTGGAAGGCGCGGCACCCCGAGGCGGCGTCACATCTCCAGGCGGCGGACGTGCTGGTCGACTCGATGCGCGGCCGCTTCACGACGTGGACACGCGTTCGAATCAACCTGCAGCATGTCCCCGAGGAGCTGCGGCCCGCGCAGGAACCATTGGACCCGGACGATATGCCCGACGATTGGGGAGGGCCGCCTAAAGGCGGTCCCTACGATCCTTCTATGGAAGGCCCCCGCGTGCGCCGAAGACCTTCTCGAGCTCGTACGGAGTCGTGACTTCCAACTGGTCGTAGGTACAGTCCTCAGGTCGCTTGTCGGGTCGCCATCGCTGAAAGACAGCCGCGTGTCGAAAGCGGTCGCCCTGCATGTGATCGTATTTGACTTCGCACACGCGCTCGAGCCGCAGCGGCTCCCACGAGAGATCCTTCCCCGCGCTCCATCGACTCTGACCGCCGGGCATACGCGTACCCTCCGCGCCGGCCCATTCGGCCCACTCGCGCCAGGGGTGCTCGTCGAACGCATGATTGCGCAGTGGTTCGAGCTCCACGGCGAGCTGTCGCCGCGTCTCCATGGTGAACGACGACGTTACGCCAACGTGCTGCAGTTTCCCGCGCGTCTCATACAGTCCCAGCAGCAGCGATCCGATGAGCGTGCCGTGACCGTTCTTGTGCCAGCGAAAGCCGGCGACAACGCAGTCGGCCGTGCGCACGTGTTTGATCTTGAACATCGCGCGCTTGCCGGGCTGGTACGTGGCGGTTTCAGGTTTGGCGATCACGCCATCGAGACCGGCGCCCTCGAATCGCTGCAGCCACTCCTCCGCCATCGCCACGTCTCGCGTCATCGGCGTCAGAAAGATCGGCGGCTGCACGCCTGCGAGAAGTGTTTCGAGCTGCTCGCGTCGCTCGCTTTGTACGACTTCGCGCAGATCGCGACCGTCGGCGGCCAGCAGGTCAAATGCCACGAACGACGCCGGCGTCTCGCCGGCCAGCTTCGCGACACGCGACGCTGCCGGGTGAAGACGCAGTTGAAGCCGATCGAAATCGAGTCCGTGAGATGTCGCAATCACGATCTCGCCGTCGACGACGCAGTGGTCGGGCAGTCGCTTGATCAAGGCGTCGTGGAGCTCGGGAAAGTAGCGATCGAGCGGCCGCAAGTCGCGGCTCTGGATATACACGTCCCCATCGCCACGAAACACGATCGCGCGAAAGCCGTCCCATTTGGGCTCGTACAGAAAGCCGCCGCCTGTGGGTAGATCCGTCGCCACCTTCGCCAGCATCGGCTCGACTGGCGGCTCGATGGGAAACATCGTCAGCGGATGCCCATATTCTCGGCGGCGAACGCCCACTGATCCGCGCGCTCGGCGATCAGTTTGTCCGTCGGTCGATAGCCATGCGAGCCCTGCACCTCCACTCGAATCAGTACCGGCTTGCCACATCCCTGTGCCGATTGCACGGCAGCTGCGAACTTGAACGAATGACTCGGTACGACGCGATCGTCGTGATCGGCGGTGGTGATGAGCGTCGCGGGATAGCACGTGCCCTGCTTCACGTTCTGCACCGGTGAATACTTGATGAGGAACGGAAACTGATTCGGGTTCGACGCCGAGCCGTACTCGGTCGTCCACAGCCTTCCGCCCGTGAACTTGTCGTAGCGAAGCATGTCCATCACGCCCACTGCGGGCAGCGCGACTGCGAACAGGTCGGGCCGCTGCTCCATCACCGCGCCGACCAGCAACCCGCCGTTCGATCCACCCATGATTCCGAGCTTTGCCGGCGACGTGTACTTCTCGCTGATCAGCGCTTCAGCGACGGCGATGAAGTCGTCGAACACGTTCTGCTTCTTCTCCAGCATGCCAGCCTTGTGCCAGCTCTCGCCGTATTCGGCGCCGCCGCGCATGCTCGCCGTCACCCACACGCCGCCACGCTCGAGCCATGCCGGAACATCCTGCCGATACGTCGGCAGCGTCGTCACCGAAAACCCTCCGTATCCGTAGAGCATCGTCGGGTTGGTGCCGTCGCGTTTCAAGTCCTTGCGCGCCGTCACGAAGAACGGGACGCGCGTGCCGTCTTTCGACATGGCGAACATCGCGCGCGTCTCGAAACTGCTGGTATCCACTGGCACCTTGACCTGCTCGAAGGCGGTGCTCATGCGCGTCGCCGGATCGAACCGATACACGGTCGATGGCGTCAGCGGTGAGCTGAACGCGTACCAGACATCGGGCGAATCCTCGCGGCCCCTGATCGCGGTGACGGTTCCGGTCGACGGAAGGGCGATCGTCCCCTGCTCCTCGCCGTTGAGACCGAAGACGAGCAGTCGGCTCTGTACGTCGACCAGATACTGGGCGACGATCCGGCCGCCGATCAGGCGGACGTCTTCGATCGCTTCCTTGCGCTCGGGAACAACGGTCTTCCACGCCGAGGGACTGGGAGTTTGCACGTTCAGCGCGATGATTTTGCGATTCGGCGCATCCTTGTCGGATCGCAAGTACACCATGGAACCCTGGGTCCCGACTGGCAGGTACTCGGCGTCGTTGGCCTCGATCAGCGGCTCGACGGCGGCATTCACTTTCGGCGCGGTTGGATTGCCGAGGTCCGCGTAAT
>Ga0070699_100004914_pt1 | contig 11790 bp, 12 predicted proteins | sample KBSK1503metaG_FD_65473 | JGI IMG/M metagenome (GOLD analysis project Ga0070699, IMG submission 65473) | Corn, switchgrass and miscanthus rhizosphere microbial communities from Kellogg Biological Station, Michigan, USA - KBS K1-50-3 metaG | ecosystem: Host-associated > Plants > Roots >...
CGCGTGCTGTCGCTCTACATCCTCACGTCGCTCGGCGTGATCCCGTTCGGAAACCTCGTTGCCGGCGCCGTCGCCGAGCGGTTCGGCGCCCCGCTCGCCCTGGCCGGCGGCGGCACGGCGACGCTGATCATCCTCGCGATCGTTGCGGTCAGCTTCCCTGCGCTCCGCACGCTCCAACCGGTCCAGCGAACCGACTAGCGCTGAAACCTTTTGCTGACCACGTGCCTCGACGTGTCAAGGCGGGCAACAAGCGACCCGTCAAGGAACATCGGAGACCAATCCTGTGCGAGATTCCTTTCTGATCGGCCGCAGCGTTGCAGCAGCCGCCGTTGTCGTCTTCCTCATCGCCGGCGCCGTGTTCGCCGGCGGCGTGATCTCACGTCCGGTGTCCGCGCCGGCCGGCGCAGAGGCGACCGAAACGATCGAGCCGACCGAGACCGCGGAGCCGACCGAGACCGCTGAACCCGCTGAGACCGCGGAGCCGACCGAGACCGCGGAGCCGACCGAGACCGCTGAGCCGACCGAGACCGCTGAGCCCACCGAGACGGCCGAGCCGACCGAGGACGCCGACGAGCAGGGCGAGGACGCCGACGAGCAGGGAGAGCAGGAAGAGCAGGGCGAGCACGCCAACGACGATGGCGACCACAGCGGTCCGGACGGCGGGGACGATTCCGGCAGCGGTGACTCAGGTCACGACTGATCGGGCTGTTCGGCCCAAGACCGACGACCCCGTTCATTACGTACTGTGGATCATGGGCGCCTCGCTTCAGCGGAGGCGCCCGTGGCCATGCTCCGCGCACGAGGCGCGACGATCGCAATCCCTGACGCCGCTCCGCCATCGGTCGACGCCCCTGACGACCGAGCCGTCGTCGCCCGCGTTCTCGCAGGCGACCGCGACGCGTTCCGCGTTCTCGTGGATCGCGAAGGCGCCGGCGTCGTTCGGGCCTGCCATCGGATCCTCGCCGACCTTCACGACGCCGAGGATGCTGCGCAGGAGGCCTTCGTGACGGCCTTCCGGTCGCTCGGGACGTGGCGCGAGGACGGGCCGTTCGGTGCGTGGCTGACCCGCATCGCCGTTCGGATCGCGATTCGCCGCTCCCAGCGACGTCGGACGGTGACGTGGCTCGACCCGACGAACCCGGGAGCGGCCGCCGACGTCGCCAGCGCTCCGGATCCGGCGACGCTGTCGCTCCAGGCCGAACGTGCGGCCGACATCCGCGAGGCCGTGGCCCGTCTCGACGAGCCGTATCGCGAGGTCGTCGCGTTGCGGTTCTTCGGGGAGCTCTCGCTCGGCGAGATCGCCGACCAGACCGGTCGCCCGCTCGGGACGGTGAAGACGCACCTCCACCGCGGCCTCCTTCGCCTTCGGGCGAACCTCGAGGGGTCCGGCGCATGAGCGCCATGGGCCCGATCCATCCCGACGACGAAGCCCGGGTGGCCGCCGACATGGCTCGGGAGCTCGAGGTCATCGGCGACGTGCCCGGCTTCCTCCCGAGCGGGGACTTCGGGGAGCGGGTCATGGCTGCGATCGAGCGCGAGCCGCTGCCTCAGCCGGCGATCGTGTTCGGAGCTGCGCTTCGGGGTGGCGCGTTCGGCCGGGCGGCCGGCGCCATCCGTGACGCGTGGCGCGTCGCCTTCGGTGGTCCGCGTCCGTTCGCCGTTCGCGCCCAGGCGCTGGCGCTCGTGCTCGTCGTGGCGGTCGTGGGGCTCGGGGCCGGAGGGGCCGCGATCGCCGGGGGGGCGGCCGTCCTCTCGCCGGATCAGAGCCCGCAGCCGAGCGTCGTTCCATCTCCAGTGCCGTCGCCTTCGCCCACGCGGACGGATGACGCGGGTCCGTCGCCCAGCCCGACCGAGGTCACGGAGCCAACGCCAAGCCCAACCGAGACCGCCGAGCCGACGGAAACCGCGGAACCGAGCGAGACGCCGAGGCCAGGCGAGACCCTCAAGCCGGGCGAGACGTTGAAGCCCGGTGAGACGTTGAAGCCCGCCGAGACGTCGGAGCCGACCGACGATCACAGCGGACCTGGCGGGGGCGGCGACGACGGGTCGGGCTCGAGCGGCGGCTCAGGCTCCGGAGGCGGACCCGGGAGCGGCGACGACTGAGCTGAACACGGGCTGGCGCCGTTGCGGAGTCGCACCGGAAGATCGTCCCAGGGCCAACCCAGTACTAGACGTAAGGTTGGCTGCAAGGTCAGGCTGCGATAGTCCCGGCTCCGGGGCACAGGAACCTACGAGGACGCACGAGCGCGCGAACCTTGAATCGCTTTGGCCCGATCGTGTTCCCGCCACTCTCGAGAGGCCGAGCGTCCGGTCAATCTCTGGCCGAATTCGCCATCATCGTGCCTGTCGTTCTCTTGCTCCTGCTCGCAATCGCCGACATGGGGCGCCTCTACACGAGTGCCGTCGCCGTCGAGGCGGCGGGACGCGAGGCGGCGGACTTCGGGTCCTTCGACTCCTCGAATTGGACCGCTGCGAACTTCAACACGACGGTCGACGAAATGCGGCGACGGGCCTGCACCGCGGCCGCGGGAAGTCACCTCGAGGGCTACGAAACGACGGATCCTCTGAACAACACGACCTGCTCGAACCCGACCTTCCATTGCACCCTTGAGCTGAGCGGCACCACCGTGGATTGCGCCAGCTCCGGCGGCTTCGTCGGCACGACGGACTGCTCGCTCGCCACGACGGAGCCACCGTGCACCGTCCACGTCGAGATGGACTACGACTTCCGGACGTTCCTGGCGTTCCCGCCGATGCCCGAGAGCATCGCGATCGTCCGGCACAGCCTGTTCCGAGTCTCGAACCTCGCGCCGGCGACCCCATGAGCATCCGTCGTCGCTCTCGGTCCACCGCCGCTCGGCGCCGGTCGCGCGGTCAGACGCTGGTCGAGTTCGCCTTCGTCGCGCCGATCTTCTTCTTCATGTTGTTCGCGATCATCGACTTCGGCCGGTACGTGTACTACGTCCAGATCATCAACAACGCGGCTCGTGAAGGCGCCCGCTACGCGATTGTCCACGGCAGCAACAGCTTCCAGCCGACCGGCCCTGGCGATGACAACACCAAGATCGAATCGGTCGTCCGGAACTACACAGTGGGTGTGATTGGCAGCGGGGCCGTCCTCAACGTGGACTCCTACTGGCGTGACCCAACCAATCCCTTAGATGTGCCCAGCAACAATCGGGGTCAGGAGGTGCACGTCTATGTCACCTACGACTTCCACCCGATCATCCCGCTCGTTCCAATCCCAGGGATCACCATCACAGGGGAGTCGAGCCTTGTCATCAACAACTGATCCTCGACAACACGAGCGTGGCCAGGTCCTCGTTCTCATGGCCGGGGCCATGGTCCTGATCCTCTCGATCGCGGCCTTGGTGTTCGACATCGGCCAGAACTTGCTCGACCGGCGGACCGAGCAGAACGTCTCGGATGCGGCGGCCCTCGCCGGCGCCCGGTACGTGCACGGAGCGGGCTACACCTACCACGGCGGCTGCGATGCGGCGCCGGGCGGGATGCCGGCCGTGGATGCCGCGTGCCAGGTCGCGGAGGACAGCGGCTACGTCGATGGAACGAACGGCCGGAGCGTCCGAGTCGACCTTCCGCCGATCTTCCCATCGCCGTTCAGCGGCCTGCCCGGCTACATCGAGGTGACGATCCACTCCTCGCGGGCCTCGTTCTTCGCCGGCGTGCTCGGCATGGCGAATCAGAACGTGGCAGCGATGGGCGTGGCGACGAACCAGAGCGACATCGCGCTGCCGTACTCGCTCCTCGCGCTCGATCCGCACGGCTGCGGTACGAACAAGATCAACGGCGCACCGGGCACGAACGTCACCACGAACGGCACCGTCCATGTCGATTCCGACTGCATGTCCGACGCGATCTTGTTGAGCGGCAACGGCGTCCTGAATTCGCCGCAGTGCGACGTCGTCGGCGAGATCCAGACATCCGGTGGCGCCGTCAACAACTGCACTTCTGCTCCCGAGGGAGTCCTTGTGTCGGGCGACCCGCTGAAGAATCTGCCGCCACCCGCGAAGCCCGCTCTACCCGCGGCCGTCCAGCCCCTCGACGGCGGACCGATCCCGAACGGTTGTCCGGGGAGTGCAGCACCCGCCACGGAGATCGCTCCGGCGGCATGCGCATTCACCTCGGGAATGGCGATCAACGGTAAGCATTACCGCATCTTCCCTGGTTACTACCCGGGCGGAATCCAGACGGGTCGCTCGGTCGTGTACATGTCGCCCGGTATCTACTGGATCGGCGGGGGTGGCGTCGCGGTCAAGAGCACCGGCGGCCAGAACGGGCTGCTCATCAGCAAGGCCCTCGGCGACAACACGGGCACGAATCCGAGCGGCGGAGTCCTGATCTACAACACCGTGGATCCGTACCCGACGACCGGCTGTGTGGGCGCTGGATGCTACGGACCGATCACGCTCAACGGCGGTGCGGGGGCGACCTTGGCTCTACGCCCCATCCAAACGACGCTCTATAAGGGCATGGTCATGTTCGTGGACCGGGTCGCGGCGTTCGGTGGCGTCGACGACATCGACCTGAACGGCGGAGGGTCCATCCTCAACGTCACCGGCACGATCTACGCCCCGACCGCCTCCGTGAAGTTCAACGGCAGCTCGACGGACACGATCTCCGCCCAGGTCATTTGCTACAACTTCCAGGTGAACGGTTCCGGGGCCTCGTTCACGATCGACTACAACCCGGCGAACCTGTTCCACGTCACGGGAGTCGGTCTCGTCCAATAAGGGGCCACGCGACTCCGGTCTGCGGCGGTACGCTGACCGGGTGATCGTCGTCGTCGGGAATCCCGTGCTCGTCGCCGCGGAGCCGCGGCCGCAGGCCGGGGGCCTCGCGGTCGGCATCGCAACCGCAGCGGCGACGACGAGCGGCGACGTCCAGCTCGTTGGGAAGACCGGGGACGATCCGGCCGGCGAGGCCGTCCTGCTGGACCTGGCCGCGAGAGGCGTCGGCCACGTCGCGATGCTCCGAGATCCCTCGCGACCGACGCCCGTGTGGCCGGATCCCGATGCCGTCGCCGCCGCGTTCGACGAAGCCAGCGACGACGAACCGCCCTCCGCCGCCCTCCAGGACGCGCCCGTCCTCGAGGCTGCCGACCTCGAGCTGGCCCTCCGGTACCTCCCCGACTACCGTGTCCTCGTCATCGCGGACCCGCTGCCCGCGGCCGCGATCGACGTCGCGGTCGCGGCGGCGGGCTGGTCCGGTGCAGCTCTCATCGTCCTCGTCCCGAGCGGCACGACGCCGCCGGACCTTTCCGGCGAGGCGACAATCATGGAAGCCCCCACGTCCGATCCGGACGACGCCTTCGCGGCCGTCGTCGGGGCGTATGCCGCCGCGCTCGACCGAGGCGAGGAGCCCGCGGAGGCGTTCGCGACCGCGTCATCGGGCGGCGGCTGGTCGGCCGTCTCCGACTGACCCGCGCTCACTCAGGCGCCGATCGGGACCACGAGCTCCGGGCCGTCGTTTCGGACGTCGTTCACGAGCCGGCTGACGGGCGTGATCCGCAGCTCCGGCCCTTCGCGCGGCCCGAGGAACGCCATCAGCTCGCCCGGGTCGCGTGGGTGCGGGTCGAGCCACGTCGCCCATTCACCGTCGTCGAGGACCACCGGCATCCGATTGTGGATCTCGGACATGACCTCGTTCGGGCTCGTCGTCACGATCGTGAACGTCCGCCGGACGGCGTCGGCCGCCGGGTCGCGCCAGCCGTCCCAGAGCCCTGCGAGCACGAGCGGCCGCCCGTCGGCCCGGCCGATCGTGTACGGCTGGCGAACCTCGCCCTCGCGCCGCCACTCGTAGAAGCACTCGACCGGGACGAGGCAGCGCTTCCGCCGAAACGAGTCGCGGAAGGCCGGCGCGGACCCCAGCGTCTCGGCGCGGGCGTTGAACATCCGCGACCCGACCTTTGCACTGTCGGCCCAGTGCGGGATCAGGCCCCAGCGGTAGGCGGTGATCGCTCGCCGCTCGTCGCGCTGGACGACGACGAGTGCCTCGTCGGTGGGGGCGACGTTGAATCGCGGGCCGAGCTCGTCGGCGAGCGGTTCGGCGGAGAAGATCTCGGCGAGCTCAGACGCCGGGCGTTGCTGGCTGAACCGACCGCACATGTCGGGCAAGTCTAGCCTCGGGTCCTGTATCGTCGGAACGTGGACGACGCGCCCCGGACCGATCGACCCGCCGCGCTCGACGTCGACGGACCGCTGACCCCCGAGGAGGCACGCCTGCTCCTCGACCGTGGCGCGGAGCTGTTGTCGGCGGGCGAGTTCCTCGACGCCTATAACCACTACCGGCGGGTCATCGGGTTCGACGACCCGGAGATGACGGCGGCGGCGCTGCTCGGCGCCGCGCAGAGCCGCTTCCGGATGGACGACGAGGCTGGCGCGATCGTGACCTGGGAGGCGATCCTCGAGCTGCCCGAGACGCCATCCACCTACCACGCCTGGCGCGAGATCGCCGCGGCCCGCGTCCGGGACGGCGATCTCCAGGGCGCGATCGCGGCGTATCGGGAAGCGGATCGGCGGGCGCCGGCGGAGGACAAGCCCGAGATCGCGAACCGGCTCGGCTGGCTCGCGAAGGAGACCGGCAACGTCCGTGCGTCGAGACGTTACTTCGCGCGCGGGCGGGGGAGCGTCCTGCCGTGGGCGACGTACGGGATCATCGCCGTAACGGTCGCCATCTCACTGGCCGCGGAGTTCTCAGGTGAGGGCCAGTTCCTGACCAACGCACTCGAGATGGACAAGGTGCGCCTGGCGCACGGCGAGTTCTGGCGCCTCTGGACCGTGACGCTCGTCCATGCCGGGGTCATCCATCTCGGGTTCAACATGTACGCGCTCTACATCTGCGGGCCGCTCGTCGAACAGATCTACGGCTCGGTCAGGATGGTCCTGTTCTATCTCGTCGCGGCGGCCGGTGGGTCGGTCGGGACGTTCGTGTTCGGCGACGCGGGGCTCGGCGTCGGGGCGTCGGGAGCCATCTTCGGGCTCTTCGGGGTGCTGTTCGCTGCGTCCCGCCTTCACATGCCGGTGCTCGACCGACGCGGGCGCGCGATCCTCAGTCAGATCGGGATGCTGATCGTCATCAACCTCGTGATCGGCTTCTCGTTCGGCTTCATCGACAACTTCGCCCACCTCGGGGGCCTCGCGGCGGGGCTCCTCCTCGGGGTTGCCTTCCCGCCCGGCGGGTCAGTCACACTCAGCTCGATGTGGCAGCCGGGCTCCGATCGACCGCTCGCCAGGCGATTCATCGGCAGCCCGCTGGGGATGATCGGGGCGGCGGTCATCCTCGTCGTCCTGTTTGGGCTTGGGATGGTGATCGGGATCCAGCGCTGGATTGGGTTTGCGGTCAACTAAGCCGGCGTTGCGCCGATCGGGACCACCGGCAACACGACGCTGACCCTGGCGCCGCGCGGCGAGAGGTTCTCGGCGTGTGCCTCGCCACCGTGGGCGAGGGCCAACTCCATCACGATCGCGAGGCCGAGGCCGGAGCCCTGCCCGGTTCGCGCCGGGTCGCCCCGATAGAACCGCTCGAACGCCCGCTCGGCGCCACCCGGCGGGAAGCCCGGTCCGTCGTCGGTGACGCTGAACGCGACACCTGGTCGGCGGTCCGCGCCGACCTCGGCGACCTCGCGCGCGCCGACCGTCACGTGGCCGCCGGGCCCGGCCGCCGCGATCGCGTTGCCCACGAGGTTCGCGAGGATCCGCTCGAGCGCCATCCGATCGGCGGCGAGCGAGGGCCCGCTGCCGTTGCGGACGTCGTGATCGAGCGTGACCTCCGCTGCGCTCGCGCCTGGCCGGAAGCGTTCTGTCGCGGCGCGAACGGCATCCGCGGCGTCGATCGGCTCCGGATGGAGACCGTCGACCCCGGCCCGCAACCGCTCGATCGCCCCGAGCTCCGCGACGAGCCGCTCGAGACGCGCGGCCTCTTCCTCGATCGCCTGGGCGGCGCGTCCGGCGTCCGGACCTGTTGCCGTGCCGTCGGCGAGGGCCGTCGCGAAGCCCGAGATGACCGTGAGCGGCGTCCGCAGGTCGTGCCGGAGGTTGGCGAGGAGCTCCGACTCGCGGGTCCGCGTGGCCGCGACCTCGGCGGACATCGCGTTGAAGCGGTCCGTCAGATCGCGAACCTCGGTCGGGCCCTCGAGGGGGAGCGGCGCTGAAAGGGAAGTGGGGATCGAAGCCGTCGCCGCGGCGAGGCGCCGGAGCGGGGCAGCCACGGATCGGCTGAGCAGGATCGCCAGCGGCAGGCCGACGAGCAGGCTGACGAGGATCACGATCGGCAGCGTCCGCAGGACGTCGCGCAGCGCGTCAGCGCCCGACCGGTCGATCCTCGAGAGGAGGACGGCGCGCGGACCCGTGCCATCGGGCTCGGTCAGGACGACCGCGGCGTACAGGTGCTGCTGGCCGTCGTCGAAACCAATACGACCCTCGACGACCTCGCCCCGATGCAACCCGGCCGGGATCGCGATCGGCCCGACCGGCTCCGGGTCGACCCCGCTGACATCGACGAGCGCTCCGTTGCGCGCGACGACATGGACGGTCGTGCCGTTCTGGGCGACAGCGTCGCGGATGTCGGTGACGATCGCCCGGACCTCGCGTGTTGCCACCGCGCCGCGAAAACGGACCATCAGCGTCTGGGCCGTGTCCGCGAGGGCGCCGGTCGTCGCCTCGCCGTGCAGGCCGCGCAGCACGACGAACAGCGTGCCGCCGATCGCGAGCCAGAGCGCGACCGAGACGGCCGCGAACGCAACGAGGATCCGGCCGGTCAGGCTGCGCGGTCGCACGGCGATCAGGAGGGGTCGGGCGGGGGAGCGGGGACGCGGCCCGGCGGAACGAGGCGATAGCCGACGCCGCGGACGGTCTCGATCGGCGGCCCGTCGCTCCCGAGCTTCTTGCGCACCTCGGCGACGTGGACGTCGACCGTCCGCGTCTCGCCCGGGAAGTCCGTGCCCCAGACGTCCTCGAGCAGCGCGTCCCGGCTCAGGACGACGCCCGGGTCGCGGGCCAGGGCGGCCAGCAGGTCGAACTCCCGCGCCCGGAGGTCCAGCGAGCGGTCCGCGATCGTCGCCTCGCGGCGTCTCGGGTCGATCCGCAGCTCGCCGACCTCGATCGGCCGCCCGCCGCGCGCCGTCGCCTGGGTCCGACGCAGGATTGCCTTGACCCGCGCGACGAGCGCCCGCGGGTTGAAGGGCTTCGTGACGTAGTCGTCGGCCCCGAGCTCGAGCCCGACGATCGCGTCGACGTCGTCGGTCCGGGCCGTGAGCATGAGGATCGGCGTGTCGCCCCGCCGGCGGATCTCGCGGCAGACCTCGAAGCCGTCGAGCTTGGGCAACATCAGGTCGAGGACGACGAGATCCGGCTGGTGCCGCAGATGGAGCGCCAGCGCCTCTTCGCCGTCGTGACCCGGGACGACGCGGAACCCTTCCTTCTCGAGGTACAGCCGGAGCAGGTCGACGATGTTCCGCTCGTCGTCGACGACGAGGATCGTCTTCACGGTCGTTTGCCCGTCATGTCGGCGGACGATAGGCAGATCGGTGGGGAACGCTGCGTCGCAATGTAAGGGGAGTGTAAGGCGGGCAATCCCTCATCGATCGCGAAGGATCTCGATCACGGCGGTGACGGCGTTCTCGAGCCGCTCCCTTGGCCGCTGGTCGATGTCGCGGGCGACCTTCTTGACGGCCTCCTCAAGGGCATCGGCCGCCTTCGCCGCCTTGTCGAGATCTCCGGCCTGGAGCGCCGATCGCACGTCCCTCGCCTTGGCCTCGAGCGTGTTCGCATCCTTGCCCTTCAGGCCGCCGCCGCCTTTGGCTGCGGTGATCGCAGCGTCGACGCCGTCGAGGGCGGCCAGCGCCCGATCCGCGACGGACGGGGTCGATGACGGGGCTGCGCTCAACGAAGCCGAGGGGGACTCGGACGGACTCGCGATCGGCGATGCCTGGCCGGAAGGCGAGGGGCTGGCCACAACCCCCGGGGGTGGACCCCCCGAGAGCGCGAGCGCGGCGATGATCACGGCGGCGATGACCGCCGCCGCGAGCAGACTGCCGGGGAGCGTGTTCGAGCGACCCTGCTTCGACTCGGGTACGGGCGAGCGTGGAGCGGCAGGAACCCGGACCACCGCCGTCTCCGCATCGGCGTCGACATCGACGGGTGGCGGAGCGATCGTGCTCGCGGCCGCCGGCCGACCCCGGCTCCAGCGTCCGAGCGCCGACGTCAGCGCGGCCCCGAACGTGACCGCGTCCGGCCGGTTCGCGGGATCCGGATCGAGAGCCACCGCGACCGGGGCGTCGAAGGCGGTCCCGAGCTCCGGTGCGACCGCCGACACGAGCGGCGCCGGCTCCTGTCCAGACGCGACGAGCTCGCCAATGGACGACGCCCGGCGCGGCATCGATCCGGTCAGCCCGGCAAAGGCGACGACGCCGAGGGCGTAGACATCGGCCGGCGGCCCGGCCTGGCCACCCGCGAGCACGTCCGGCGCGAGATACCCCAACGTCCCAACGGCCGTCCCGGGCGCCGTGAGGTCACTCGTCGCGGAGTGATCGTCGGCGCGGGCGAGTCCGAAATCGGCCAGCTTGGCGCGTGCGGGCGCGAGGAGGATGTTCGACGGCTTCACGTCGCGATGGACGACGCCGCGGGCGTGCAGGCCGGCGAGGCCGTCGGCGACCGAGATGAGGATCGGGATCAGGTCGTCTGGGCTGAGGCGGTGACCATCGGCGATCTTGTCCGCGAGCGAGCCGCCGGGACACAGCTCCATGACGAAGAACGGCTCGACGCCCGCCGCCGGATCGCCCGGGTCCACGTCGAACACCGCCACGACGCCCGGATGGGCAGCGGCCGCGAGGGACCGCGCCTCCCGCTCGAAGCGCTCGGCCAGAACCGCGTCGCCGGCGTGGTTCGGCAGCAGGATTTTGACCGCGACGTCGCGATCGAGCCGTTCGTCGTGGGCGAGGTGGACCGTGGCCATCCCGCCGGAACCGAGTGGCGCAACGATCCGGTATCGGCCGGCAAGGAGCGCCCCGATAGCTGGCATGGGGCCGAGCGTACCCGATGCGCTAGGATCGGAAACCCGCCAGGAGGTCCCATTGTTCGCGACGCTGCTCGGCGCCTATCCCCCGGATCCCGCGGCCACGTCAGCGGACGAGGCGGTACGGGACGCGATCGCGGAGCAGGAACGGGCGGGCCTCGAGCCGGTCACCGACGGTCGCGGGCCGCTCGCGGCTGGACCGGACGCCGTTGCCGCTTGGAAGCTGGCCGCCGGCTCGGCGGGGCGCGCCGTCAAGCAGGCCCTGGTCGGGCCGATGACCGAGGCGCGCGCCACGGGCGAGGACCCGTCATCGGCCGCCGACCGGCTCCGCGAGACGATCGACGCGCTCGTCGCTGCCGGCTGCCCGTTGGTCGAGATCGACGAGCCGGAGATCGTTCGAATCGGTGATGACCCGGCGGCGATCGGCGCGTTCGCCGCCGCTCACCGCTGCATGACGGCCGGTCTCGAAGGCTCGATCCACCTCTCGCTCACGGTCACCGGCGGCAACGCCCCAGAATCGGCTGCCGGCGCGATTTTCGACCTGCCGTACGCCAGTTACGCGTTCGACCTGATCGCAGGACCCGATAACTGGCGCCTGATCGCGCTCGCGCCGTCGGATCGCGGGATCATCTGCGGAGCGCTCGACCCATCGGCGGCGGCAGACGACCGACCCGAGATCCTCATCTGGGCCGCCCACTACGCGGCCTCAACCGGCGGGCGGGGAGTGGCCCGGGTGGGGCTCGCCAACGCCTCGGCGCT
>Ga0070699_100004915_pt1 | contig 11789 bp, 14 predicted proteins | sample KBSK1503metaG_FD_65473 | JGI IMG/M metagenome (GOLD analysis project Ga0070699, IMG submission 65473) | Corn, switchgrass and miscanthus rhizosphere microbial communities from Kellogg Biological Station, Michigan, USA - KBS K1-50-3 metaG | ecosystem: Host-associated > Plants > Roots >...
CTGAGGAAGACCAAGGGCAAGACCGACGCCGAGGCGATGATCGGCGCCGCGAAGGGCCTCAAGTGGCAAAGCCCGCGCGGTCCGATGATGATCGACGCGCAGACGCGCGACGTGGTGCAGGACGTCTACATCCGCCGCGTGCAGAAGGTCGGCAACGATTACGTCAACGTGCCGTTCGACAAGATCCCGCAGGTCAAGGACCCGGCGGGCGAGCGCCGCAAGCAGAAATAGATCCGTACCGGGTGCGTAATTATTCGGACAGGATAATTACGTACCTGACCCCGATTTAATGTTCGCGTCGCTCGCGGGCGTGCTCTTCGACGGGTTCGCCTACGGGATGCTGCTCTTCCTGCTGTCGGTCGGGCTCTCCGTGACGCTCGGCATGATGAACTTCGTCAACCTCGCGCATTGCAGCTTCGCGATGGTCGGCGGCTACGTCACGGTGAGCCTCACGAACCGCTACGGCTGGCCCTTCCTCGCGACGCTGCCGGTGGCGTTCCTCGCCGCCGCCGTGGTGGCGGTGGTGCTGGAGCGAACGCTCTATCGCCGCCTCTACCGCGCGAGCGATCTGGACCAGTGCCTCTTCACGATTGGCATCGTCTTCATCTCCATCGCGGTGTACGCCTGGTTCTACGGCACGGTGGTGCAGTCGGCGCCCATGCCGGCTTATCTGCACGCATCGCTCCAGTTCATGGGAATGCGCCTCGCGACCTACCGCATCTTCCTCATCGTCATGGGCCTCGCCATCGCTGCGCTACTCATTTTTCTGCTGGAGACAACCCGTTTCGGCGCGCAAGTGCGCGCCGCGGTCGATAACCAGCGCATGGCCCGCGGCCTGGGTATCGATGTTGACCGCGCGTTCATGATCACCTTTGCGCTCGGCGGCGGGCTCGCCGGCCTCGGCGGCGCCCTGGCGATCGAAATCGTCGGCTTAGATCATGCGTTCGCGCTCAACTACCTCGTGTATGTGCTGATCGTCGTCGCCGTCGGCGGCCTCGGTTCCATCGCCGGGTCCTTGGCGGCGGCGCTCGTGCTCGGCATCAGCGACATGGCCGGGAAGTATTACTTCCCCTGGCTCGGCGCTTTCCTCATCTACCTGGTGATGGTCGCGCTCCTGATGTGGCGGCCGGTCGGTCTGTTTGGCAAGCGTTGACTATTTCCGGGCGCAAGCCCGCGTGCGCCCGCTCGAGATCGGCTTCTGGGCGGCGACGCTGCTTCCCTTCCTCGTCACGCCCGACTATCTCTCGCTCGCGAGCCAGATCGCGATCACGGCGCTCTTCGCGCTGTCGCTCGACCTCATCCTCGGCTACGCCGGCATCGTCTCGCTCGGCCACGCCGCGTACTTCGGCTTCGGCGCCTACATCGCCGGGCTTCTCTCCAAGCACTACTGGAGTGAGCCGCTGTCCGGCCTCGTGATCGGTGCGGCGGCGGCCGGCGTCCTTGGGTATGCGACCAGCCATGTCATCGTGCGCTTCCGGCATCTCGCGCTCATCATGCTCACGCTCGGGTTGGGGCTGCTCCTTGCCGAGGCGGCGAACAGCGCGAGCTGGCTCACCGGCGGCGCCGACGGCCTGCAGGGCGTGAAGATCTCGCCGCTGCTCGGGTTCAAATTCGACCTCTATGGCCGCACGGCCTACGCCTATTCGCTCGCCGTGCTGTTCGTCCTGTTCCTCATCGCGCGCCGCATCATTCACTCGCCGTTCGGTCTTGCGCTGCGCGGCATCCGCGAGAACGCGCTGCGCATGCCGGCGATCGGCGCGCCGAGCCTCGCGCACCTGCGCAAGGTGTACACGATCGCCGCCGTGCTGGCGGGCGCCGCCGGCGCGCTGCTCACGCAAACCACGTCCACCGTGTCGCTCGAAGTGCTCTCCTTCGGTCGCTCGGCCGACGTGCTCGTGATCCTCATCCTCGGCGGCGCCGGCCGCCTCTACGGCGGCATCGTCGGCGCCATCATCTACATGGTGGCGCGCGACCAGCTCGCTGGCATGAACCCGCAGTACTGGTACTTCTGGATCGGACTGCTGCTCGTCGCGGTCGTCATGTTCCTGCCCAACGGCATTCTCGGCGGCCTGAGTGCTCTTCGCAAAAAATCTCAATAAGAAGTTCGGCTCCCTCGTCGTCGCGCAGGACATCGCGCTCGAGCTGCCCGCCGGCGTGCGCTATGCGCTCATCGGCCCCAACGGTGCCGGCAAGACCACGCTCATCAACCTGCTGACCGGCATGCTGCGGCCTGACGGCGGCGAGATATCGCTCGCCGGCCGCGACATCACCAGCCTTCCGGCGCAGGCGCGCGTGCGCGCCGGGCTGGCGCGCACCTTTCAGATCAACACGCTCTTTCCGCGCCTCAGCGCGCTCGAGTCCGTGGCGCTCGCGGTGCTCGAGCGCGAGCGCCACGCGCATAACTGGTGGCGCGCCCTGCCGGCTTTCGACGCCGCGCTCGAGGAAGCACAAGGCATCCTCGAGCGCCTGCGCCTCGCGCACGTCGCGCACCGCCCGACCCGCGAGCTCGCCTACGGGCAGCAACGCCTGCTCGAGATCGCGCTCGCGCTCGCGACGCATCCGCGCGTGCTCCTGCTCGACGAGCCGGCGGCCGGCGTGCCGAAGGGCGAGAGCGCCGAGCTCTTCGCCGTGATCGCCGGGCTCGCGCGCGAGCTCACCATCCTCTTCATCGAGCACGACATGAACGTCGTGTTCCGCTTTGCCAGCCGCATCATCGTCATGGTCGGCGGCCGCATCCTGCTCGAGGGAACGCCGGACGAGGTGGCAAGCGATGCGCGCGTGCGCGAGGTCTATCTGGGAAAACATGCTCGAGCTGCGTGACCTGCGCGCGGGTTACGGCGATGCGGTGGTGCTCGACGACATCTCGCTCGCGTTGGGCGAAGGCGCAAGCCTTGCCGTGCTCGGGCGCAACGGCGTGGGCAAAAGCACGCTCCTCCTCACGATCATGGGCTTTACGCGCCTGCAACGCGGCGACCTGCTGTGGCGCGGGCGATCGATTGTGCGGCTCGCGCCGCACGAGCGCGCGCGCCTGGGCATGGGCTGGGCGGCGCAGGAGCGCGAGATCTTTCCGTCGCTCAGCGTCGAGGAGAACCTCACAGTCGCGGCGCGGTCGGGCGACTGGGACTTGGACAAGGTCTACCGGTTATTCCCGCGCCTGCGCGAGCGGCGCGCGAACCGCGGCAACCAGCTCTCTGGCGGCGAGCAGCAGATGCTCGCCATCGCGCGCGCCCTGATGCTCAATCCCGCGCTGCTTCTGCTCGACGAGCCCCTCGAGGGCCTGGCGCCGATCATCGTCGAGGAGCTGGTGGCGGCGCTGCGCAACCTCGGCGGCGTGGCCGTGATCCTCGTCGAGCAGCACGCCGAGATCGCGCTTTCGCTCACCGAGCAGGCGCTGGTCATCGAGCGCGGGCGCATCGCGCACCGTGGCGCTTCGCGCGAGCTCCTTGCCGACGAAGCGTTGCTCGAGCGCTATGTCGGCGTGCAAGCATCCGAATGACGATCAGCCGGGACCGGGCGGCACGATGACGCAGTCGCGCTTGGCTCCGTCGAACGACCAGCGCACGATGCGCCGCGTGAGCGGTTCCACCTCGAAAAACAGGCGGCAGTCGCCCTTGCGGCCGGCGGCGTACTGCTCCTCCAAATTGCCGTTCGGCAGCGCCTTGGCGTTCACTTCGCGTAGGCGATAGAACACCGGATAGGCGTCCGCATCATCGATGCCCTTGCCGACCTGCGCCGCCATCACCTGCTTGAAGTTCTCGTGTTCCGGCGGCGTGGCGCACGCCGGCGCTCCGAGAAGCAAAACTAAACCCGTCAGGCTTGCTCGCATTCGAGGAGCCGCTGCAGCAGCCGGCGCGCGGCCATCGGCGCGGCGTCGACCTTGATGTCGATCGAAGGGGCGTCGGGCTTCAAGTCGCGCGTGCGCTGCTGCGCCTCGAGCACCGGGATGTCCTCGTTGAAGACGCGCACCATGTCGCCGGAGAAGATCGACTCCATCGCGCCTTCGCCGAGGCCGAAGTTGCGCACGAAGCCGAAGAAATAATGCGCGCTGCGCTCGGTCTCGGGCGTCGGCGCCGACAGCGCCATCAGGTCGATCTTGCGCGTCGCGTCCTTGCAGCCCGCGAAGTTGACGCTGAAGCACGGCGGCACGTGCTCGACGATCTGCCGGCGATCGACGTTGCCGGCAAAGCCGCTGGCGCGCTTGTAGAGCGGCGGCGGCGGCCGGTTGTAGATCCAGCGCGTCAGGCGCACGAGCCGCTCCTCGCGCTCCACGCTCGCCGGGAATTCGATGATGGAAGAGCTGCCGATCGAGCCCGCATGTACGTATGCGAGGTGAGTGACGTCGAGCACATTGTCGGCGATGAGCTGCGCCGGATCGGCGCGCTCCGGCGTGCCCATCCAGATCCAAATCCAGTGAAACTTCTCCGGAACAGGATAGGCCCGCACCCGCGCCTGCGGCGGCACGCTCGTCTGCCCCGGAATCTCGACGGATCGCCTTCGAGCTTGCCCATCGAGAGCGGCAGGTGCCGATGGCAGCAGCGATCCTCAAGTGCGACGGGCGTGCCATCCTCGCGGCGATAGAGCACCACCGGCTCGCCGAGCAGCATGCGCGCGAGCGGCTGGCGCGTGAGCTCGGCTGCGCGGGCGGCGACGTACCACGACCCGCGCAGGAACATCGGCGTCTCTATATGGCTTTGGCCTGGATGACCAGCGCGTGCCCCTCGCACTTGAACGGCTCGGAGCCGCCGACCTTGGTGAGCGCCTGCGCGACCTTGTCGATGACGTCGTCGAGCTTCGCGCCTTTCTTCTCGATCAGCGCGGCGCGCGGCGTGCCGCGCACCTGCCCGGTGGCGTAGGCGCGCGCGCTGGGCGCCCTGATTTCGATCTTCAGCCTGTCGATGCGCACGTCGCCAAAGCGCGCATTGTCGAGCAGGGTGCGAATGGCCGACTGGTCGTTGAAGCCGAACGGAATGCTCACGAAGCGCATCTCCGGATCGCCCCCGAACATGTCCTCGACCACCTCCGCCGCCGCCTTCGCCTGCAGGTTGGCTTCGATGCCGTCCCAAACGTTGAAGAGCAGCGTCCCACCCTCGAGCAGCACGCGGCGCGCTTCGCCGAAGAGCTTCGCCTTCTCCGGCACGAACATGACGCCGAAGGCGCACACCACGGCGCCGAAGGTCTCGTCCTTGAAGGGCAGCGCCGCCGCGTCGGCGAGGCGCCAGTCAATCTTTCCCTTCACCTTGTTCCTCGCGTAGGCGAGCATGGCCTCGCTCACGTCGGTTGAGACGAGCCTGAACATCGAATCGACGCGCTCGCGCAGCCGCTGCGTGAGGACCCCGGTGCCACAGGCGAGTTCGAGCACATCGCCCTTCGGTCGCACCGGCAGCCGGCGCACGAGATCGGCGGCGAACGCCTCGAACTGCGCCGGACCGAGAATGGTGTCGTAATACTCGGGCACCGAGCCGCTGAAGTCGGCGGCGGTATCGACCATCTTGGACCTCCTTAGCCCCGAATCATTTTCTACGCTCCGCTTTGGGCTTTGGCAACTGCAGGCGCAGCAGGTTCATGGCATTGCCGAAATAAATCTTGCGCCGATCGCCGCTTTTCAACTGCAGCTTGTCGAGCGCTTTCATCGTCTCGCGGATGAAGAGCGGCCCACCCTCCGGATCGAAGGGGCAATCGGTGCCGAAGAGCACGCGATCGGCGCCGAAGAAATCGAGGCCGCAGCGGATGCCGCTTGCCCAGCCGTTGATCGACGTGTCGTTGTAGAACATCTTGAAGTAATCCACCGGCCGCTTCTTCATGCGCTTGCGCAGGCCCTCGTAGTCCTCGTCGGCCGTGCGGGCGCCGAACTGGTCCATGCCGTAGCCGACGCGGTTGGCGAGGAACGGCACCATCGCACCGAGGTGGTGCGTGATGATCTTCAGCTTCGGCAGCTTGTCGAACATGCCGGAGAAAACGAGACGTCCCATGAAGACGCTCGTCTCGTAGGGCCAGCCGAAGAGCCACCACATCTCGTATTTCGATTTCTGCTCCGTCGGGTAATCGGTCCATTTCGCCGTGCGCGACGGATGCACCCAGATCGGCAGATCGTACTTCTTGCTCATGCGCTCGAAGATGGGAAAGAACTCCGGCTCGTCCAGGGGACGCCCATTCACATTGGTGAAAATCTGGATCCCCTTTGCGCCCCGCTCGCCGATCGCCCGATCCATCTCCTCGAGCGATGCCTGCACGTTGTTCATCGGCAGCGAAGCGACGAAGCAGGGAAACAGATCCGGATACTTGGCCACGATCGCGGCCATGCCGTCGTTCGCGAGGCGCGCGAGCTCCGGCGTCTCCTGCGGCGTGCCGAGAAACTCCACCGCCGGCATCGAGAGCGTCAGCACCTGCTGGTAGCCCGGCCAGCGCCGCATCATCTTCACGCGCCGCTCGAGGTCCCAGAGCACCGGAATATGCATCCAGCGCTTGATCGCCGCCGCGAGGCCGGGATTTCCCTCGGCGATCTTCATCATGCGCTCGAAGTACGCCTGCGGAAAGATGTGCGGAAAGATGTCGAGCTTGCGTTCAATGCTTGGCATGCGCACTCCTCAATTCGGGGACGGATTCTAGTGCAGCGTCTCGAGGAAGGCGGCGATGTCTTTCGCATCGCGAACGCGCACGTGCACGTGCACGTGCAGGTCCGGCATCGCCGTGCCGGGCTTCACTTCCTGCGGCGCGCGCACCCAATGCGTCATGGTGTTAGCCCGCGGCCGCGTCGAGCGTGGCGATGGCGAGGCCAATCGCCGCGATATAGCCGAGCAGGCGCAAAGGGCGTCTCAGTCGAGCTTGGCGCCCGAGGCCTGGACCTTCTTCTGTGCGAGCTCGCGATCGCGTTTCAGGAACGCCGCGAACTGCTCCGGCGTCTCGCCTACCGGCTCAAAGCCGAGCGTGGTCAGGCGCTCCTTGAACTCGGCCGTGCTCACAATCTTCGCCGCCTCCGCGGCAAGCTTCGCCACGATGTCGCGCGGCGTACCCGCCGGCGCGGCGAGCGCGAAATAGAACGAAGCGTCGAAGTCGCGCAGCCCTGCCTCCGCGAAGGTGGGCACATCGGGAATGAGCGGATGGCGATGCGCCCCGGAGACCGCGAGGCCTTTCATCTTGCCCGCCTTGAGGTGCGGCGCGGCGCCGCCGATGACCGCGAACATCAGGTCCAAGCGGTTCGTCATGATGTCCTGCAGCCCGTTGACGAGGCCCTTGTAATGCACCGGCTGCATGTCGAGGCCGTGCTGCGTGTTGAACCATGCCATGGCGAGGTGATTGACGCCGCCCGCGCCCACCGTGCCGTAGTTGAGCTTGCCCGGATTCTTCTTCGCGTAGTCGATCAGCTCGCGCACCGTCGGCGCCGAGAAATCCGGACGCGTGACGAGCATCAGGTTCGCCGTGACGATGCGCGACGCCGGCGCGAAATCCTTCACCGGGTCGTAGGGCAGCTTGCTGTAGAGATAGGGGTTGAGCGAATACACTGCGTCGGAGGCGAGGAGCCAGTTGTAGCCGTCGGCGGGCGAATGTGCCACTTCCTGGGCGGCGATGATCTCATTCGCGCCGGGCTTGTTCTCGACAATCACCTGTTGGCCCCAGGCGTCCGTGAGCTTCTGGCCGAGCGCGCGCACAAGCAGATCCGCCGGCCCCCCCGCGGTGTACGGCACGACGATGCGGATCGGCTTCGCCGGATAGGACTGCGCGTTCGCCCACGTCGCCGCGAGCAGCAGTGCAAAAGCAATCGACCTCATGCTTCCTCCCTGGCCTCGGAATAGTCCACGAGCTTCACTTTGTAATCGGAGCGCGGCAGCGCCTGCGGCGCGACCATGCGCACCTCGGGCGTGAACAGCAGCGTACTGCGGATCTCCTTCGCGATGGCCTCGCCGACGGAGGCTTCGCCCTCGATGAGCACGGGAAGCGGCGGCTCCTGCTTCACGCCCTTGCGGCGCGGGCGAATAAGGATTGCGCCCGTGACCTTCGGCTGGAAGCTCGCCACGACCTCGCGCACCGCGGACGGGAACACGTTCACGCCGCGCACGATGAGCATGTCGTCGGTGCGACCGATGCAGCGCACGCGCAGCGAGGTGCGCCCGCAGGCGCAGGCGGAAGTCCACACCTGGGCGTGATCGCGGCTGCGGAAGCGAAGGAGCGGCGCCGCCTCGCGTGCCAGATGCGAGTACACGAGCTCGCCCGTGGCGCCGTCGCGCATGTCCACCGGTCTGCCGCTCTCGGGATCGATGAGCTCGACGTGGATCAGTCCCTCGGCGGAGAAATGCATGCCCGCCTGCTCGGCGCACTCGCCCCAGAGCGAGGCGGCGATGTCGCCGATGCCCATGATCTCGTACACCTTCGCGCCCCACGCGCGCTCGAGCTTGCGGCGAAAACCGGCTTCGCCGCCGCCAGGCTCGCCGCCGACGATGATGCGCTTCACCGCGGAAAGAGAAACGCGCCGCGCCGCCGCCACCTCGGCGATGTGCAGAGCATACGACGGCGTGCATGCGATGGCTTCAGGGGAGAGTTTCTGCACCGCTGTCAGCAGCCGGTCGGTGTTGCCCACGCCCACCGGAATGTGGACGCAGCCGATCGCCTCGAAAGCGGCGAGCGATGCGCCGGCGACGAACGGGCCCGCGCCGTAGGTCGTGACCACGCGCTCACCCGCCTTGAGCCCATTGCACGAATACGTCCGGCGCCCGATCGTGCGCCATTGCTCGACGTCCTTGCTGGTTAGCGGAATGTAGAGCGGCGTGCCACTCGTACCGCTCGTCGAATAGATGCGCGCCGCCTGCGCGATATCGATGGCGGCGTGCGCGCCGAGCGGCGGATGCGCGGCCTGGCTCGCGCGCAGCTCGTCCTTCTCGGTGAAAGGCAGCCGCGCGATGTCATCGAGGCCGCCCACGGCCTCGGCGCCGGCGAAGCCGCCGGCGCGCAGCTTGTCGCGATAGAACACCGAACGCTCGTGAAGCGCCGCTACCTGCCTGCGGTAGAGGGCATCTTCGTCGACGCTCGCTCGCACCGCGTGATGCTACCGCAGGGTCGCGGCTAAGATAGCGCGCTTCGTGACGCTCCTGCTGGATCCTGCCGCCTGGGTCGCGTTCCTCACGCTGACCGCGCTCGAGCTCGTCCTCGGCATCGACAACATCATCTTCATCTCGATCGTCGCCGACAAGCTGCCGCCGCGCGCCGCGCAGCGCGCGCGGCGCGTCGGCCTGGCATTGGCGATGCTGATGCGCATCGCGCTGCTCGTGCTGCTTGCCTGGCTGGCCGGGCTCACGGCCACACTGTTCACTCTGTTCGGCCAGGAGATCTCCGCGCGTGATCTGATCCTCATCGGCGGCGGCCTTTTCCTGCTGTGGAAGAGCACGCTCGAGGTGCACGCGACGCTGCAGGGCGAAGGCGAGCGCCCGGCGGCGCGCGCGGCGGCGAGCTTCGCCGCCGTCATCGCGCAGATCGCGCTCATCGACCTCGTGTTCTCGCTCGACTCGATCATCACGGCGATCGGCATGGTTGACGAGCTCGCGGTGATGATTGCCGCGGTCGTCGCCTCCGTGCTCCTCATGATGGCGTTCTCCGGCCCGGTCGCGCGCTTCATCGCCGCGAACCCGACCTTCAAGATGCTCGCGCTCGCCTTCCTCTTCGTCGTCGGCGTCGTGCTGATCGCCGACGGCTTCGAGTATCACGTGCCCAAGGGCTACGTGTACTTCGCCATGGCGTTCGCGCTCGGCGTGGAGGCGCTCAACATGCGCCTGCGCCGCCGCGCGCGCTGAGCGGTGCCCGGCGCTTCGCACCCGCTGCGCGGCGTGCTGTGGATGCTGGGCGCCGTGCTCTCGTTCGCGGCGATGGCCATCTCCGTGCGCGAGCTGCAACGCCACATGGGCATCCTCGAGATCCTGGCACTGCGCACCGCGATGACGTTCGCCATCGCCGCCGCGCTGATTCCGGGCCACGGCCTCGCCATGATCAGGACGCGCCGCCTGCCGCTGCACGCGACGCGCGCGCTCGTGCATCTCGCGGGGCAGTTCTGCTGGATGTACGCGATCGGCGCTCTCGCCCTTGCCACGGTGTTCGCGATCGAGTTCACCATGCCGGTCTGGACGGCAGTGCTCGCCGCGGTGTTCCTCGGCGAGCACCTGACGCGCGCTCGCCTCGTGCAGCTCGCGCTCGGCCTGATCGGCATCGCGATCATCCTGCGCCCGGGCCTCGGCGCCTTCCATCCGGCGATCCTGGTCATGCTGCTCGGCGCGCTCTTCTATGCGGGCAACATGGTTTTCACCAAGCGCCTTTCGGCCACCGAGTCCGCGCTCGCCGTCACCTTCTGGATGTCCGCCGTGCAGCTGCCCGTGACCCTCGTCGCCGCATGGCCGGCGTGGGTCGCTCCGCAACTCGCGGACGCGCCTTGGGTCATCGTCATCGGCGCCGGCTCCTTCGCGGCGCACTACTGCCTGACGCGCGCGATGCACCTCGCCGATGCCACGGTAGTCGTGCCGATCGACTTCATCCGCCTGCCGCTCATCGCCGTGGTCGGCGCCCTCTTCTACGCGGAGCCCTTTGATCCGATGGTGATTGTCGGCGCCGCCGTCATCTTCGCCGGCACCTACTACAGCCTGCGTCACGAAAGACGCCGTTAGGCGCGTAACTTTTACGGAGTTCCGCGAACGCCGCCGGCGCTATACACTTCACTTCGAAGCGGATCGGCGACGGGGGTCGCCGCAGGGGGGAAAGGTGAGGGAGCAGAATCCGGGCGCAGCCAAGGTGTTGGTCGTCGACGACGACGTCGATACCGCGCAGACGTTCGCGCATCTGCTGTCACAGCTTGGCCATGCGGTGCACTACGTCACCAGTTCGCAGATGGTTCTTGATGTGGCCAAGCGCATCCGTCCGGCGCTGATCTTTCTCGACATTGGCATGCCTGGAGCGGACGGCTGGCAGCTCGCGCCGCTCATCCGCCGCGAGCTCGGCCACGATGGGGTTCGGATCGTCGCCGTCAGCGGTTACGGCGAGCCCGAGCATCACCGGCGCAGCCGGGAGGCGGGTTTCGACGCGCACGTGCAGAAGCCCGTCGACATGGCGCTCCTGCAGAGCATCCTCGCCCAGTTGCGCTGATCGACCTACTGCGGCACGAGCATCGCCTCGATGCGTTCGGCCGGCACCGGCGGACTGAAGAGATATCCCTGCGCATGCTCGCAGCCGAGGGCGAGCAGGCGCTCGGCCTGCGGCTGCGTCTCGACGCCCTCGGCGACCAGCCCGAGGCGCAGCGCCCGTGCGAGCGAGACGATGCTCGTGATGATGCTCATGTCCGCGCTGTGCTGCGTCATGCCGCGCACGAAGGCGCGGTCGATCTTCAGCGTGTCGAGCGGCAGCCGGCTGAGATAGGCGAGCGACGAATAGCCGGTGCCGAAGTCGTCGAGCGCGACGTGCAGGCCCATGTCGCGCAGCTCGTTGAGCTTGCGGATCGTCTCCTCGACGTCCGACATCAGCAAGCTCTCGGTGATCTCGATGTCGACGCCGCCGCCTTCGCGGTCGGGGTCGACGAGCGCCGCGCGCACGTCCGCGACGAAGCCGGGCCGCCTGAACTGCACGGCAGAGACGTTGACCGCAATGCGCGGCGGTTGCAGCCCGCGCTCCTGCCAGCGCCGATAGATACCGCTTGCCCCGGCGAGCGCCTGGCGTCCGGCCTCGACGATAAGGCCGGTCTGTTCGAGGATCGGCACGAACTTCGCCGGGGACACGGGCTTGCCATCAGGACCGTTCCAGCGCATGAGCGCTTCCAGGCCAAC
>Ga0070699_100004916_pt1 | contig 11787 bp, 12 predicted proteins | sample KBSK1503metaG_FD_65473 | JGI IMG/M metagenome (GOLD analysis project Ga0070699, IMG submission 65473) | Corn, switchgrass and miscanthus rhizosphere microbial communities from Kellogg Biological Station, Michigan, USA - KBS K1-50-3 metaG | ecosystem: Host-associated > Plants > Roots >...
ACCTGCGCGCCCACGACGAGAGACCGAGCCACCGTAGCCGGCCTCCTCCGAACGCCAGAGCAGAGGCAACTAGTGCATTTCGACACTATCAGAGCCCGCGGAAAGCTGTCAAGGGATCCTCGTCGAGCTGGGGGGTGCTAGCGGCGCACCCCCCAGACCCCCCGCTCGCTCCGCGCGAATGAATCGCGCTCCGCTCCTCGTCGAGCTGTGAGTGCTAGCGGCGCACCCCCCCGCGCTCCGCTCGCAGCGTGTGGCTCCTGGCTTTAGTCATTTCCCTTGATGGAGGCGATGGGCAGGAGTCGGACTTCCACCTCGGCGAGGCCGGCTTCCGTCACCGCCTTGATGACCTCGTCGGACGACTTGTAGCAGGCGGGGGACTCGTCCACGGGCACGCGGCCGCCGGCGTTGACCATCACGCCCAGCGCCTTCATCTGGCGGTTCGCGTCGGCCTGGGAGATCTCCCTCCTCGCCGCCGTCCGGCTCTTGCGGCGGCCCGCGCCGTGGTTGACGGAGTAGAGGGATCGGGCCGCGCCCGGCCCGGGGCGAAGGACGTAGGAGGCATCACCCATGGATCCCGGGATCAGCACCGGATGCCCCGTCTTCTCCCATCGCGTCCCCGAGAGCATGGGATGGCCGGCGGGCAGGGCCCGGGTGGCGCCCTTGCGGTGCACCCAGACCGGCCGGTCGAAGAGATCCGGATGGTGCTCCTCCTGGACGAGGTTGTGGCTGATCTCGTAGACCAGGTCCGCGGCGGCGCCGAACGTCTCCGCGAAGGCCGCGCCCACCGCGCGGCCGATCAGGAGCCGGTTGGCGATCGCGTAGTTGCCCCCGGCCGCCACCGCGTTCTTGTAGTCGCGCCAGTGCCGGGAGCGCGGCGCGAAGTATCCCAGATCCATCTGCCCGCGCGAGAGGCCCTGCTCCTCGCGCGCCCTCTCGAAGAAGTCGGTGGCGAGGCCGTGGCCGAAGCCGCGCGAGCCGGTGTGGAACATCACCCACAGGCGCTCGCCGTCGTGCTGCAGCTCGATGAAGTGGTTGCCGCCGCCCAGGCTCCCGAGCTGCTCCTGGCCCCGCCAGGCCCGGGAGTCCTTCGGCACGTCCCAGTCGTCGTCGACCGGGATGCGGTCGCGCTCGGCGGTACCCCGCCGCGCTCCCAGCGCCTCCGCCCCGCCGCGAATGATCTCCTGGAAGCGCTCCTCGGAGACGCGTTCTCCCTTCGCGCCGGGTCCCAGGCCCACCCTCGACATCACGCGGCGCGAGAAGTCGCGGACCTTCTCCGGGGTGGCCTCGGCGCGAGGCACCTCCGACCGGAGGGCGGCGATGCCGCAGCCGATGTCGTAGCCGACGGGACCCATCGCGAGCGTGCCCGTGGTGGCGATCACGCAGCCGACGGGCACGCCGTATCCGTGATGGGCGTCGGGGGTGACGGCGACGTCGACGACACCGGGGAAGCGGCGCGCGTTCGCCATCTGCACGCCCAGGGTCTCTTCCATCTCCGCGAAGAGCGCCTCGCTCATGAAGATGCGCACCTCGCCCCCCTCCGTCCGCCAGCGGTAGAACCCCGCCGGATCGCGGCGCGCCGCGCTCTTCCACGACATCGCTCCCATCCCCCGGAGCCAATGGTAGTCTCGACGGGAGGACCATGTGACGATGCGCCGTCTGGCCGCCTCTCTTGCGCTGGCCGCGACCGCCGCCGCGCAAGCGCCCGCCGCGCCCCGGGCCCGCGACCTCGGCATCCCGTTCGAGTTCGGGACGCCCGGCCGCTTCGACGCGATCACCGACGTGCCGGGGGTGGAGGTGGGCCACGTGACCCTCGTCGAGGGCGATCGCGTCCGCACCGGTGTGACGGCGGTGCTACCACGCGGCCGCGGAAAGAGCGGCCTCGATCAGTGCTTCGCCGGCGCATTCAGCCTCAACGGCAACGGCGAGATGACCGGCATCGCGTGGCTGGAAGAGTCGGGCCTGCTCGAGGGACCCATCCTCATCACCAACACGAACTCGGTCGGGGTCGTTCGCGACGCGGTCATCGACTTCGCGCGGAAGCGCTGGCCCTCGGCGGAGGGCTGGGCGGACGCGATCTGGTCGCTGCCGGTCGTGGCGGAGACGTGGGACGGTCACTTGAACGATATCTACGGCATGCACGTGCGGCCGGAGCACGCCTTTCAGGCCATCGACGGCGCGCGGCCGGGCCCGGTGGCCGAGGGCAACGTGGGCGGTGGCACGGGCATGATCTGCTACGAGTTCAAGGGCGGCATCGGCACCGCGTCGCGGCTTCTTCCCGCCGCCGACGGAGGCTACACGCTGGGCGTGCTCGTCCAGGCCAACTTCGGCCGCCGCCACCAGCTCCTCGTGGCCGGCCTGCCCGTGGGCCGCGAGCTGAGCGCCGACCTCGTCTATTCGCGGCGGGGGACCGCCGATTCGAGCGAGACGGGCTCCATCATCATCGTGGTGGCCACCGACGCGCCGCTCCTGCCGCACCAGCTCAAGCGGCTGGCGCGGCGGGCGGCGCTGGGGCTGGCCCGCACCGGCAGCGTCGCCGGCAACGGATCGGGCGACCTGTTCGTCGCCTTCTCGACCGCCAACCCCCGGGGGGGAGACGCGAAAGGCACGGTGCCGCTCGCCATGCTTCCCAACGAACGCCTGGGGCCGCTCTTCGAAGCGACGGTGGGGGCGACCGAGGAAGCCATCCTCAACGCGCTCGTGGCCGCGCGCACCATGACGGGCATCGACGGCCATCGGGTGGTCGCGCTCCCGCAGGACCGCGTGCGCGAGATCCTGCGCCGCCACCTCCGCCTCGCGCCGGAGGCCGCGCGCGACTGAGCCGCATGCGCCGCGTTCATTCAATGACCCCCCACCCTGTCCCTCCCCACGTAGGGGGAGGGGAGGGCTGGTGCCAGCGTTGCTCCGCCGTCTTGCTCCTGGTTGTCTTTTCCATTTCCTGCAACTGGATCCGGGAGGGCCGCTGGCAGGTCTACCAGGACGACGGAACCCGGTCGCTCGAGAAGCGGCAGTACGCCGACGCCGAGAAGCAATGGAAGAAGGCGCTGGAGATCGCCGAGGGGTTCGGGGCGCAGGACCCGCGCCTCGGCACGAGCCTCAACAGCCTCGGCCGGCTCTACGCGGGCCAGGGCCGTTACGCGGAGGCCGAGCCGCTCTACGCCAAGGCGCTCGCAGTGTGGGAGAGCACGTGGGGGCCCGAGCACCCCGCGGTGGCCAAGGCCCTCGACAACATGGCCGCGCTGCGCTACGCCCAGGGCCGTTACGCGGAGGCCGAGCCGCTCTACAAGCGGTCGCTCGAGATCAAGACCAAGGCGCTCGGGCCCACCCATCCCGACCTGGCGACGACCGAGCACAATCTGGGGACCCTCTACCGTGCCCAGGGCCGCTTCGCCGACGCCGAGCCTCTCTACAAGCAGGCGTTGGCCGCGCGCGAGAAGGCCCTCGGTCCCACCCACCCCGACGTGGCCACCAGCCTCAACGACCTGGGCAACCTGTACCGGGCGGAGGACAGGCTCGCCGAAGCCGAGCCCTTCCACCGCCGGGCGATCTCCATCTGGGAGAGGAGCGGCGGGGGGCAGAGCCCGGACCTGGCCGCGGGGCTCGAGAACCTCGCCGACCTCGAGCGCCTGCAGGGACGTGCCACCGAGGCCGAGCCGCTGTACCAGCGGTCGCTCTCGATCCGCCGCGAGGTCCTCGGCCCGGGCCATCCCGACGTGGCCCGCACCCTCAACGGCCTGGCCCTGCTCTACAAATCGCAGGGACGCTACGCGGAGGCGGAGCCATTCGAGCGGCGGGCCCTCCAGATCTGGGAGAACGCGTTCGGCCCCGACCATCCCGACGTGGCCACCGCCCTCAACAACCTCGCGCTGATGCTGTTCGCCGAGGGACGGCCCGCCGAAGCGGAGCCGCTCTACCGGCGCGCGCTCGCGATCCAGGAGAAGGTGCTCGGCTCGCAGCACCCGGACCTGGCCCGGACCCTCGACAACTACGCGGCGCTGCTGCGCAAGCAGGGGCGTGACGGCGAGGCGCGGAGCTTCGAGACGCGGGCCCGTGACATCCGCACGCGCCACGCCTGGGACCAGCCGAGCCGGTGATTCCGGGAGCGTCCTCTGGCGCGGGATTATACTGAGGTTCCTTCCCTCCGCAGTTCAACACGAGGAGACCCGAAATGAGCGCAGGGCGCGACCTGACTCGCAGGGTATTCCTGTCCCGGTCGGGAGCGGTGGCCGGCATCGTCCTCGGCGGCGGACGCTGGAGCCGCGCCTTCGACGGCACGGCGCGGCCGTCGCTCGTCCAGAAGATCGACCAGATCCGGATGTACCTCACTCATTACTCTCTCTTCGAGGAGCCCGATCCCGAGATCCCGGCCGTGCCCTACGTCAACGTCTTCGGCCGCCCCGACCACTCCCTGGAGCTGCCGACGCCGATCGCCGAGCAGCGCTTTACGTCCGGCGCGAGCGACCCGAATGGTTTCGTGGAGACGTCGGCGTCGTTCAGCGCGATGCCGTATCGGATCGAGCCCCCCGGATTCGCCGACACGCCGGCCCCGGCGCCGGTGGTCGGGCTGCTCCAGCTCCTGCTGGGCATACGCGACCCCGCGGAAGTGAGGGCGCACCTGCAGACGGTGACCCTTGCCGTCGGGCACTTCCTCCTGCCGCCCCCGTTCCTCGTGACGGCGCGCCGCGACGAAGCGAGCTTCGCCGTGACCAAGCTCGTCCGATTCCGCGTCCAGGTCCGCCTCGCGTTCGTCTACGACGACGGCGTCCGGGCCCTGGGCGTGCTGACCCCTTTCGTGACCAACGGCCTGGCCGCGACGTTCCTCGGGATCCCGAACGTGCCCCACCCGCACGCGGCCCTCACCTACGAATGGCACGGGGAGATGACGCTGAGCACGTCGAACCGTTACGTGCGGCCGGTGGCGGGCGAGCCGCCGCCGGCGGCGAGCCCGTTCCCGGTGGGCATGACCGAGATCGACATCAGCGGCTCGCCGGTCGATGACGAGGGCCGCTACACCATCGCCGGCAGCGTCAGCCGGCCGCAGTTCATCGACTCGCCGGTCTCGTCGGTGCCGGAGATCCTTCAGATCCTCTTCGGGAGCATCAACCTTACCGACGTGGAGCTGGCCGTCTCTGAATCGGGCGTGCTGGCGCCCGCGGAGGACTAGCTCCAGCCCAAGCCGCCGCCGCCGGACCGCAGCGCGAGGTCGCGCGCGAAGTCCTCGATGTCGGCGCGAAGGGACGGCGCGGGCTCGGCGTCGAGCCCGCAGAGGTGGAGGCCGGTCACGAGGCCCGGATCGCCCTCCCGGCGCACCGCCTCCGCGTCACGGGCGCGCGTGACCTCTCGCGCATAGTCCTCCAGCGCCACCTCGCCCGCGTCGTCGACCGTGTAGCCGTCCGAGAAGTCGAGCTCGCGGCATCCGGCGACCGGACGGGCACGCATGGACCTACGCCGGTCCTAGAAGCCGGTCCGGCGCCGCCGCATCCAAGAAGCGCAGGTTCAAACGGGGGATGTGGTCGGAGCCGATGTAGACGTTCCGGATCTCGGCCCGGACCTGGAAGTCGCCGTCCACCTCCTCCAGGCGCAGGACGTCGCCCTTGGCGACGGGGAGCGAGGTCATCACGCGCGCGCCGCCCCGGCCGATGTTCTCGGCGATCGTCTGCTCCTCCATCTGCTCTCCGCCCGGCGTCGTCCAGTGGAGGCGCACGTTCACGAAGACGGCCGTGCGCGGCCACTTGCGCCGCTCCTCCTTGGTGACCGGCGGCGGGTCGGTGGGGAGGAGGTACAGGCCCCCGGGGTTGGCCTCGTAACCCTTGGGCGGGCTCTTGCCGAGAAACAGCACGCCCACCCGCTGCTCGCCGCCGTCGGCGGCCGTGTGGCGGACGAGGGCGTACACGCGGTAGAACGCCTCCGAAAGGTCGTAGCGCCGGAAGTGCTTGGGCAGGGGAAGGGAGAGCGACAGCACCTGGCCCCGCACCACCGGCCGCTTCATCCGCATCGCGCCGCCGCCGAAAGAGGTGTTCTCCATGGCCGCCATCTCTTCCCAGGGCTGGTTCCTCGCGTCGTGCCCCTGGACGCGCACGGGCAGGCGCAGGGCCATGCGGGTCTCGCGGCGGCGCTCGGCCTTGGGGGCGGGCTTGTCGGCGGCCATGCTCAGTCGGATCTCGGAAGGAGCGTAGCGTAGCACGGCGGGGGAATTGACGCCCTCCCCGCGCGGCGCTACAGTCGTTCTCTCCCTCCCGCCGAGAATGTCCGCCGATCCGAGTGCGCCCGCCTATTTCGGCCGCTACCAGGTCGTGGAAGAGCTGGGCGCGGGCGCGATGGGCGTGGTCTACCTCTGCGTCGACTCCCGGCTCGCCCGGCCCGTGGCCGTCAAGGTCCTGCGCGAAAACGAGCTGATGACGGAGGCCGAGCGCGAGCAGTACCACGCTCGCTTCCGGCACGAGGCGGAGGCGGCCGGCCGTCTCACCCACCCCGACATCGTCCAGATCTACGACATCGGCCCGTCCTATCTCGTCATGGAGTTCCTGGAGGGCCGGGCCCTCGGCGCCTTCCTCAAGGCGGGGGGCACGTTCTCGGTGCGGCAGATCTGCTCGCTGGTGCTGCGCGTGGCGGACGCCATCGACTACGCCCACCGCCACGGCATCGTGCACCGTGACATCAAGCCGGCGAACATCATGATGATGGACGACGGCTCGGTGAAGGTGCTCGATTTCGGCGTGGCGCGACTGGACTCCTCCAACCTCACCGCCGCCGGCACCGTCGTCGGCTCCGTGCAGTACATGGCACCCGAGCAGATGATGGGCGAGCGGGTCGACGGCCGGGCCGACATCTTCTCGCTGGCCGCCGTCGCCTACGAGCTGCTCACCGGGCGGGCCCCCTTCCCGGGCAAGACCATCACCGAGGTCGTGTCCCGGGTCGTCCACGGGGCTCACGTCCCTCCGCGCGAGGTGGACCCCCGCTTCCCGGAGGCCGTGAACGGCGCGTTCGCCCGCGCCTTCGCGATCCAGCCCGCGTCGCGGACGGGGCGGGCGATGGACTTCGCCCGCGACCTGTACGAAGCGGCCCAGCCGGTGCTCGACATGGAAGTGATCCACGGCGCGCCGGAGTCCACGCCGACGCAGGTCCCGGTGCCGGGCACCACCGTGCAGGTGCCGCCCGGACTCGGCCCGCGGGCGGCGCCGGAGCGCGCGGGCGTGCTGCTGCTCGACAGCGATCCGCCTCGGGCGCGCGTGTACCTGGACGGCAGCCCGGTGGGCGAGACGCCGCTGCCGAGGGTCGAGGTCGCCCTCGGCCGCCACGTCGTGCGCATGGAGGCCGAGGGGCGCGAGGCCGTCTCGGCCGATGTGGAGCTGGAGAGGGACCGGCCGCTACGGGCCTTGAGCTTCACGCTTCCCCTGCCCACGCCCGCCGACGCACCGATCCGGCCGGGCCAGCTCGTGGAGTTCTCGCCGGCGGTCACCCCGCCGCAGCGGATCTCGGGCGCGGTGCCGGCGTACCCCGCCGCGGCCCAGGAGCGGGGCCTGGAAGGAGCGCCGGTGGTCGAGCTGTGGGTCGGGGAGACCGGCCAGGTAGTGGACGTCGCGATCGTCGAGTCGGCCGGAGCGCTGCTCGATACGGCCGTGCTCGAAGCGGTGGCGGCCTGGCAGTTCACCCCCGCGCGGCTGCGCGGGGTCCCGGTCTCGGTGCGCCTGACCTTCCAGCACCTGTTCCGGCGTTAGGTCGGGGGTCTAATCGTACGCGGTGGAGGCTCCGCGTCGCGACGCGGCAGGGCCCGGCTATTTCCGCTTGGCGTACCAGTCCGCGTCCATCTGGGTGTACTGCGCCCACTTCTCGGGCAGCTCTTCCTGGGGGAAGATCGCCTGAACCGGGCACACCGGGACGCAGGCGCCGCAATCGATGCACGTCTCGGGGTCGATGTAGAGCTTGGTCTCCCCCTCGAACTCCGGCTCGTCCTTCTTGGGATGGATGCAGTCGACCGGGCAAACCTCGACGCAGGCGGTGTCCTTCGTGTTGACGCAGGGCTCTGCGATCACGTAGGTCATGGGACGGATCCTCCTTGGTGATCCAGCTCCCGGGTCGGCCGGGCGCCTCGGAATCGTACCCCAAAATCCAAGCCGTTTGGAAAAAGCTGCGAGCGGAGCGATCAGCGCGTCAGCTCGCGAAAGAGGGCGAGCAGCCGCGCGTCGTTGGGGCTGACGGCCAGGCCCGCCCTCACCTCCGCCAGGGCCGCCTCGGGGTCGCCGCGGTTCAGGGCGGCGCGGGCGTTCCGCAGGCGCGTCTCCACGACGGTGGCCGCCTCCGCCTCTTCCGCGATCATCCTCGCCTCCGCGTTGCCGGGGTCCCGCCGCAGCACCGCGCGCGCCTCGGCGAGGGCGGCGCCGAAGCGCCCCTTTTCGAGCAGGTCGTTCGCGCGGTCGATGCGGCCGCCCGCGCCCGGCCCCTCCCCCTCCGGCGACGGCGACGGGCGAGGCGTGGCCTGCTTCAGCGGGCTCGCGGACGGGGCCGCGCGGGCGCTCGGGGGCCGGATCGCGGGCGTCGACATCGATGGCGGCGTCGCCGGAGTCGTCACCGGCGCGGGCGGCCCGGAGGCGGCGAGCGACGTCACGGGCGGGTGTGCTATGCGCGATGGCCGCGAGCGGGCCCGCATCAGGACGCCGACGGCCAGAACGGCCAGCGCGGTCGCGGCGGCGATCGCGAGGCCGAGGCGCCGTCCGCGCGCGGCCGGCCTCCCGACGTTCACCGCCGGCCCGGCCACGATCTCCGCCGCGCGGGGAGCCGCTTCGGCCGCCCCGCGCCGCCGGCCCGAGCCCGCCAGCAGGCCACGATCGGACGCGGCCGTCCCATCCGCGGTTCCTCCGAGGTCCCGAAGCGCGAGGGAGAGCTGGTCCTGCATGTGGCCGGCGTCCGGGTATCGCGCCTCCGGGTCCCGCGCGAGCGAGCCGGCCAGCACGTCCCGCAGCCGCGCCCACTCGTCGCCGCGAGGCAGCCGCGACAGGTCCGGATCCTCGTGCGCGATCTTGTAGAGGAGGGCCACCACGGAGTCGCCCGGGTACGCCTTCTCTCCCGTGACCAGCTCGTAGAGGATCAGGCCGGCCGAGAAGACGTCGCTGCGGCCGTCGACGCGGCCGCCCCGCACCTGCTCGGGAGACATGTAGCTGGGCGTGCCCACGATGCCCGCGGCGGCGCTCCCTCCCGCGAGACGGGCGACGCCGAAGTCCATGATCTTCGCCGGCCGGCCCCGAGGCAGGAAGAGGTTGGAGGGCTTGACGTCGCGGTGGACGATGCCGTGCTCGTGGGCGTGGCCGAGCCCCGCGAGGAGCTGGAGCACGATGGGCAGCGTGACCCTGGGGTCCGGTCGGAGGCCGGCTTCGATCGCCTGCTGCAGGTCGAGCCCTTCGAGCAGCTCCATCGCGATGAACGGCGCGCCTTCGTGCTCGTCCGCCTCGTAGATGGTCACGATGTTCGGATGCTGGAGGCGGGCGGCCGCCCGCGCCTCCCGCAGGAAGCGCGCGCGCTCCTCGGCGCCCCCGGCTCCCCGCATCAGCTTGAGGGCCACGTCACGGTCGAGCGCGTCGTCGCGGCCACGGTACACGACGCCCATGGCCCCCTGTCCCACCGGGCCCAGCACGCGATAGCGTCCGATGCGCGTCGGCGCCGCCATGGCGGAGCGATGATACTTGACGCCGCCGCCGGCTCTCCTTAGCCTCGCCCGATGGCGATCCGCGAAGGCAAGTGGCGCTGTCCCTACTGCTCGGTGGCGAACCGCGGCGCGGCCATGGCCTGTAGCGGCTGCGGCGCCACCCGGGACAAGGACGTCGCCTTCTTCCTGGACGGCGATGCGCCGGAGGTGACCGACGACGCGCTGATCGCGCGCGCCCGGGCGGGAGCGGACTGGCTGTGCAGCTTTTGCGGCGACGCCAACGCTCCCGAGCGCGACCACTGCCGCAATTGCGGCGCCGAGAAGGGCGCCGCGCCATCGCGCCCGGTCCTTGACGTTCCTCTCACGCCTCCGCCGCCACCCCGAGCGGTTGCCGCTCCATCGCCGCGGCGTCTCCGCGCGTGGGCGGTGGCCGTGCTTCTCGTGCTGGTGGCCTTCGTCGTGGCCGCCGCCTATTTCGGCCTGCGGCGCACCGACGAGACGCTGACGGTCGCCGGCTTCGAGTGGGAGCGGCGCGTCGCCGTCGAAGCCTGGCGCACCGTGCGCGAGCAGGCGTGGGAGGGAAGCGTGCCCGCGGGGGCGCGGGTGGCCTCACGCCGGCCGGAGGTCCACCACACGGAGCGCGACCAGGTGGGAACGCGGCGGGTCAAGGCCGGTCACCGCGATCTCGGCAACGGGTTCTTCGAGGACGTCTATCGCGACGAGCCCATCTACCGCGAGCGGCCGGTGTACCGTACTCGTGTGACCTACGACGTGCAGCGATGGGTCCCCGACCGTACGGTGCAGGCCTCCGGTCAGGATCACGCGGCCCATTGGCCCGACCCGCATTTGCGGACCGGGGAGCGGGAGGCTTCGCGGGCGGAGAAGCTCGTCGTCCTGCTCGACGGAAGGAGGACGTACCGGATGGAGCTGCCGGAGGCGCGGTGGGTGGCCCTGCGGCCCGGACAGGCCGTGAGCGCCGTCATCCGCGGGGGCCGGTCGGTGCTGGAGCTGAAGTGAGAGCCGTGATCCAGCGGGTCGCGGAAGCAGCCGTCTCGATCGAGGGCAAGGTGGTGGGCCGGATCGGAGCCGGCCTCCTCGTCCTCCTCGGCGTCGGGCAGGGCGACGCGGAGGCGGACGCCGACTACCTGGCCGAGAAGGTCCTGCACCTGCGCATCTTTCCCGACGGGGAGGGTCAGATGAACCTCTCCATCCTCGACACGCGTGGGGACCTGCTGGCGGTGTCGCAGTTCACGCTCTACGCGGACACGCACCGCGGCCGCCGGCCCGGCTACTCGGCGGCCGCGCCGCCGGAGGAAGCGAACCGCTTCTACCGCTACTTCGTCGACCGCCTGCGCGAGTCCGGGCTGCGCGTCGAGGAGGGTGTCTTCCGGGCCATGATGGACGTGAGCCTGGTGAACCGGGGGCCCGTCACCATCCTCCTCGACAGCGCGAAGACGTTCTAGGCGGTGGCCGGTTGGACGCGGCCCTTGCCCGACACGCGCTTCGTCACCCACATCACGATGGACGCCACCAGCCACCCGACCAGGGAGAACCCGACCATGCCGATCAGGAGGTGGCCCAGGATGTGGGCACGGGGCCCCGCGTTCCCGCCGTACTCGGGCGCGCTGTAGATGTTCACGTGATGCGTGAGGCGCGCGAGCACGATCGCCCCGATGATGAGGGTGTGGGTCACGACGTTCTGGATGACGATCAGCGGCAGCAGCTGCTTGTAGCTGCCGAAGCCGGTCGTGTGGACGCGGATTCCGTAGTAGAAGATCCCGACGAGCCCGATGACGGTGATGCTCAGGAACCTCACCGTCACGTTCGGCATGCCGGCCAGGGACGCGAAGAGCCGGGCGAGGCCGACGACCACGATCAGGATCAGGAACACGCGCTGGAAGCGGATGTACTCCGACAGCGGCTTGCCGAAGATCATGTGCGCTCCTTTGAAACGGGCAATCATTGTGCCGGGCCGGTGGCCGCTGTCAAGGAGAAATGCAGTTGCCGGCGGGCGGCCGCCGTCCTACAGTGGGGCCATGGACAGGATCAACGTGTCGTCCGGCATGCCGTGGGAGCCCATCGTCGGCTACTCGCGGGCGGTGCGGGTGGGACGGGTGATCCACGTCTCGGGCACCACCGCCACCGACGAG
>Ga0070699_100004917_pt1 | contig 11786 bp, 9 predicted proteins | sample KBSK1503metaG_FD_65473 | JGI IMG/M metagenome (GOLD analysis project Ga0070699, IMG submission 65473) | Corn, switchgrass and miscanthus rhizosphere microbial communities from Kellogg Biological Station, Michigan, USA - KBS K1-50-3 metaG | ecosystem: Host-associated > Plants > Roots >...
GCCGCGGGCCGGCCGATGCTGGCGTTCACGAGCATCGGGCCCGGCCAGATGAATACCGTCGTCGGGATGGCGACCGCCTGCGCCGATTCGACCGCGGTCCTCCTCGCGACCGGGTCCGCGCACACGTACATGCGCGGCCACGGGCTGCTCCAGGAGATCGAGCGGCGCGTGTCCGCGGACAACGGCCGCGTCTTCGACCCGATCGTCAAGGAGTGGTGGCAGCCGTCGCGGACGGACCAGATGCCGTTCGTCCTCCATCGGGCGTGGAACCAGATGCTGTCCGGCCGGCCCGGGCCAGTCCTCCTCGACCTGCCGATGGATGTCCAGGCAGATGCCGCCGACGTCGTCATGCCGGTGCCCACCGAGCGCGAGGCGCGCGGCGGCACCCGCCCGCCGGCCGCTGAAGTGGAGCGCGCCGCCCGCCTACTGGCCGGAGCCCAGCGGCCCGTCATCGTCGCGGGCGGCGGCGCGATCACGGCCGAGGCGAGCGACCTCGTCACGGCCCTCGCCGAGCGCCTCGGCGCCCCGGTCGTCACGACCTGGATGGGCAAGGGCACGATCGACGAGACGCACGAGCTCAACGCCTGGAGCGTCGGTGACACCGCGAGCACGTCCGGCAACAGGCTGGCTTCATCGGCGGACGTCCTCATCTCGATCGGGTGCCGGTTCACCGACTGGTCGTCGTCGTCATGGCGCCGCGGCGTCACCTACTCGATCCCGCCGACGCAGCTGATCCAGATCGATATCGACCCGCGCGAGATCGGCAAGAACTACCCAGTCGCTGTCGGGCTGGTCGGGGATGCGCGGGCCGCCCTGGCGGACCTGCTCGAGGCGATCGGGCCGAGAGGCGGCGCGGTGACGTACCGCACGAGCGCCTACTTCGAGGAGATCCAGTCACTCAAGGCCGGCTGGGAGACGTTCAAGGCGATCAAGCAGCGGAGCACCGCGACGCCGATGACCCAGGCTCGGGCGCTCTTCGAGATCCAGGCCGCCACGGAGCCCGACGCGATCGTCGTCACGGGCGCGGGCCTCCCCCAATCGATCGTGAAGCAGAACTGGGTGACCCGCCAGCCGCGGACCCACCTGACGAGCGGCGGGTTCTCGACGATGGGCTTCACCCTGCCGGCGGCGATCGGCGCGAAGCTGGCCCGGCCGGATCGGCAGGTCGTCGGGATCGCCGGCGACGGCGACTTCCTCCAGACGATGCAGGAGCTCGCGGCGGCGGCGATGCTCCAGATCCCGGTCGTCTTCGTGGTCCTCAACAACAGCGGCTGGATCAGCATCAAGGGCGGGCAGGCCAACTTCTTCGGACGGACCGCGGCGACCGACTTCCTGCGCCGCGACGGCTCGGTCTACTCGCCGGATTACCAGGCGATCGGGGCCGCGTTCGGCATGCCGTCCGAGCACGTCGACCATCCGGATGCCGTCCGGGGCGCGGTCGAGCGAGCCCTCGCCGTCGACGGCCCGGCGTTCGTTGCCGTCGACGTCGCCCGCGACTTCCCGGATGCCGGGCTCGACAAGACCGGCTGGTGGGACGCGCCCGTCCCCTACCACGCCGAGCAGCACGCGGCCCAGCTCGAGGGTCGCGCCGAGGAGCAGCAGCGGTGACCCGCGAGCCCGCCACCGGTCCGCTGGCCGGGGCGACAATCGGGATCAACCAGATCCTGTGGGCGAACGACGACCTGCCAGAGCTGACGCCACCGATCGACCCGCTGGCGATCCTCGACGAGACGGCCCGCCTTGGCTACCGCGGCGGCCAGCTCGGGACGACATTCCCGCGGGGAGATGCGCTCCTCTCCGCCCTCCGCAGCCGCGGTCTCCGGATCGCGGAGGTCTACGCCACGCTTCCGTGCACGGTCGACGGGCCGACGAGCGCGGCACGCGACGACGGCCGGCGGAAGCTCGCCGAGCTCCACGGCGCGGAAGGCGACGTCCTCGTCGCGGCGCTGCCCCTGAGCGCGGACCGCGTCGGCCACGCGTCGCGCGCCGCCGCACCCGGGGTTCCGCGGATGACGGATCGCGGCGTCGCGGCCCTCGCGGCCCTCCTCGCCGAGCTCGCCGAGGAGGCCCGCAGCCTCGGTCACCAGCTCGCGTTCCACAACCACGTCGGCACGTACATCGAGACGGCGGACGAGCTCGACCAACTCATGGTGGCGTCCGACCCGGACCTCGTCGGCCTGTGCCTGGACGTCGGCCATCTGCAGCTCGCGGGCGGCGATCCTGTCGCGGCGATCGAGCGACACGGGCCACGGGTGAAGCACGTCCACCTGAAGGACGTCGATCCGAAGGTCGCCGGCCGGATGCGATCCGGCGCGATCGAGGACTTCCTCGGCGGGCTGCGCGAACGCGTCTTCACAGAACTCGGCAGCGGTGAGCTGGATCTGCCGGCGGTCCTCGCCGCCCTCGCCCGCATCGACTACCGCGGCTGGCTCGTTGTCGAGCAGGACACGACGTGGCGGCCGCCATCCGAGAGCGCGGCGATCGCTCGGGCGATCCTGGATGTCGCGATCCGCGACCTGCGCCGGATGCGGTCCGCGGCGGTCGCGTGACGTCGCGACGATGAGGATCGCGCTGCTCGGCGCCGGCCGGATCGGACAGTTGCACGGCACGCTGCTCGCCGCGCAGCCGGACGTCGACGCGATCGTCGTCGCGGATGTGGATCCAGCCCGCGCCGCCGCGACAGCGGCGGCCGTCGGCGGTCGCGCGGCAGCGTCGCACGAAGCCGCGATGGACGGCGCCGACGCGGTCGTCGTGGCTGCCTCGACGACGGCCCACGCCGGCCTCGTCGCCGCCGCCGTCGAGCGAGGCCTTCCGACGTTCTGCGAGAAGCCGCTCGCCTTCGACCTTGCGGAGACCGTCGCGCTCGTCGACCAGATCGAGGCTCGCGGCGCGATCGTCCAGGTCGGGTTCCAGCGTCGCTTCGACCCGGCGTTCCTCGAGGCCCGCCGCCTCGTCGCCTCGGGCGAGATCGGGACGCTCTATCTCGTGCGGCTGATCGCCCACGACCACGAGCCGCCGCCGGACGCCTACATCCCGGTCTCCGGCGGCTTGTTCCGTGACTCGTCCATCCACGACTTCGACGCGCTCCGCTGGGTCACCGGCCAGGAGGTCGACGAGGTCTATGCGACCGGCTCGGTGCGGGGGTTCCCGGTGTTCGCGGAACACGACGACATCGACACCGGCGCGGCGATCCTCCACCTCGCCGACGGGACGCTCGGGGTCCTGAGCCAGACCCGGCACGACCCGCTGGGCTACGACGTCCGGATGGAGCTCGTCGGGTCTCGCGACGCCGTGACGGTGGGTCTTGGCCGGCGGACGCCGCTCCGTTCGCTGGAGCCGGATGGCCCGCCGCTCGCCGAATCGCCGTGGCAGAGCTTCCTCACCCGGTTCGAGACCGCGTACCGCGACGAGCTGATGACCTTCCTGCGCGTCGCCCGCGGCGAGATCCCGAGCCCGTGCACGGCCCGCGATTCGCTCCAGGCGATGCGGGTCGCGGTCGCGGCCGGTCGCTCCCGGCTCGAGCATCGGCCCGTCCGGCCGGACGAGCAGTAGGGCCAGCCGATGCCGACGATCAGCGACGTCGCGCGCCAGGCCGGCGTCTCCACGGCGACGGTGAGCCGGGTCATGTCCGGCGCCGTGGCCGCGCGGCCCCAGACCCGGGCCCGGGTCCTCGCCGCGGTCGAGACGCTCGGCTATCGGCCGTCGGCCGTCGCCCGGTCGCTGAAGCTCCGGACGACGCGGACGCTCGGGCTGCTCGTGACGGACATCCAGAACCCGTACTACCCGGACATCGTCCGGGCGGTCGAGGACGCGGCGCTCGAGCGGAACCTGGCCGTTCTGCTCTGCAACGGCGCCGACGACCCGGCCCGCGAGGAGACCTATCTCGACCTGCTTGTCGACCGCCGCGTCGACGGGATCATCATCGCGTCGAGCGGCCTCCAGGAGCGTCACGGGGCGTGGCTCGCTCGCCGATCCGTCCCCGTCGTGCTCGTGAATTGGGCCGCGCCGGACCTGGCCCTGCCGGCGATTCTCGGGGACAACCGGGCGGGTGGGCGGCTGGCCACCGAGCACCTGCTGTCGCTCGGGCACCGACGGATCGGACACCTGTCGGCGCCGGCACGGAACGCCGCCGCGGCCGAGCGGCTCGCGGGTGTCGTCGAGGCGCTGACCGCGGCCGGGCTCGATCCCCACGCCCTGACGGTGGTCGAGGGAGACGGGCGGGTCGGCGGCGGCCAGCTGGCGGCGGCGAAGCTCCTGGATCGCGACCCAGGGGTCACCGCGATCGTTTGCTACAACGACCTGACCGCGATCGGCGCCGTCCGGGCCATCCGAGCCCGCGGCGGGCGGGTGCCGGAGGACGTCAGCGTCGTCGGCTACGACGACATCGCCCTCAGCGCGCTCGTCGATCCGCCGCTGACGACGATCGCCCAGCGCATGCCCGAGATGGGCCGCTGGGCCGTCGAGCGGCTCGGCGAGCTGATCGAGCGCAACGGATCGGGCGCTGACGCGCCGTTGCGGCCACCGCCGGTGATCCTGCCCGTCGAGCTGCGGGTCCGGGCATCGACCGCCCCGCCGGCGGGAGCGTCGGGACGATGAACAGGGCCTCGACCCCGAGCCCGCTCCTCCGCCGTGCGCGCCCGACCGGCGCGGACGGCGTCGTCGCTCGCGTCACCCCGGCCGAGCCCGACTGGGAGTTCGTCTCGCTCGCCATCCATCGGCTGACCGCGGGCGGGATCGTGCACCGCGCCGCCGGCGCCGACGAGGTCGCGGTGATCGTCCTCGAGGGCCGCGCGTCGATCCAGGCCGGCGACCACAGCTTCCCGGATCTCGGGTCGCGGACCTCCGTCTTCGACGGCCCGCCGCCGCCCCTCGTCCTCGTCGAGCCCGGCCTGTCGATCGACGTCTCCGCGACGTCGGACACCCTCGTCGCGATCGCGTCCGCGCCGGGCGGCGAGACGAAGCTGACGCGAGCGTTCTCTCCTGGCGAGATCCTCGTCGAGACGCGGGGCACCGGGAACACGCAGCGCCGCGTCCACCACCTCCTCCCGTCGGCCGTGCCCGCGGGCCGTCTGCTCGCGTTCGAGGTGTTCACGCCCGGCGGTAACTGGTCGAGCTTCCCGCCTCACAAGCACGACACGGAGAACCCGCCGGTCGAGGCGCGCCTCGAGGAGCTGTATTTCTACCGCTTCGCGCGACCCGCCGGATTCGCCGTTCAGCGCGTCTACACCGCGGATGGCACGCTCGACGAGACGGTCGTCGCCCGCGACGGCGACGTCGTCCTCGTCCCGCGCGGCTACCACGTCGTCGCGGCCGCCCCTGGCTACGACTGCTACTACCTCAACGTGATGGCCGGGCCGGGCCGGGAGTGGCGGTTCACCGTCGACCCGGACCACTCGTGGCTGATGGACTGGGATCCGGGTCGGCCCGAGGGCACGAACCCGGAGCCAGACGGAGGATCCCGATGACCGGGTCGACGACCCTCACGCCGCTCCAGCGGACCGTCGCGCTCGGCACGGACCTGTGGAACGACTCGAGCGACCCGTCGGAGCTCGAGTACGCGATCGCGAACGGCGCCGTCGGCGCCACGTCCAACCCGCCGATCACCCTCGACGTCCTGCGCAAGGAGCCGGACCGCTGGCGCGCGCGAGCGCGCGAGCTCTACGCGTCGTTCCCGACGTGGACCGAGCGACGGATCGCCTGGCAGGTCTACGAGGAGATCGCCCTGCGCGGCGCGGCGGTCCTCCGACCGATGTTCGATGAGACCGGGGGTGCCCGCGGGCGGCTCTCGATCCAGACCGACCCGGCGCTCTATCGGGACCGGGACGGGATGGTCGAGCAGGGCGTCGCGTTCTCCGGACTCGCGCCAAACCTCATGGTGAAGTTCCCGACGACGCGGGCTGGCCTCGGGGCGATCGAGGAGGCGACGTACCGGGGGGTGAGCATCAACGCGACCGTGAGCTTCAGCGTGCCCCAGGCGCTGGCGGTCGGCGAGGCGGTCCAGCGCGCGCTCGATCGGCGGGCGGCGGAGGGGCTCTCGATCGCCGACATGCGCCCGGTCTGCACGATCATGGTCGGGCGACTCGACGACTGGCTGAAGGTCGTCGCCGAACGGGACGGTCTCTCGCTCACCCCGGGAACCGCCGACTGGGCCGGCGTCGCGGCTTTCAAGCGAGCATACGGACTGTACCGAGAGCGCGGGTACCGGGCGCGATTGCTCGCTGCCGCCTACCGGAACCACCTCCACTGGACGCAGCTCGTCGGTGGCGACGTCGTCCTGTCGATGACCCACGCCTGGCAGGTCCGGTTCAACGCGTCGCCGCTCGACATCCGATCGCGAGTCGACGATCCGGTCGACCCGGCGATCCTCGAGGAGCTGCTCGGCGTCGGGGAGTTCGTCCGCGCATACGAGCCGGACGGCCTCGCGGTCGACGAGTTCGACGGGTTTGGGGCGACCGTCCGGACGCTCCGCCAGTTCATGGTCGCGACGCGCGATCTCGAGGCCGCGATCGCCGACTTCGTCCTGCCCAATCCCGACCTCTAGCCCCGGCGCGACGAGCTCCGTGCCCGTTAGGCTGTGCGCCCGGGGTTCAGGGAGGAGCGGAATCGTGGAAGGTCGGGTGGATAGCGGCGACGCCCCGGCGACCGACCGGGGCAGCCGGTGGTCGGGCCTGGCGTCCGTCGCTGCCCCGTTCGCCACTGCGCTCCGCGATCCGGGCACGGTCCTCCCGCTCCTGTTCATCGCCGCGTTGCTCGTCCGGGCCGCCTGGATCGACGTGCCGCCCCACACGCTGATCTTCGACGAGTCGTACTACGTCAACGCCGCGCGGACGCTCCTCGGCTGGCCGGTCGCGGAAGGCGCGCCGTACGCGGGATCTCCTCCCTTCCTCGACCCGAACACCGAGCATCCGCCGCTCGGGAAGCTCGCGATCGCCGCGTCGATGCTGGTGTTCGGCGACACGGGCCTCGCCTGGCGGCTGCCGAGCCTGATCGCCGGGATGATCGCCCTCGCGGCCGTGTATTCGATCGTTCGCGCCGCGGGCGAAACAGTCTGGCTGGCGATCCTCGCGGTCGCGTTCCTCGCGTTCGACAACCTGACCTTCGTCCACGGCCGCCTCGGGACGCTCGACATGCTCGCGCTCGCCCCCGTCCTCGTCGGCGCCTGGCTCGCGCTGCGCGAGCGCTGGACCCTCGCCGGCGTCGCGATCGCGCTCGGCGTCCTCGTGAAGCTGACCGCCGGATTCGGCCCCATCGCGGTGCTGCTCCTGCTGGCGCTCAGGCTCCTGGACACGTGGCGCCGTGAGCGCCGGCTGGACGTCGCGGATGTTCGCCATGGGGTCGTCCTCGTCGTCGCGTTCGGCGTCGTGTTCGTCGCGGGCCTGTGGCTGCTCGACGCCCGCTTCACGACCTTCGCGACCCCCCTCGACCACATCCGCCACATGCTCGAATACGGCGCCAGCCTGAAGGAGACGACGCATCGGGAGGGCATCTGCAGCGGCATCAGCAGCGTGCCCTGGCAGTGGCCGTTCAACGATTGCCAGATCAACTACCTGCGCGTTGCCGTCACGGTCCAGTCCGGCGAGACGGTCGCGTCCTCGATCCCGACGGTCGACTTCCGCGGGGCCCTGAACCCGATCCTCGCCGGCGCGATCCCGCTGGCGTCGCTCTTCACGTTCTGGTTCGCCTGGCGCGGCGGCAATCCCCTCGCCCGATGGGCGGTCGCGTGGGGCCTCGCGAACTGGCTTCCGTACGTCGTCCTGTCGATCGTCAACCAGCGCGTCACGTACCTGTATTACTTCCTGCCGACGATCCCGGCCGTCGCGATCGCCGCGGCGATCCTCCTCCTTCGATCCGGCCTGCCCCGCTTCGTGGCCTGGGGTTTCATCGCCGCGTTCGCGATCGGGTTCCTCGCCTACTTCCCGTTCCGCGTCATCCCCTGATCGCCGCCCTCACGGCCTCGCCGCGGGCATGAAAAAACCGGGACCCGGCTGAGCCGTGTCCCGGTTTCCCATTCAACGTGCCAATGCGATCAGGTCCCCGTTGTCGTGGTCCCGGTCGTCGTGGTCGTCGTGTTGGTGGTCGTGGTCGTGGTCGTCGTCGTGGTCGTCGTGGTTGTGGTGGTGAGCTCACCGCCCGAGCAGATGTGGCTCAGGTTGAGAAGCTTGCCCACTGCATCCGTCGACGCGCCGAGAAGCGACGTGTGGCCGGTGATGATGTCGAAATGGAGCGTCCCACCGGTCTTCTTGGTCGAGCCCGTGACGACGACTCCGGAGCCGAACGTCGCGGTCAGGGTGCCACTGCTCGCGCTCGTCTGGACGAGCACGAAGTGCCAGAGGACCTGGCCCGGCTGAAGTCCGGCGCCCGCGCATTCCTCGTCATCCCCCTGGAACGCGGCGCTGTCCCAGCTGATCGGCGGGGTCTGGTGGAGCGACGTCCCGACGGCGAGAACCGCGCCGCTGGTCGTCCCGAGCACCGCGAGCCCCAACAGGGACGCGATTGCGATCCAACCGACGAACCGAAGCCGGCGCGGTCGCATGGCCTCACTCTGCATTGGCAAATCCTCCCCCCCCGGGTGTGATTCCCCGCCGGATGACGGTTTGGCAATCTTCCGCGCTGGGCGTGACCGTGTCCAGTCCAGACCGGTTCTGTGGAGTCGGATTGAGTCCGCCGCCGTCCGGTTTAGTTGAATTTGCGTTGCATGCGAGCACCAACGGCCGGGCGGCGGCGGCGGCGACGGCTCAGCGCTTGCGTTCGAGGATCGGTCGGGCCCGCTCCGGGTCGTCGACGACGAACGCGAACATCGCCCGGTCGCCCCACCGGCCGAGGAACAGGTGGCCGTAGATGTTGACGCCGGCGTCGGCCAGCTGACGGGACAGCGCGGCCATCCCGCCCGGCCGATCGTCGACCTCGGCGAGGATCGATTCGCCCTCGATGAAGGTGTAGCCGCCGTCCTCGAGGACGGATTTGGTCGCCGCGTCGTCGGCGGTCGTCATGATCACGTGGCCCGAGTCGCCGATCCCTCCGCCGCCGATCGCCCGGAGGTCGACTCCCCGCGCCGCGAGCGCCTCGGCCAGCGACGCCATCGCGCCCGGCTCGTTCTTCAGCTGGACGACGAACTGGTTGGCCATCTGGACCTCCGACGGGAGCGCGTGGAGGACCGATTCTAGCCGGTGGGGGTCGGCGCCGGACTCGCTACTGGGCCGGCAGGCGCGCGACCAGCGCGAGCGCCGCGATCGCGAGCATGACCAGGATCCCCTGGAGCGTCTCGCGGCGATCGATCGGCGTGGGCCGGCGGCTGGTCACGTCCGACACGCTACGACCGGCCCGGCGGGGGTCGCTATGGTACGTTCCGGCCAGGGTTGGACTGACGGAGGTGCCGGCGGATGGGCCCAGCGAGCCAGATCGGCGCCGAGATCCGGACGCGCGATGCGAAGCTCCCGCCGGACGTCGCCGCAGCCTTGGCGGCTCCCGCGCCGGGCTCGTCATCGACGGTGACGGCCGGGGCGATCCCCTTCCATCTCACGAGCTGGCCGCGCCCGGCGGCGACTCCGCTTCTCCTGCTCCATGGCGTCACGTCGAACGCCGACACCTGGTGGCGAATGGGCCCTGCCCTCGCCGCCGCGGGCTTCAGCGTCGTCGCACCCGACATGCCGGGTCACGGCATGACCGGCTCGTGGAGGGGCCGACACCGCTTCCGGGAGACAGCCGAGGAGGTCGCGACGCTCGTCGAGGCCCTGGGACTGGATGGGGCCGGTCTCGCCGTCGTCGGCCACAGTTGGGGAGGGATGACGGCCGCCGCACTGCCCTCGGCGGGGCTCCGCCCGGCCCGGCTCGTCCTCCTCGATCCGCCGACCGTCCCGCTGGCCTGGATCGCGGCGATGCTCGACGACCCGGTCGAGGGCTCGTACACGGACCTCGACGAGGCGATTCGCGTGATCGGACGGCTCTACCCGACGTGGCCGTACCGCGACGTGATCGCAAAGGCGGTTGGGCTCACGCAGTTCGACGAGGCGGCGGTCCGGGCGATCCTCACCGAGAACGGCGACTGGGACGGCGGGCTCGGCGGGTTCGCGGATCCGGCGGCCCAGGGAATCCCGACCTGGCTGATCCGCGGCGATCCGGCGGCCGGCGGCTACGTCCCGGACGACGCCGTCCCGCGATTCGCGTCCCGGATCGGCGCCGACCACATCATCACGCTCCCCGGCGCGCCACACTCCCCGCAGCGCACGCACCCGGAGGCAACCGTGACGGCGCTCCTGCGAGCGCTCGGGGCAACGAGCTAGCGGCGGCGGAGCGCGATCGCCCGCTCGAACAGCTCGACGTAGCGCGGTGCGGACCCGGTCGTCCAGTCGAAATCGACGGCCATCCCGCGGGCGACGAGCCCGTCCCACGCCGGCCCGCCCGCGTCCCGCATCGCGATCCCGGCCTCGCACGCCTTCGCCAGGGCGGCGGGCGTCGCGGCGTCGAACGCGAAGCCGGTGCCCTCGCCCGGGTGGCGCAGCTCGTCGACGACCGAATCGGCGAGGCCGCCGGTCCGCCGCACGATCGGCGGCGTGCCGTAGCGCAGCGCGATCATCTGGCCCTGTCCGCACGGCTCGAACCTCGACGGCATGAGGAAGAAGTCGGCGCCGGCGTAGATCCGGCGGGCCATCGCCCGGTCGAACCGCTCCACGAGCGCGACCCGGTCCGGGCGCCGCGCGGCGAGGTCTCGGAGCACGGCTGCGATCTTGGGGTCGCCGCTGCCCTGGACGGCGAGGCGCGCACCGGTCCCCAGCAGCTCCGGAGCGGCATCGGCGAGGAGGTCGAACCCCTTCTGCGGATCGAGCCGCCCGATCATGCCGAGGACGGGCGCGTCGTCGGTCGGGTCGAATCCGAGGCGGGTCAGCAGATCCGCCCGACAGGCGGCCTTGCCGGACAGGTCGTCGGCCGAGAAGGTCGCCGCGAGGTCGGCGTCCGTCGCCGGGTCCCAGACGGTCGTGTCGAGCCCGTTGAGGATCCCGACGTATCGATCGCCCTTCGCCCGAAGCGTCGCGTCGAGCCCGAAGCCGAGCTCCGGCGTCAGCGATTCGCGCGCATAGCCGGGACTCACGGTGTTCGCCACCTCGACCCGCTCGATACCAGCCCAGAGCAGGTCGATCCCGACCGCGTCGGCCGCGACCACCCCGTCGCCCGGCCGAAGCCCCAGCTCGGGTAGCGATTCGCGCGGCGTCCAGCCGTGGTACGCGAGGTTGTGGAGCGTCAGCGTCATCGCCGTCTTGCTGAGCACCGCATCGTCGCGGTACCAGCGGTCGCGGAAGATCGCGGCCGGGCAGGCATGCCAGTCGTGGAGCGAGACGACGTCGACGGGCGGCCCGGGGTCGGTCCGGAGCGCCTCGAGCGCCGCCCGGCACAGCAGCCCGAACCGCCAGGCGTTGTCCGCGAAGTCGCCGCCACCGGGCGGGCCGTAGAGGCCGTCGCGATCGAAGGCGGGCGGATGGTCGACGAGCCGCAGGCGGTAGCCGTTCGCCTCGACGTCGAGGATCGTCAGGTCCACGGCCCCGTCGAGGGAGTGGCCGTCGGGGACGCGGAGCGGCCGAGCGGGGCCGGCTCCCTCAGGCACCGGCACGGAGCGATACCGCGGCAGGAAGACGTCGACGAGCCCGTGGGTCGCCCCCGGCACGAGGTGGAGGGATCGGGCGAGCGCGTCGACGACGTCGCCGAGACCGCCGGTCTTCGCCCATGGCTCGCACTCGGCCGCGATGAAGGCGACACGGAGCGGGGTGGGCATCGGCTCATGGTAGCGACCGACG
>Ga0070699_100004919_pt1 | contig 11786 bp, 9 predicted proteins | sample KBSK1503metaG_FD_65473 | JGI IMG/M metagenome (GOLD analysis project Ga0070699, IMG submission 65473) | Corn, switchgrass and miscanthus rhizosphere microbial communities from Kellogg Biological Station, Michigan, USA - KBS K1-50-3 metaG | ecosystem: Host-associated > Plants > Roots >...
GTCCAATCGATCGTCGATAAAGGCAGCGCGACATAGAACGGCACGCCATTGTCGCGGGCAGCCAATGCCTTGAGATAGGTACCAATCTTGTTGGCCACGTCGCCGCCCGCCGTTGTTCGGTCGCTGCCGACAATACAAAGATCAACCAGTCCATGCTGCATCAAGTGGCCACCGGCATTATCCGCAATCACGGTGTGTGGAACGCCGTGATGGCCCAGTTCCCAGGCGGTCAAGGAAGCGCCCTGATTCCGCGGGCGAGTTTCATCTACCCACACATGCAGCGAGATGCCGGCATTGAAGGCCTTATAAATAGGAGCGAGCGCGGTGCCCCAATCGACCGCTGCCAACCAACCAGCATTGCAATGAGTGAGAATATTAACCGGACGAGATCCTGATACCTTCTCCCAAGCCTGTTCAATCAGTGTCTGCCCACGATCGCCAATCGCGGAACAGTTTTGTAGATCGTCATCCGCGATCCGGTCGGCCAGGGCGTAAGCGACGGCCGTGCGCTCGGACGACTTGCACAACAGCAAAGTTTGGCGCATCAAATCAAGTGCCCAACGCAGATTGACCGCCGTAGGCCGAGTGCCAAACAGCGTATCATACGCAACTTGAAGATTTTCATCGCTGGAGCCTTCTTGCATCGCCAACGCCATCCCGTAAGCCGCAGCCGCACCGATCAGCGGTGCGCCGCGCACCACCATGGTGCGAATACCCGTGGCGGCAGCTTGAACGCTGCGCCAACGCACGACCTCAAATCGATGGGGTAGACGGGTCTGGTCGATTACGCAAACCGAAGCGCGATCATCGTCCAGCCAAATGGTTCGATAAGGTTGACCGTCGACATTCATGGTTCACAGGCAAAAGCCGATTAAAGTACAACTATCATCTCAATCGCTACCCACGACAAATATCAGCTTTCTCCACATTCCTTCACCGGGACTTGTAAGCATGGGCCGCACCGTTCAGGTAGTGGCCGACTGTCCCGGTACGGTTTAGAGTTCAGAGGAGCCTGAAAGCTCAATCAGGGGCTGAGAGTTCAAATCGACCAGAAATCGCAGTCGCCATCCGTCTGCAACGCCGTGGCGACTGAGTTTTACCGACGGGTCCGACGAATAGCTCAGTTGAACGCCCAAAAGCCGGTTTCCCGATCTGGCCTAGGGGGACAGTCGCCCCTACCGAAGAAGGGAGCTCTCCAGCGCAACCCGCGGCTTGGCTTGAGCTTACGCTACGGCCCGATAGGCGCCGCCAGACAAGCGTCAGGAATTCCGAACGAATCGACTAATAACACGGCGTCGGTAATGTTTCCTGCTTTGCTCCGGGCGGACCAAACTGCCGGCGACGCACCGAATAGCGGACAGCAATGGTAAGTCCACTCTTAGCCGCACAACGGGCACTGATCGCGACCCTGACCGCTGACTCAAAATAATTGACTCAGTGTAATCCGTGAAATCTGCGGATTATTCTTCGGCGGCCGGCGGGTTAGCGGTCTTCAGGAATGGCGATCGACTCCAACGCCGAGCGGAGCGACTCCGGCAATGTGACTCCGCACAAACCGCGACGATTGGACCGCAGTGATATCGAAGCCGCCTTCGCGAACCAAAAAGGTGGTGATGATCGTCTCGACGAAACTATAGTACTCCACATTGTTGATGTGACCAAAGATGTCATTGTCTTTCCACCTGGTCGGGATCGACAGAAAATACCGGTATGCGCTTTTCATTGCTTGGATGGGAGACCGGAAAGACAGATCAGAATCTTGTTTTTGCGCGAGGATTCTTCTAACCACGAATAGACGCGAATGGACACGAAAATATGCTCTGATTCGCGTCCATTAGTGTCTATTCGCGGTTCTTTTTTCGTCCCTTTTGGTTGGGGCTACGCTCCGTCGTAATCTTTGCGGTGCTGACATTCAAGATCGTACAATTTCGCGGAGATTCTTCTAACCACGAATAGACGCGAATGGACACGAAAATATGGTCTGATTCGCGTCCATTAGTGTCTATTCGCAGTTCCTTTTTCGTCCCTTTTGGTTGGGGCTACGCCCCGCCGTAATCTTTGCAGTGCTGACATTCAAGATCGTACAATTTCGCGGGGATTCTCTAACCACGAATAGACCCGAATTGACACGAAAATGGTCTGATTTGCGTCCATTAGTGTCTATTCGCAGTTCCTTTTTCGTCCCTTTTGGTTGGGGCTACGCTCCGTCGTAATCTTTGCGGTGCTGACATTCAAGATCGTACAATTTCCCGAGGATTCTTCTAACCACGAATAGACGCGAATGGACACGAAGATATGGTCTGATTCGCGTCCATTAGTGTCTATTCGCGGTTCTTTTTTCGTCCCCTTTTTGGTTGGGGCTACGCCGCGCGGTGGCCTCCGATTTAGAAATCGGTCTTTGATTGCTTCGCTAATGAAACTGCTCTCGCTCGGTTGATCCGGCTAAAGCTGTGGTTGAAGAACTCCCCTGGGCAATAACCTGGGCAACATCATCAAAATAACCGGCGCCCACTTCCCGCTGATGTTTGGTAGCGGTATAACCGATTTTCTCAGCGCTAAATTCCGCGGTCTGCAGATCGGCATAGGCTGGCATGCCCCTCTCTTTATAATCGCGCGCAAGTTGAAACATGCTGAAATTCAGAGCATGGAAACCGGCCAAAGTAATGAACTGAAATTTATAGCCGAGCACGCCTAGTTCTCGCTGGAACGACGCGATCGTTGGTTCATCGAGCTTCTTTCGCCAGTTGAAGGAAGGCGAGCAGTTGTAGGCCAACAGTTTACCCGGGTACTTTTCATGGACCGCAACCGCGAACTGTTGGGCTTCTTCCAGGTTCGGTTCACCCGTTTCGCACCAGAGAACATCGGCAAAGGGCGCGTACGCAATCGCCCGAGCAATTGCTCGCTCTATTCCCGCGCGCACCCGGAAGAATCCTTCGGTCGTGCGTTCTCCAGTTAGAAACGGCTTATCCCGGGAATCGATATCACTGGTTAACAGTGCGGCTGAGTTGGCATCGGTTCTTGCTACCAGAATCGTAGGAGCGTCGCAAATGTCGGCCGCTAACCGAGCCGCGACCAGGTTGTTAATGGCCTGACGGGTAGGAATCAGAACCTTGCCGCCCAGATGTCCACACTTCTTCTCTGACGCAAGCTGGTCCTCAAGGTGCACACCAGCTGCACCGGCTTCAATCATCGCTTTAACTAGCTCGAAGACGTTTAAGCTCCCGCCGAATCCCGCCTCCGCATCGGCGATGATCGGCGCCATCCAATGAATGCCGTTTCGGCCCTCATGATGATCAACCTGATCGGCGCGGAGCAACGCGTTGTTAATGCGCCTGACGACCGCCGGTACGCTATTCGCCGGATAGAGACTCTGATCGGGATACATCTGTTCGGAAAGGTTCGCATCCGCCGCAACCTGCCAGCCACTGAGATAAATCGCTTGCAGTCCAGCTCGGACTTGCTGTACTGCCTGGTTCCCGGTTAGCGCGCCGAGCGCTGTTACTGGTGGCTCCGAATTGAGCAGCGCCCAGAGCCGTTCGGCCCCCTCCTTCGCTAATGTATATTCGATTCTAACCGAGCCGCGAAGTCGCTCTACGTCTTCCCGCGAGTACGGTCTAGTAATGCCGTCCCACCGCTGAGTATCACCACCATTGGCAGAAGACATTCTAATCTTCCCTCCCTTGAAGGATTTCCGCGTTTTCAAAACCGAAATCCAGCAGTTCGCTTGCAGAACAAATGCAGATGCCCGGATAGGGACTACAAGATTCCTGGGCGCTGGATTTCTGCGGATTTGAGGATCGGATTAAAGAGCTAGCGGATAACTGATGTGCAGGGTGGGCGCCGCCCAATGCGGTCATGGCAAAGCTTTTGACATATAGTTTGGGTTTCATGGATCATGAGTACAGGTGTGGATTGGTTGGTTGTGCCGATTGGCGTTAACTCTCCCGAACGAGAGAGTTGATCCGGTACAGAATAGTCAACGCGTTACGGTTGCGTTAGGCTACTCGTACCTTCGAGTAACCTACTGCAATACCGATTAGTTGACTAAACCGGATAAGTAGCATGAATGGCGGATAGTAGTTCGTGAGCCTGAGATCCGTCAAGACCTAATTGCCCGCACGGGCAAACTCTTTTGCTTCACAAATCGGGAATAACGGATAAAGCTCAATCTAAAGATCGGAGTTGGCGAACCCCGCCGTATCGTCAGATGTCCAGCTCTAATACGTTTCCATCTTTTAATGTCGTCGTGGTTGGCAGTTACAACGCCGACCTGGTTCTCTCCTGCGACCCCATCCCGACCCTGGGAGAAAGTATCCTGGCCGCCGAATTCAACTTGTATAGCGGTGGTCGCGGCGCGAATTCGGCCGTTGCGGCCGCTCGCGCGGGTTGCCAGGTAACTTTCGTCGGCGCACATGGAGCCGATCTTTTTGGAAGAATGGCCCGCGAAAAATTACTGCGCGAGAATATCAATATTCTCATTTCGTTGAGCTCTCCTCCCCCCAAACCGGCGTAGCCCTAGTGATGGTGGAAGCTCCTACCGGCCGGTATATGATTGCCGTCGCGAAATCCGCCAACAGTGAGATTTCGACCGAGCTGGTACGCGATGCGGCCGAAGCGATCAATGCTGCCGACTTGGTCTTTACCCAATTTGAGATCTCACCAGAAGGAGTGGTCGAAACGGCCAAGTTATGCACCCAATACAAAAAGCGGCTGGTGCTATATGCGTCTCCGGTTGGTCCACGGTCACGCATGCCGGAGGGCGCAACCTTTCTCACTGTGCTCTCGATCCGGGAAGCGCTCGCTCTGGCTGAGACTAGAGAAGTCAGCTACGCTGTTCATTGGTTGCATGACCGTGGCTCGCAAAACCTGGTGTTGGTTGATGGGGACCAGTCGCTCACGTTTTCGAACGACAAGGGAATGCATACCGTGCCGATCCCACGGGTCCGATCTGTTCTCTACTCAGGGTCGGTAGAATGTCTGGTTTCCTGGACCGCAATCGCGCTGCTCGGAACCGGAGACTTGGCGCGCGCGATCGAAATCGGTGCGAAAGCGATGGCTCTGAGTCTCGCGCGAGAAGGCGCGCAAGAGAGCATGCCGTATCGTTCAGAGGTGCTGGGGAACTGAGTGACATCGGGGTTGAGCGGGTCGCTCCGCGACCGCCGGGCGACGCGAGGTAGGGCGTCCCGTCCCGGACCGCCAAGTCATGCGCTGCTAGGCCGAAAATATTGCCGGAGGCTCAGTCCTGCTAAGATCCGTAGCCCCTCACAAAGCGATGGCACCCCGACGGGTTTCGGCGGTCGCGGAGCTGAGCGACACGCCCTACCCGCCTGAGCCCGACCTTACAACACCGGCGTTCGCTGAATCTTTACCGCTGCGCGCTGAAGATTCTTAATTCGCATTTCTGTCGCTTCTACCTCGCTGGCATTCTGTTGCGCACGAATTACGACTCGACTCCGATACGATTCTCCTGCACTTAAGGTCGGCAACCGGCCAGCCGAGCGTTCGAATGGTCTCGGACACGGGTAGCTGGTTGCCGGTTCCAGCCCGGTTACATAGCCGTTCCGTAAAGGCGCTTCGTTCTTCCAAAGGGTAAAATAAGGCAGTTCCTTCGTGCTGAAACAGACCGATGCGCCGCGCTGGCCGTCCGGCGATTTGAGGAGCGCCTCAGTTTGACCCTGTTCATCACTCCAAAGCTCCATCAAATAGACCTCCTCCGTGTATCCGGGACCACGTGGACCCGTATATTGATTCCAGCCGTCGATACCCTCCGCTGCTCGTTTGTCGCGAGGAGCTACGTTCTTAATGGGAGCAATAAACTGAGAGCCAACACCCAGCAAAGGTGGACCGAAATTAATATGATAAAGCGTCTGAAATTCCTGGGGTGAATCGCCCAAATTCGTGATGCTGTCGTTGAACGTAATCTCTGGTTTTCCGATACCGGTGGAAATTTCCGCCAAAAGACGCAACTGCGGTCCGAACATCATGATTTCATCAATACTCGCTCGGAGAACAAGCCGCGGTGCAGGTGTGCCTTCGAAACGAACTTCGACAAAGCTGGCCGGTAAGTAATTGATTCGGCCATGAAGGCTGAGTGACGTGTTACCGTCCAGGCACGGTGCGCCCATCGATTCCAAACCGCAGCGGGAAACAAACTCGCCGAATCCGGCCAGCCAACCGAGTCCTCCCTTATCCCCAAGGTTGATGAACTGCGGATGCACAATCTCGCGAACCGGCGAATCCCACCCCAGACGAATGTTGCCAATCTGCCCTTCCCAGATGTTGAATCCGCGGCTCGGCACAACCGAAAAACGCAAAAGACCGTTATCGACGTAAATGACTTCGGTCCCTTCTTGACGCCCCCCACTCAGTGTTTTCTTTTGAACACTCCAGTTTCCGGCTTCGCCTCCGATTTCGCGCGGGTCAAGCGTCCACTCCTTTGACGAAACGCCATTTTCTGCATCGGTTACTATCTTGGAATAGTTGCTCATTCTCGCCTTAAGCTCGAATGACATGACAAATGACAGATTACAAATGACAAATGGAAATTCTCGGGCCGGTATTTGTCATCCGCAATTTGTCATTTGTCATGTCATTCGAGCCCAAGGCGAGAATGAGGGTTCACCGACCGGGAGTACGGGTTCCCGCCAACCCGAGAAGAGCCAACGAAATAACCGTTAACAAGATAAACGCTTCCATGCCTATCCTCCGATTTCGCTACCGCCAATCGTTTACGGCAGCAGCGAGATCGGGACACCGAGCGCTTTCTCCGGTCGTTCCGGTTAATCTGTATGTAACTGTATATATTACATTCGATCGGTCAATGGATTGTTATCAGATTCGTTCCATTGTGGCCGACTAGGCGCAAATGGCGCCCAATCCGTCCCTAGCTTCAGCCCGTCGGACTTTGGAAGCGGTTTCGTTGTGAAACAAAGGGAATGCGTAAAGCGCAGGCGTTCAGGGCTTTGTCTTCGGTAGCGGCGACTAGCTTGTCCGACATAGTCTGTGGCTTCGAGATGGCCGGTCTGTGAGACTGAGACGACGTCGGATCCCCCTACGCCTTCGATTTGAAGCGAACCAAAACTAGACGCGGAGTTGCGTGTTTGGCACCACCAAAAACCGCAGTCGCCATCGTCGTCATCCGGCCTGGACGGTCCACCGGTACGGGAACTCATCGGGCCCGGTTGGCGATTGCTCGATCGTAATCGGAGCAGGCTTGCTGTTCGACGACGTGGGGATTGCATCTTGAATTGCGGAGGCTGCGTCTAAGCATCGGATCGGAGGCCATGGCGAACAATGGCGACTGCGGTTTTTGGTCGCGCCAACTAAGCAATTTCGTCTCAATTTCAAGATCGCACCAAAACCAGAGGCGTAATGGGATCCGGCAGCTGCCCATGCGCGTCAACTTAAGGAAGCGAGGCGACACAGGGAAAGCGCGAAGGGATCTGTCGGCCTGATCTTGCCCGTTGCGGTAGGGCGAAAACCTCGGCGCGCTTGGTAGGTACGCCCTTTCGTTATGCTTCCCGACGCGCGGTTTGAGCCATACGTTGCCCACCGATTCTGAGCCCGCCTCCAACCCGTGTGGGACGCCAATACCCATGTTTGTGTATTACCCAATCGAGCCGTGCACCGATATAGTATTTATCAGCGGGTACCGAATGGCTCAAACCCGGCGCATGGGGAAGCGTAACAGAAGGGCGGACCGACCAAAGCGCCGAGGTTTTCGCCCTACCGAACTATGTTCCCGTCCTTGTGGGACTGGCTTTTCTGCTCCTTAAGTTGACGCGCATGGACAGCAACCGGACCGCTACCGAAGACAGGAGCGCCTAAGCCGAAGATCGACCCGGCCAATAGTCAGCGTTTGTATCGGTGGAGTCGTCAGTCGTACGGTTGAACTCACGACCCGCAACAGCAGTTGAACGTCGCCCAGCTTGGCTCGACGTTGTGCGACAATGAACGAGGCACCTGTTCTGATCGTCGGAGGAGGCCCGGTCGGATTAGCGTTGGCTTTGGGCCTGGCCCGGCAAGGCGTCCGCTCGACCTTGTTCGAAACGAAGTTGGAAATTGATCCGCACTCGCGGGCGCTGGGGATCTTGCCGCGCACCCTGGAAATATTTCGGAGTTGGGGTATCTACGACCGCTTTGTTTCGGAAGGAGAGTTTTTTAGCAAAATACGAGTATGGATTGCTCGCCGCCCCTCGCCGGCATTTGAGGCGGATTTGAGCGTTCTTAAGAAAATCACGGTTGCCAATGGCATTTTGATTATACCCCAGAACCAGACCGAGACGCTGCTCCTCGAGTCGGTGAGGGCAGCCGATCACACCGAGGTGCTGCTTGGGCACAAGGTCACCCGTTTTCAACAGGACCACGAAGGAGTCTGGGTCGATGTCCAGACCGCTAGCGGAGAAACAAAGAGTTATCGGGGACGCTATCTGGTCGGTTGCGATGGAGCGCACAGCGTCGTGCGCCAAGAGTTGGGCTGGGAACTCGAAGGGAAGACCTATCCAACGCGGATCCTCCTGGCTGATATCCGAATCCAGGACGAAAGAGATCAACTCCCTTATCCGCTCCTTGCTCCTGGAGTTTCCGGTGTTCTCGCCGGCCTGCGCTACCAGCCACAGCACTGGCGAATGATCGCTACACTGAATCCAGACGAGAAGGAACAGACCGCCTTGGAGCCGTCATCAATTCATGGCAGGGTTGTCCAGCTGTTCGGCGAAGGATCACATGAACAGCTTTGGTCGAGCGTTTTTCATATTCACTGCCGAACGAGTCCACACTTTCGTCAAAGCCGTGTCATGCTGGCCGGTGATGCAGCGCACATCAACAGCCCAGCGGGCGGTCAAGGCATGAATAGTGGTATCCAAGACGCACACAATCTGGCCTGGAAGCTAGCTAGGGTGCTCGCGGGCGCCGATGCCGAATCGTTATTGGCTTCATACGAAACCGAACGACGTGAGACGATACTGAAGAGCGTCGATCGCTACACCGATCTGCTCACCCGTTATGGAATCGGAGCACCCGAGTTCGTCCGTAACATAACTGGCGCGCTGGTAAGTTTCCTTCCGCGCGTTGGACTCATTTCTTTGGTCGCACCTAAAATGGGCATGCTTGACACCACCTACACGCGATCGACGATTGTGAATGGGCACGGCCATTGGGTTGGCCATCGCGCTCCGGACGGAGAGTTGATTGCGCCAAACGAAACCCGAATCCGGCTCCTGGACTTGGCTGGACCCCAACCAGTCTTGTTGCTGTTTGATGAAGGACGCCTGCCTGGTTGGGACCCGGATCGGATAAAACAGCATTTCCAAGACATCAATGATCTCAAGGTGGCTTTGCTAATTCCTCCAAAGGCACCGAGAACCGACGGCGCATATGTTGCTTTGGATCCGCTGTGGCGAACTTGGAATGCCGCGTGGGGAATCGCGGTCTTGGTCCGGCCTGATGGCCACGTCGGCTGGATGGAGCGACGACCGACCCTTGCAGAATTCGACAACGGAATTCGAAGAGCCCTTGGTTCAATCTCAGAAGCGACGACGCAGGCCACGGTTTCCACTCCCTGACCAGCGAACGTCAACGAACGTCAGCGCGCACTCACTGTGGCCAGAAATGCAACCAGCCGGCCGTAGGAATCTCGCACCACTCGTTCGACCGCATGATGTGCGTCCATCGCCTGTCCTCAGCTCATCGACGGAAGGAAATAGCCACGGCTATTTGTCTTCCTCATTCGTGCAGACCCGTGGCAATGGGCTCGGTTATCCGGAATTCGCTAAATTCTACTTCGAATCCCTCCCTTTCAGGAGAGCAACACATCAAACCGACCTGGCTATCGCTGGGCTCCGCGAAGTAAGCAAGGCGAAGCATGGGGAAAGAAAGGCCATCAACGGAATATTGAATCCGAATCGCACTGCCTAGTCTGGTCAATCGCAACCAAACCGGACCCTGCGAATCAGCGGGCAGGACAGACCAATCGGAAAAATCGCGGGTAACTACCGCTGAAAAATGAGGTAATCCGTCCGTATACTCAATGCCCGCTTTGATCCAGTTAGCTGCGTCTAACCGGATCATTATTCCCGCCTGATCATAAAGGGCTTCATACTTGGCTTCTATCTTGACCTGGACGGTAAAGTCTCCGGCCTTTTGTTTGTAATAGAAATGTCCATTGTCCCGAACAAAGCCGTAATGCGTAATTCGCCAAAAATCAGTTTTCGCACCGCTAACAACTCGCAGCCGACCATCATCAGCTTCCCAAACTGGAGGTTCATTCAACCATTGCATCAAGCGATTGTCCGATACGAATAGTCACAAATAAAAGAGAAACTTCGATCAACCGCTAATGGACGCGAATGAAACCGAAACCTATTCGCGTCCGTTCGTGTCTGTTCGCGGTTGGAAATACGGGCCAGACTGGTCAACCACGAATGGACGCTAATGGACACTAATGACAAGAGAAACTTATTCGTGTGTTTTCGTCTCGATTTGCGGTTTTAGAGGAAACCAATCCTCCAATTAACCGCGAATGAACACGAATGAACGCAAATAAAAGCGAAACCTATTCGCGTCCATTCGTGTCAATTCGGGGTTGGAAATATGAGCCCGACTGGTCAACCGCGAATGGACGCTAATGGACACGAATGACAAGAGAAACTTATTCGTGTGTCTTCGCGTCTATTCGTGGTTTTGGAAGAACAAACTCTCGGGAAAAGGGTTCATTTCGCATTTTGTTCGCGGTTCCGCAAACGAGTGATCCGATACGCGCAGCGCCGGGCACCAGCTAACAGGTGCTCGACTCGCTCAACCCGAACATCACGCCCGAGCACATGTTCGAAGATGGCTTGTTCGGAACGGCAAAAGCCGGTGCAAGCGCTGGCCGCGGCGCAGATCGGGCAATGGTTCTCTACCAAAAGATAGCTACCGCCCTCCTCCTTTTCCCAAGTCGCCATATACCCCTCTTTGTTCCGAATCTCAGCCAAATGCGCGATCTTCCTGGCCAGGCTTTGCTCGCCGGATAACAATGCCTCATACCGCTCGCGGGTTCCGGTCTGACGGACTCGGATCAATTTCTCCAAGGCATCTTCTCCCAGCACGTCTCTGATTTCACCGATAAGCTGCGCCGTAAGTTCCGCATGCGCATCCGGAAAGCGCCGTTGCGCAGCCGGCGCGAGAGAGTAGACCTGCGCCGGCCTTCCCACTCCTCGTACTTCGGACTGGGCGTAGACCAATCCTTCATCACTTAGTCGCAGCAATTGCTGTCGTGCCGCCTCCGGTGTGATTTGCAGTCTGGTACCAAGATCGGCCGCAGTCTGTGGTCCCCTGGTCTTAAGCAAGAACAGCAATCGATCCGGCGGTGCTAATTTTTCCAGATCCCTATTTTCCAAGTCTCTCCTTGACATATTCAGTCACTAGATTTACCAAGTCTATACTTATTAAAATAAATGCCCTCCCCGGCAAATGCAACTGGCAGGAGGGCAACCGAGATCGCCAATGAAACTGCTATCTGACAGATTTGCGCTTATTACCGGTGCTTCCCAGGGGCTTGGTCGTGAGCTCGCACTCGCCTATGCCCGTGCCGATGTCCGTGGCCTGGCCCTGGTCGCCCGCAGAAAAGAATCATTGCAGAAACTTAAATCGGACATCAACAAAATCGCACCAGCCGCCACGCTGGCAATTATTCAGGCAGATCTCGGCTCGGTGACCGACATTGATCGGGTTGCAGCGATTACCCTGGAGGCGTGCGGCGGTCGACTGGACGTCTTAGTCAATAACGCATCCACTCTCGGACCAGT
>Ga0070699_100004920_pt1 | contig 11786 bp, 7 predicted proteins | sample KBSK1503metaG_FD_65473 | JGI IMG/M metagenome (GOLD analysis project Ga0070699, IMG submission 65473) | Corn, switchgrass and miscanthus rhizosphere microbial communities from Kellogg Biological Station, Michigan, USA - KBS K1-50-3 metaG | ecosystem: Host-associated > Plants > Roots >...
GATTTCTGCTTTCGGCCGAGAATCAGACTGTTGTGCGACCACGTGGGATGTGACTAACAGAGTGATTAAGACTGCGGATGCGCAAATTGAAAGTCTCACTGCGGTTCCTCCCGAAGAGAGTTGAAACTGCAGTGGAAAGACAATCAAATAGAGTGCCTTTACTACTTATGCAAAAACCTCAGATAAAAACCAATGCGCGACGTTAGTTGCGCCAGCTAAGTACTCCATAAGAAAGACCCTGACTGTGCCCTCTGAAAAGAGTCTGACGCCTTGATGCATGAACACAATCTGCCGGTGATCCGGCGCACAGCTCTTGCTTGGATAGTAGAATCGCTATTAAATGTGATCTTCAACGCGACAGTTCCTCCACATACCCCCAAGATCGTGGCTTCGTTCTATCGGCATCGATTGCCAGTCTGGTTTTGCGGTCCACCATTCCAGCTGATGCGAACGATAGGACTCATCGTACCAAGGAGACGACAGCGGAAGTCTGAAGATGGAATCCCCGGCGCCCTCTGTGTCGTTTGCGCAACTAAGCCCTGAGGCGCTTATCCAGGCGTGTGTTAAGAGGGACGCGGCGGCTTGGGAGGAATTCATGCGCCGCTATCACCGCTTGATTGCGGGTGTGGTATGTCGCACGACTCAGAAATGGGGGGAGTCCTCTCCCGCGACTATGGACGATCTGATTCAGGAAATATATCTAAAACTCTGCGCCGACGACTACCGCCTGTTACGCGCTTATGATCCAAAGCACCCCGACGCCATTTATGGATACCTCAAGGTAATAACCGCGAACGTTGTTCACGATCGCTTCAAAGCGTCTCATTCAGAGAAACGCGGTGGCGATCAAATTGTCGAGGAGCTGACAACAATCGAGAATCGAAGCGGCGTCGAAGAGGCTTCTGGAAGTAAGCATGCAATGGAACGCGAAATCCTGATACGAGAGATCGAGGCTGATCTAAATGCGAGCCTTTCGGGAGACACAGCGGACCGCGACCGAACAATCTTCTGGCTCTATTACCGCCAGGGATTTACAACGAAGGCCATCGCCTCGTTGCCGGCAATCGGGTTGACGGTAAAGGGTGTGGAGAGCACGCTTTTCCGCATCACGAAACTGCTCCGCACGCGAATGGTGGAGACCCAGCTGGTTAATCCTGAGGCTAACAAAGTGAAAAGGGATGCAGACTCCAAATTCGTAGTCTTAGAGAGGGATAGATCTCATTGAAAGAGACTTCAGGCGAACACCTCTGCGATGAGGATTTCGAGCGTCTAGCTTTAAGTGTGACAAGTCCCGATCCGTTCTCGGGCAGCAGCACCGATGCTGGTCCTTCTCAACCGTCTCATGACGCAGCGCTAACGAAAGCGTTGCGCCACATTGAGATATGCGATGCTTGCCGCGAGGTGGCTCAACTTAATCAAGCTGCCACACGCAGCTTCGATCAGTTGAAGACTCCGGGCGTGACAACACAGAGTGCTGATTGTCCCTCAGTGAGCCAGTGGCCCCTGGTTGTAGCCGGACAAGTTGAATTAGAAAGAGCCCGAGAATATTTGCGGCATGCTGCGGACTGTGATCATTGTGGGCCGTTAATGCGACAGGTAACCCTAGACTTTGACGATAAGTTTACGACGCAAGAAGAAAGAATGATTTCACAGCTTAAGAGTTCTGACCCGGCCTGGCAAAAGCAATTCGCACGCGACCTCGCAGCGAAATCACCACCGCAAGCTGGCCCGTCCAAAGACCCGGCTAAGGTACTGCGCGGAAGATGGACGACATTTCCGAAATGGCAAAAGTGGGTCCTGGGAGCTGCGGCCGCGACTGTTGCCGGCGTGATGCTGTTTCCGCTCGCCAGCAAGTATTTTTCGCCAACGCCAGATAGATTGTTGGGCCAGGCATATAGCGAACGGCGCAATCTCGAGCTTCGATTTGAGGGAGCGCAGCATGGCCCCGTTCACATCGAACGAGCCACAGGTGGTGACTCACGACTCGACAGACCCGTCGCTCTATTGGAAGCCGAAGCGGTAATCGCGCGCGCTCTGCAGAAAGAACCTAATAGCCCCATCTGGTTGCAAGCGAAAGGTCGAGCCGATCTGTTGGAGGGACACTACGAGGCTGCGATCCAAAGCTTTCAAAAAGCATTGGAGGTTGAAGCGGACTCAGTTTCATTGCAGACGGATCTGGCCTCTGCTTATTTTCAGCGAGCCGAGCGAGCCGATCGCGCCAGTGATTATGGAAAAGCGATCGAGCTACTGGGTAAAGTGCTGGCAAAGAATCCAGACGATCCGATCGCCCGCTTTAACCGGGCTCTCATTAACGAAAAGATGTTCCTATACCGGCAGGCGCTGGAAGATTGGGAGCACTACTTGAGACTCGACTCGAAGGGCCAGTGGGCCAACGAAGCAAATCAACACGTAAATAATCTTCGACAGAAACTAAACGAACAGACGCGGAGCGCTACGGAGCCATTGCTTGATCCTGCTGCCTTCCTTAATCAAGTAAGCCAGGGTGAAGAATCTGAAAACGCGTTGCAGAGCCGCAGTGAAGATTACCTCGACACTGCAGTTCGAGACTGGCTACCGACCACAACGAACGATGGTGCAAAAGGGTCAGCTACTGCCAAAGCCCTGGCACGCTTAGCGGTAATGCTGCGCGATGTTCATCAGGACCCATGGCTTTTCGATCTCCTGACAGCGCCTCCTTCAAAGAGTTTCTCGAGCGCCATTTTGGCGCTCGCGGAAGCTTCGAATGCAAATGCCACTGGAGATTTTGCACGCGCTGAGAGCAGTGCGATTCGAGCACAACAACTCTTTCAGGATATCGGGAGTCTGGCCGGAAGGTCCCGTGCTCAGTTGGAAACACTCTACGCTCTCGATCGCGCGGGCCATAGCAGACAATGCCTTATCAGGAGTGATTCGCTGGCCCGTAACGTAGGTGAATATCGGTGGATCGAGATCCAACTCTTCCTGGAGCGATCAAATTGTTTTGGCCAACTGGGTAAGTTCAGTGAATCCCAGCTAGCGGTAGAAACGGCCCTGGGTTTAGCAGGTAAGTTGAAATACGGCACTGTGTCTCTCCGCGCTCTTGGCCTTGCCGCAGCACTACACACTGAGCAGGGAAACACAACCGCCGCCGCCTCGCTCGACCGAGAAGGGCTGGGGCGCTATTGGGACGGTATTTACCCTCCGATACGTGCTTACCAGTTTTATTCTGATCTGGGCTTTCATGCTGAGAAGCGCGAGCAATGGAACTTCGCGCTCATTCTGGCGAAGGAAGCTGTCGCCGCCATTGCGCTGAGCCCGCAGCGACTCGGAGAGGCGTTCGCTCGACAGCGATTGGCTAAGACAGCAGTTCAGGCAGGTAATCCGGCTCTGGCAATCGCGGAATTCGATCGTGCGCGTCATCTCTTTGCCGCTCTACCTCAAACCGAAGCGACAAGAACTTATCAAGCTGATGGTGAGATCGAATTGGCAAGACTCGAAGCGGAACGGGGCAACCTCGAGCAGTCGTGGGCGCATTTGTCTACAGCGCGAGCGCAACTTCCAAAGACCACGCGTTACTACACGGCTCTAAACTTTTATAAAACGCTTGGCGAACTACAGCACTTGAAAGGGAATCAGCCGGAGGCTGAAAAAGCGTTTCGCGCAGCTTTGGCAGTTACAGAGCTAGGACTAGCTTCGCTGCAAGATGAACGGGAACGTGAAGTGTGGGTGCGTGACATGCGAGACGTGTATCGAGCAGTCGCCGAAATTAGATGGGAATCTAATGACATCGAAAATGCGTTAGCCGTTTGGGAGTGGTATCGGGGTGCCCCCCTTCGAAAAGTTGCAGCCCGGGTCGCTGAAGACTCGCATAGTTCCGACAGCATAGAACTTGCTAATCTCGATACTGGACCTTCTTTGCCTGTGATGCCTCAATTCAGCGAGCTATCAGATCTGACTGATAGAACCGTGCTCGTTTATCTCCAGACGCCCAAGCGCCTGCTGATTTGGGTGATCGACAAACAGGGTGTGACGGGAAAGCAGGTTCCAATTGCGCAAGATGAACTACAGCGCCTGGGACATAGATTTTCTGAACAATGTGGGAATCCGAATTCTGATCTGGCGGCCCTCGAGAAGAACGCCAGGCAGCTTTACGATCTGTTGATTAGTCCGATATCCGATCGATTACCTCCTCGCGAAAGACACACTTTGGTAATTGAAACCGACCAGGCCATTGCCAATATTCCTTTAGGTGCTCTGCTCGATCCGGAACATCGCTTCCTCGGAGATTCCTACGACATAGTCTTATCGCGTGGGATGCTGCACCGGCAATCCTTTCGTCCTACAACCACGAACATTTCCTCAAGTCAGAAGGCTTTAATCGTGGGATCCCCGGCCCTAACTGGAGACTTGGCGGATAGTCTCGAGCCCCTCGGAGACGCCCTTCAGGAAGCAAACTATGTAGGGTCGAAGTTTGAGACTTCAACTCTGCTTACTGGTCATCGTGCGACGCTGGAAACAGTAAAGCACAAGCTGCCGCAGTCCGAGCTGTTTCATTTCGCCGGGCATGCGCTGATTATGTCTGAACATGTAGGTCTGCTCCTGGCGAGATCTGATTCGCAAAATCAGAACGAAGCAAGTGATACAGCTATCTTAGACAGCAACAGTCTAGCGCCGCTGAACTTGAGCAGCATTCAACTAGCGGTGTTCTCTGCTTGTTCGACGGCCAGGGACGAAGTTGTTGGCGCAGGTAGTGCTGAGAGTCTTGTCAATCTGTTTCTTCGGGCTGGTGTATTGCAGGTGCTGGCGACGCGATGGAACGTGGATTCGAGGATCACGGCCAGGTTCATGCAGATCTTCTATGACAACCTGCTGGGCGGCGCGTCAGTAATATCTTCTGTAAGAGTCGCAGGACTTCAGTTGCGTACTAATACCGAAACCCGGCATCCCTACTACTGGGCAGCTTTCACAGTCTTCAGTCAGTAGTGAACGACAGGATTCACGATCACCTATTGATGTTAAAGGACGGGCTATGAACCAAATCACTCGACGCAGTTTGTTGAAGAGCTTGGCCGCGGCACCACTAGTTTCAGCGTTGAGCCCATTGGAAAATGCAATTCCTCAGACTCAACGACCGACAACGGATCTTTGTCTCTGGTTTCATGGGCTGTTCGCCTTTGTCATCATGCATGATTACATCGCTGTGCTTACTCCAAAGGTGGGAGAACACGAATATCTGGCCGGGCTTTGGCAGCAGGAACAGAAACTGCGCGATGGCGAATGGTACCGCTTGTCGGGCGTCAGTGATGCGGCACATCCGAATAAATTGCCGGCGCTGACAAAAGAGCAGGTGCTGTTTCTTTCCGGCGTGAAGGCCGTCAACATGGCAGAGAGCTTCTGTTTGATTCGCTTGCCTTTCCCAAGGCAGATAATTCCGCTGCGATATACGAAGGTTAAATTATCTGGAGACCACGCTCCTAAACAAAATACTTCATCGACATTCCCCACAGTTCAGATCATGCGGTATCGAGTGGTTGATTACAACAATCTCAGGTTGGAACCTTTTAAGGCGTGGGTGACACAAAAGCGACCACCATCGATCATCAATTTTCACATTTTTGCAGAACCAAACTTGCTGGTAGAGCCGGAACATGCCATGAGAGCCTTCGATGGAATGATTCAATTGTTCTCCGGAGTTGATCTCAAACTGATGGATACTGCGGGCTCTTGTTTTCCTCTCGACATGAGTCTACCAGCAGGGCTCAATCCACAGCATCAAATCAGCCTCGCGGAACGCAACGGCGCGTGTAAAGGGCCAAGGGGTGCCAGGACAGCTAACTGCTTCATGATCATGCTCGATGCCCGCAAGCTTGCGTAATTCAGGAGTGCTGACTCCATCACTAAAAGGAAAACCTCCAACTGTGTCGTAGTTAAGATAACGAGGAAGTTACCTTTTAGTAGGAGAAAGCAAATGTTCTACCGTCACTCCACCAGACATGAGTCCATCCGAATCCCCTGCCTAACCTTGATCTTAATCAGTCTCACCACCTCGATGGTCGTCATGGACCACTTTGCGAACCAGTCCGCGGCTTCAACCGTCGCGATCGAACCTCGGCCCAAACAATAGAACTTCCGGATATCTGATCCCAGCTTAATAAGTTCATTACGTCAGAGATTCTCGAAAGTCGTTTACGGCACAGCCGAACTGCGGACAGCGAAGTCTCAGACCCAGCCGAAGTTCAAAGTGGGCGGCTTGCTAAAGGGTTGCAGTAAGCCGTCCCCTTCCTGAAGCAACCCCAAATACAAGGAGAAAAGAAATGGCACAAACTAAGGATCTTAAAAAGTTCCAACAGGCCGCTAACCGCATTCAGAACCATCCAAAATGGGAGGAGGCACTGGAGGAACTTGATACAAAACCTGCCGCGCGCAGTGAAGCGAAAGCGAATGCCAAAGGATATTTCAAGGGAAAGGGGGTACCGGTTCCTGACGAGATGGACGTAACGTTCATCGAGGGAAGCACTATCATAAAACTCTGCGGCTGGGGCATCTGTATTACCATCGAATGGTAGTACACCTGCAGTAGATGTCAGGATGGGAAATGAACAAAGACTCTGTCATTTTCCAACATCTAAGCGTTAAGGTGGGCACATCTACTTGTGCCCATCTCAATAACTGCAAAGGGATGACATCGTGGTCCTGATGTGACCCGCCAGCGACGTTTACTCGCGTTTGGATTAGACAAGACGGAACGCGGCGGCTCGTCGCCAACCACTACTTTAGAAATATGAATTCTTCACTGCGCAAGCCTTCACCCTCGCCGCTTCAATGGGCGCGCTTTTCTCTTGCCACCGACATTCCATGGCTACTGAGAAAAGTCCGAAGTTCGATGAGGGTTTGATCGGTGGCCGCTTCGACCGGTGAAACAGAGAGAAGGAACGTTGTCCCGGAAGGAAATTGCGTGAGCTTCTTCTTCAGACCATCCATCGATTGAAACTCGTATTGGGCCACTTCCGCTTGAAACCCAAACGCGGAGGAAGAATCAACGTGAATAGTTAACGGTAGGTCTTCCCACATCGTTATGTAACCATCCAGTCGTTGTTGGATAGCGCGGACCTCGTTCAGTTGTGAAAGCTGTTGTAGCTCGGTCTTATCCGTAAGCCATCCCTTGCCCGTCGCCAGAGCTTGCATCAAATTCAGGCCCAATCCACGCTGATAGAACTTTTCGTTAACGCCGGCGGCAAACAACATATCCAGATCCGACTCATGTCCTACCCACTGCGCGCTCCAACTCGCGTATCTTTGCCGGAGAGCAGATTCCGCAGCCGGTGATCCAAAGTTTCCGAGCATAGTTGCAGCAGTCATTGCCACTTCCGGATCGGGATCGTCGAGGCTCTTAATCCCGATGTCTTCGAGAACCGGATCGTACTGAATCTCAGAGACGGTCTGAAACAACAGCTGGTTGCAAGCTGTGAACGCTTCACCGCGAGCGGCGATAGCTTTCTCAATGCGCGGTCGGGCGGTCATTGGGTTCACGCGTAAAACATATCCGAGGATCGGGTTTTGAATGTTGCACGCACACTTTCCGATCTTTGGATCAAGCTTGTCGATGATTTGCGGAAGGATCGCGTCCGTTGAGTAGCGTGCGATGAGCGATGCGACATTTGATTCACCATCGAAGTCGTTGCTGGCCACGAAGTGCTCAGCCAATGCAGAGTCTACTTCGGGGAGCGTCTTATCCGGCAACAAGCCGAGGACACGCGCGCCAAATCGAGGACGAGGCCGGCTGATCTCGGTAATGATTGCACTGCGTGCTCCGGCCGGATCCAATTCATACCAGCGTTTTAATGCAATGCCACTGAGCTCCCGTAAGTTATACGCCGGCTCACCTCGCATCTCCGGAAAGTCACGGTACGACTGCGCGTAGCGCTTCAGGATCGGAAGCAATGCTGGGCTCTTGATCTTGTCCCAGCGGAAATTCAGTAAGCTGTTTTTTTCCGCCACTGGAAGTTGATCGAACAGCGATACCAATTGGCTGAGCAGCTTCTCCGTGGTCTGTTGAGACAGTGAATTTAGATCCCAAGCCTGACTCACGGCAGTATTGAGACTAATCAATAACGCTTGGCCTCGTTTGCCAGGTAATGCTGCAACCAGTTCTTCGAGGATCCTTTCGTTGGTTTCCCGCCAATCCTCGTCAGGCGCGCTGGCGTTGGAGGTTACCATTCGTAAGGCATAGAGGAGGTTACCGTTCACTGGATGATCTGGAGCAGTAAGTGCATCTTCGAGAGCCGTGCGGGCCACTGAACGTTCTGGTGAGGAGATTAGACCAAGCATACAAATATAATCGAGACCGCTGGAGTCTTCGCCACGCATGCGTTTGGCCATCTCCCGTGCCGCATCGGCAGTGCCCAGAAACCGAAGTGTTTCGAGCGCCTGACTGCGTGACGTCTCGTATGGTTTGATCTGATTTACGGGCGGCGCTGGAGCGTCCAGCTTTGCGACCGCGTCCTTAAAGATTTGCTTCTGCCAAACCGGATCTGCGGCGACGATCTTTAGCGTGATCTTATTTGAACGTGCTGTGACGGGTGAAATTCCTACTGGACTCGATGGATCCCGCACCCCAATCCTATTGCTCGAGATAATGAGTTGATATTCTCCAGGCTGAGTGAAGCGCAGCCATTCATTGAGGTTGATCTTGAGCGTCCATGGATCCGTGGTAAGAAATTTAAAGTTCGTTAGGCCGCCCATACTTCCGATGTGGGTAGGCAACGGATCAATCGCACCTGCTGACGGGGTTACCGAGAACTGCTCATAATTCATGCGGCCGCTACGATCATACTGGGCCATGTTGACCTGGTATCGATTTTTGATAGTGCTGCTGAAGCTGAGTTGGAGCGGAATGGTTTCGCCGATGCGGAACTCCCGCTGGTTATTCGCAATCGAGACCTTGAGGACAATATTCGCGTCGACCGGAGGTGTAGATTGTGCAGAGGTGTGCACCGCGGCAATCCCAACGAGCAAGAGAAGAGTAAGCAGGCGCATAAGTTCTTAGACTCGTTGAACGATTAAACGGCAAAAGCTTGTTCGGAAGCTAGAGCGGAGGAACCAAACGCGCAAAGATTCTTGAGAAGCCAAGCTGAAGTAATTTCCTAACCCACAATTATCGTCTATCTTTATTCTTATCAACTTGTGTGAGATTTGCGCTTGACCTGCTTACGCAATCTGCCCACAGTATGGGCGGTACCTTGTCGGAGGTACACCGACCATCTATCATCCCAACTAAGGCTCGTCCGCAATGACTCTTTCCCCAGGCACAAAACTCGGTCGCTATGAAATCAACTCGAAGATAGCGGAAGGGGGTATGGGAGAGGTTTATCTGGCGACCGATACAGAGTTGAATCGCACCGTCGCCGTGAAGATTCTTGCCGAAGGTCTGGCGGCACACGAGCAGCGCTTACGCCGGTTTATCCAGGAGGCAAAGGCCGTTTCGTCGCTCAATCATCCGCACATTCTCACGATCCATGAAATAGGTAGCGCAGGAGACAGGAAGTTTATTGCCACGGAATTTATAGACGGCGATACGCTGCGGGAACGCATCAGGAGTGGTTCGCAAACTCTCAATGAGATTCTGGAAATCTCGATTCAGACAACCGGTGCGCTTGCAGCAGCACATGCTGCGGGAATCATTCACCGCGACATCAAGCCAGAGAACATCATGGTCCGCCGCGACGGCTATGTGAAGGTGCTTGATTTTGGTCTCGCAAAACTCATTGAGCCGTCAGCTTTGGCCGGCGACATGGAGGCCCCTACCAAAGCGATGGCAAACACGCGCGAGGGGACGGTGATGGGAACAGCGACCTACATGTCGCCGGAACAAGCACGAGGTATGGAGTTGGATGCGCGAACCGACTTGTGGAGTCTGGGAGTCGTGTTGTACGAGATGGTAGCTGGAAGAGGCCCTTTCCTGGGGAACACTGCAACTGATTCGATTGCACTAATCCTCCAGCGAGATCCAGTTCCACTATCACATTACCGAACAGACGTCCCGGCTGAATTAGAAAGAATCGTCAGCAAGGTTTTGACGAAAGATCGTGAAGATCGATATCAGACGGCAAAGGATCTGTTAGTAGATCTGCGAACGTTAAAACGCAAACTCGAAGTAGAAGCCGAATTGGACCGTAATGCGGTCTCCGATGTGCGTGGTTCAATTCCAACTGCGGCCGCCAGTGCTGCACCGACCTCTCCCACCCGCGAGCCGAATGCCTCAAGTGCGGAATACATCGTTTCCGGAATCAAACAACACAAACTTGCAGCCGGTGTGGTAGCGTTGATGTTGATTGCGACTATCGTCGGAATCGGTCTTTACGTTTCTGCACGGACCAGCGAAGCAGCAATTGAATCCATCGCCGTACTTCCTTTCCAAAACAAAAGCACTGAGCCAGACACCGAGTATCTTTCTGATGGCCTGGCAGAATCGCTTATTTATCGTCTTTCGCAGTTGCCGAATCTCAAAGTCAGTCCCACAAGTTCCGTTTTCAACTATAAAAACAAGGAAGTCGATCCCATCACCGTTGGAAATCAACTGGGGGTTAGCGCCGTTCTTTCAGGTCGCATCGTGCAACGTGGAGACAATCTCACGATCAGTGCCGAACTCGTCGATGTCCGGCACAATAAATTGCTTTGGGGAGAGCAATACGAACGCAAGATGTCGGAAGTACTGCAGACACAGCGCGACATTGCGCGAGAGATTGTGGAAAAATTGAAGCTCAGAGTTTCCGGGGACGAGAAGGCGCTTGCGAAAAACTATACGGAGAGCAATGAAGCTTATCAGCTTTATATGAAGGGAAGGTTCTACTGGAACATGCGAACTCCGCAAGGACTGCATAAGTCAGTAGAATTTTTCGAGCAGGCGATCCAACGCGACTCGACATTCGCGCTGGCGTACGCGGGTTTGGCAGATGCCTACGCACTGTTAGGAGGTCCGGAAGCAGGCGGCGATATGCCACCGGCTATAACGCTGCCAAAGGCCAAAGCCGCTGCGCTCAAGGCCATTCAAATCGATGAGTCTCTCGCCGAACCTCATGTTTCGTTTGCCCACGTGAGTTACTTTTATGATCGAGATTGGGCGACTGCAGAAAGGGAATTCAAACGCGCGATCGAACTGAATCCCAGGTATCCGGTGGCCCACCATTGGTATGCGATCTTTTTGTCAATCGTGCCGCGCAGAATTCCGGAGGCATTAGAAGAGATTAGACGAGCTCATGAACTTGATCCCACTAATTTGATCATAAATGCGTGGTACGGGCGCATCCTCGCCTTAGCGGGTCAGCTGGATCAATCTATCGAACAACTCAGAAAGACAATTGAGTTGGATCCGAGCTTTATTATTGCTCGGTATCGGCTCGGCCAGGCATATGCGGAAAAGCAGATGTACAACGAAGCCATTGACGAATTCAACAAAGTTCTGCAGTTGCCCAATGGCAGGCAGCTTGGTTTGATGGGACTCGCATACGTCTATCCGTTGGCTGGTAAACGACGAGAAGCGGATCAGACGCTGGATGAGTTACTACAATTATCAAAGAGTCAACACGTTTCCCCGGGTCAGATCGCCGTCATCTACGTTGCTCGTGGTGAAAAGGATAAAGCCTTTCAATACCTCGAGGAGGCAAACAGAGTTTCCGACCTCAATATAATGCGGCTGAAAGTTGAGCGACGATTCGATCCGCTTCGTTCAGATCCGCGGTTTGACGACCTCGTTCGGCGCATAGGTATTCCGTAGCGTGTTCAGAACAGGGTAGTGTCCCGATTTCAGC
>Ga0070699_100004921_pt1 | contig 11785 bp, 14 predicted proteins | sample KBSK1503metaG_FD_65473 | JGI IMG/M metagenome (GOLD analysis project Ga0070699, IMG submission 65473) | Corn, switchgrass and miscanthus rhizosphere microbial communities from Kellogg Biological Station, Michigan, USA - KBS K1-50-3 metaG | ecosystem: Host-associated > Plants > Roots >...
CGTTTCTTGGCATCTTCGACGATGCGCAGAAAACGAGGGGAATGCTGATGTGCCATAGGCTTCTCCATCGGAGATAGAGTTGCGGGTTAACTGTGCTCGAGTCACTCAAAGGGACGATCAGAGAAAAGCAAAGCTCAACATATTTTAAACGAAGAACGCACCGGTTGACCTACTGGCTGGAGCTCGAAGCGGCTCCGCAAGCCGTCTCGTGAGAGGAGGTACTGGGCGCCTCCCCATCGAGAAACTTTTGCAGGTCGGTTTCCAGCTTGCGGCGGTCTTCTTCTGCCAGATCAGTGAATTCAAAAGGCTGCAGACAGCCTTGGGTAGCCCACATGGGAAAGATCATGACCGCCTTGCTGCGGACCGTGCATGAACCCACGTGAAAAATCACCTCGACCTTGATCCCCTCGTCTAAGGGTTTCTCCAGATGCAGCAATCCTCCAGTGATTGAGAGCTGGTGCAGCCGGGCGCGAACTTGGCGGCCATTCTCCAGTTGGATAAGGGCCAGCACCGTTCCGGCCAGCTTGACGCGTTGGGCGCGCTTTCCCCTGGGTGATTGAAGAGAACGAGACATGTGTCGCACCACTATGACATTGGGCCGCCAGAGGCGGGAGATTACCAAAGAACGCGGCCTATTCGCCCGACATCGGCGGCAATTATTCGCCTTTTGTTCGTGATTGAGACAAGACTGGATTTCTCCTCACACGCCGGGCTCAGCCCAGCCTTGCAGTGGGCGTGGAAGATGTGGCGTCCGATGAGATAACCAAAAGTGCCTCCGACCACAACGTCGGCGGGAAAATGCTTCAGGCCGGTGAAGCGGGTGACCGAGACGGTGGTGGCTGTGCCGTAGGCTAGCCACTCGACCCAGCGTCTGGGATATTCGTGCGCGATGACAGTCGCCGTCGTCCAGGTGAACGCGGCGTGTCCGGAGGGGAAAGAGCTGTCCAGCGAATTGTTTTGCCAGAAATGCCCTTTTTCATCGCCCTCCAGCGGACGCTGCCGGCCTGAACTCACTTGCATGATGCTGTAAACCACGGCCGTGTTAGCCAAAGCCTCCAGCCCCAAGGTTCCGGCCTCGCGGGCATGGGGATCCTTGGTCGCTGCGCTCGTAAGCCATAGAGCTCCTGCGCCGGCTATTGTGCCGTAATAACCCACGTCGGAGATGCGGCGGCTTGCCTCCAAATGATCGCGGGAGAGCGCTCCCGAGGCATGCCTGTCGGCAGCAATCAACCCTCCGCTCAAAGTTACGAATCCGATGTCCCACGGTATGGCCGAGCGGTGGAACGGAGCGGCATAAATCTCGCGCTGGTCCCGGATCCCGCGCTTGAGACCGCGCAAGAGAATGGCGCCGTGCGAGTTGTCCGAGGCCGGAAGGGGGCTCGGGCGCGGCGAGCTGGGGAGCCCGTTTGCCGGAGCAAGACCGTGAAAGCGCCGTGTTATCAACGCGGAGGGGGCGTCTGGCAACGGCGCCTCTGTATTGTCTGAGGCCAACGCCACCGGCGGAGACAGCCCCAGCGACAAAACTGTTGCCAACAGCCAACCAACCTTTCCCATTCTCGTCATAGCCTCCGTTATATACGCTCTGTATCTTTCCTGCCTATGTGATGCAAAGTCACAACACAGGGTGATATAGTCGGGCGCAAGGGGAGGTGCGCGCCAGCCAATGAGCTCACCCTACGGCTTGCAGATCACGGAAAATTGCCTGATTTGCAAGCTGCGCCAATCAGGCTTTTTCTGCGAGCTCCCCAAACCTACTCTGGAAGAACTGGAACGAATTAAGTACGCCAGTGCCTATCCAGAGGGTGCTGTTCTGTTTGTGGAAGGGCAGTCGGCACGCGGGGTGTACATCTTGTGCAGCGGCCGGGTGAAACTTTCGACCACTTCCCGCGACGGCAAAACCCTCATCCTGCGCATAGCGCAAGCGGGCGAGGTGTTGGGACTGCACGCTACCGTGTCTGGAAAGCCGTACGAGCTCACCGCCGAAACCCTGCAGCCCTGCCAGTTGGATTTCGTCAAGCGCGACGATTTCCTGCGTTTCTTGCACAATCACGGGGACGCCTGCCTGCACGCCGCCCAGCATCTCAGCCAGAACTGCGAGGACGCCTATGAGATGATCCGCTCGCTCGGCCTCTCGCACTCGGTTTCGGAGAAGCTGGCGCGCCTGCTGCTGGAGTGGGCCTCGGAGGGCGAGAGTACGAAAGATGGGATTCGCATCAAGGTTTCTCTTACCCACGAAGAAATTGCGCAGTTGATCGGCACCTCGCGCGAGACGGTCACCCGGGTTTTGAGTGAATTCCGCGAGAAACAGTTCGCCCAGCTCCGCGGTTCCACATTGCTCATCCGCAACAAAACTGGCCTGGAAAGACTCATCGGCGCCTGAGCCTGATGCGGGAACCTCGCTCTTCCTCCCGCTGCGAACCCAGCCTGCGGCAATTACAGAGTACGGTGGGGGAAAGTAATCAGGAACCGACGGACATTCAATAAGCAGAAAGCGGTTTCGAGTTTCTGGCTTCCAGTTTCGATTGCGTGATCTCACTGAGGCTAAACGCTCCGATGGCCGGCTCTCGCGGGCATGATCTCGAATTCACGCTCGCGTACGATGGCGGGGTCTTCTTTCTCACACTCGTGTCCCCGGATGGCACGAATCGGCTTACGCGCCGAAAGGTTATGGCCCTCGCGGAAGAAATCGAGGACCTTGCAGCCAGGGAAGATCCGGTGTTGCCACTGGTAATCTCGGGTGATCCCACTTTCTCGGCCGGGGCTGACCTGAACGAAATTTCACGGCTGAATGGTCCTGAAGCCTTAGCTTTTGCCGAGATGGGGCAAAAGCTCATGAACGTGGTCGAGCGCTTTCCTGCTCCGGTCTACGCCGCGATTTCCGGATACTGCATGGGCGGCGGACTTGACCTGGCGTTAGCCTGCCATCGGCGGATTGCTGCGCCCAGCGCGGTGTTCGGTCATCGTGGGACAGCTCTGGGATTGATTACTGGCTGGGGCGGAACACAGCGCCTCCCGCGGCTGGTGGGAAAGGCACGGGCTCTCGAAATGTTTGTGGCGGCGGAGAAAATTCGTGCGGCGGATGCCCTGCGGATCGGGCTGGTGGATGCGATCGCAGAAGATCCGGTGGGGGAGGCCGTGCGGAGAATTCAGGCCTGGAGACAAAATCCACCAGGGAGGCACGGAGACACGGAGGAGACTATTAAGTTTTGATTGTATTGAAGCGTCTCTGTTGAAATTAGCGATCGGACGCAGGGCAATCGACACCGTTTGGCAAGAATTCGTTATTGCTTTCCTTAGTTTTCCCCGAGCTTCCGTGTCTCCGCGGTGAACCGGTTCGCGTTGCACGCCCCTGCTCCGCTGGTATACCGTAAACGGTTTCAGATTCTCAACCATGGCTGACCCCACCGATCCCGGCACGCACGTGAGTTCCGCCGTCTTCGAAACCCGTGCGGACCCAACTTCCGCGCGCTTTGAAGCCAATATGCGCTTCATGGCCGACCTGGTTTCGCGGGTGCGCAACGAAGAAGAACAAATCCGGGAGGGTGGCGGTCCGAAGGCAATTGAGAACCAGCACACGAAGGGCCGACTGACAGCGCGGGAGCGCATTAACTTGCTGGTCGATGCCGGAACTTTTTTCGAACTGGGCGCCTACGCGGCGCACGGCATGTACGAAGAATGGGGAGGCGCGCCGGCGGCAGGCGTGATCACCGGACTGGCGCGACTCGAGACGCGACTGGTGATGATCATTGCCAACGACGCCACGGTAAAGGCCGGCGCCTTCTTCCCCATGACCGCGAAGAAGGTGATTCGCGCGCAGAATATCGCCATCGAAAATCGCATCCCGGCCATTTACCTGGTGGATTCGGCGGGCGTGTTTCTGCCCTTGCAGGAGGACGTCTTTCCGGACACAGACGACTTCGGGCGCGTCTTTCGCAATAACGCTGTGATGTCCGCGCTGGGGATTTCGCAGATCGCGGCCATCATGGGCATGTGTGTGGCCGGCGGCGGCTACCTGCCGGTGATGTGCGATCACGTGCTCATGACCGACGGCAGTGGGCTTTTTCTCGCCGGACCGGCGCTGGTGCAGGCGGCCATCGGACAGAAAATTTCCGCCGAGGAACTGGGCGGCGCGGCCATGCATTCGGCCATCAGCGGCACGGTGGATTTCCGCGAGCCCAATGACGAAGCCTGCCTGGCTCGGATTCGTGCGATCGTGGAGAAATGGGGATATCGCCGCCAGTCTCCCTGGGACCGCAAGAAACCAGAGCCTCCTGCGCTGGCGGCGGAAGAGATCTACGGCATTTACGATTCTTCGCCGGCTCGCCCCTATGACATGAACGAGATTCTGGCGCGCATCGTGGATGCGAGCCGCTTAGACGAATATAAGCCGGAATACGGGAAAACGGTCATTTGCGCTTACGCGAGGATCGGCGGATTCGCGGTCGGGATTGTCGCGAATCAGAAATTGAACGCGCACGCAACCGATCACGAAGGTCATAAGCGGATTGAGTTCGGCGGCGTACTCTATACCGAGTCGGCGGAGAAGGCGGCTCGCTTTGTCATGGACTGCAACCAGAGCTTGATTCCCCTGGTTTTCTTCCATGATGTGAACGGATTCATGGTGGGGCGGGACGCGGAGTGGAGTGGCATCATCAAAGCTGGAGCCAAGATGGTGAATGCGGTGTCGAACTCGGTTGTGCCCAAAATTACAGTAATCGTGGGCGGGTCGTTTGGCGCCGGACACTATGCCATGTGTGGCAAGGCCTATGATCCGCGTTTTATGTTTGCCTGGCCGACTGCACGCTATGCAGTGATGAGTGGTGATTCCGCGGCAGGGACGCTGGTCGAAATCAAGATCAAGCAACTGGAACGCAGCGGCAAGGAACTGAGTGAGGAAGAAAAGAAAGAACTGTTCGAGTCAGTCAAGCGCACGTACGACGAGCAAACCGATCCCCGCTACGGCGCGGCGCGATTGTGGCTCGACAAGATCATCGATCCCATCGAGACGCGGGACGCGATCACGCAAGCTCTGGAGGCCGCCGCCCTTAACCCGGACGTGCCGGAGTTCAAAGTTGGCGTGCTGCAGACTTAACTTCTTCTCCTCGGATTCGCCCGAACAAACGCGGATGTTAGAAATAATGATCCGCGAAACTCCGTGTTCATCTGCGGAGGAGAAGTTGGTTAGAAGGAATGTCAGTACCTGTCAAACTCATCGAGTGTCCGCGCGATGCCTGGCAAGGGCTGAAGGGGCAGATCCCTGCCTCCATCAAAACCGACTACCTGAACGCCCTGATCAGCGCGGGGTTCAAGCATATCGATGCGGTATCTTTCGTCTCGCCCAAAGCTGTGCCGCAGATGGCGGATTCGGAAGATGTGCTGAAGGAACTCGATCCGCCGGATGACGTTGAGATCATCGGGATCGTGGTTAATGAAAAAGGCGCAGTGCGGGCCATCAACACGGAAGCCGTGCGCACGCTTGGTTTCCCGTATTCGGTTTCGCCGACCTTCGTTGGCAATAACCAGCATCAGACGCTGGAAGAAGCGATCGATGAACTGGAGAAGATCAAGCAGAAAGGCGACGAGGCCAGGCTGGAGACCGTCGTTTATATCTCGATGGCATTCGGCAATCCGTATGGCGATCCCTGGAACATTGGGGAAGTCGTCGATGCGGTGGACGTGCTCGAATCGTACGGCGTCCGCATGATCTCGCTGGCAGATACGGTCGGGCTGGCCGGGCCGGCGCAGATTCGCGAACTGGTTTCCACGGTGCTGTCGAAATATGACTATCTGGAAATAGGTGTGCACCTCCACAGCCGTCCGGACCAGGCCGTGGAAAAAATCTTGGCCGCGTATGATGCTGGATGCCGGCGTTTTGATTCGGCATTGGGCGGCTTGGGTGGATGCCCGTTCGCACAGGATGCGCTCGTCGGCAATATCCCGACGGAGAAAGTGCTGGAGGCGTTGAAGCAGCGTGACGTCGCTGTGCCTGCGCTCAAGCCGCTGGACACGCTGCTGCGGGTGTCGACGGAGATTGGGGCGAGATACACGAGTTCCTCGGCGGCAGATTGAGAAGCAGAGCTTTCGATCAGGGTGACAAACCTAATAGTGATGACGATTCAGAGTGCAATGGCGCAATAATGCAATACAACACGATTCAACTTACATACGACGCCGGCGCCGCCACCATCACACTGAACCGGCCGGAGAAGCGCAATGCCATCAGTTTCGAGTTGATCGACGATCTGCTGTGGGCGCTGGATGATGTCGCGAAGTCGCCCGCGCAGGTGCTGATCTTGACCGGCGCGGGCAAGGCGTTCTGCTCGGGGATGGACCTGGAGAATCTCAAGGCGCTCATCGGACGTTCCCCGGAACAGAATCTGAAGGACTCGCAGACCATGGTGCGCTTGTTTCGCTCGCTCTACGAATTCCCAAAAGTAACGATCGCGGCGGTGAATGGCGCGGCCATTGCGGGCGGCACCGGCTTGGCCCTGCTTTGTGACTTTACGCTGGCGGTTCCGGATGCGAAGTTCGGCTATACCGAAGTCCGCATCGGCTTTGTCCCCGCGATTGTCTCGACGTTTCTGCTTCGCCAGGTGGGAGAAAAGCACGCCCGTGACCTTCTACTTACTGGCAGGATTATCGGGGCTGAGGAAGCGGCGCGCATGGGGCTGGTCAACGAAATGGTCGCACCGGAAAAACTCATGCAGCGGGCGCGCGAATTGGCTGCACTACTGATGGAGAACAGCCCATTATCGCTGCGGATGACCAAGCGCCTTCTCAACGAGCACGCCCGCGCCGACCTGGACGTGCACATCGACGCTGCGGTGCGGGAGAATGCGGCCATTCGAAGCACGGCGGACTTTCGCGAGGGCATCACCTCATTTCTGGAAAAGCGCAAACCGCGCTGGAGTGGCAAGTGAACGAAGGACATAGCGAGCACCATCCTGTGATCTGCGAGAGCCGGCTGCGAGTGCGCTACGCCGAGACCGATCAGATGGGTGTGGTCTATCATTCCAATCACTTCATCTGGTTTGAGATTGGGCGGGTGGAGCTGATGCGGCAGTTGGGCTTTTCCTATCGCGATATGGAGCAGAACGACGGATGTTTCATTGCCGTGGTCGACGCGCGCTGCCGCTACAAGGCTCCGGCGCGCTACGACGATGAGGTCATCGTGCGCACGCACCTGAAGAACGTCCGCGAATCTGTGGTGCACTTCGGTTATGAACTCGTGCGAGCCGATGATGGAACATTGCTGGCGGAGGGCGAGACCACGCACATCGTCACCGACGCTCAGATGAACGCCTCGCCGCTGCCGGAAAAGTACATGCGAGTGTTCCGCGAGGCGGTGGGACGGTAGCGACTGGAAACTTTCTTGAAGGCTCTTCACATCAACGGCAACGATCTGACGCTGGAAGCAGCGCGCGAAGTCGCAGTCGAGCGGCGGCCTGTCCTTCTCGATCCCGACGCGCGCGAGGCGGTCAACCGCGCACGTGCGGTGGTGGACGCGCTGGTCTCCGAAAACAAAGTCTCTTACGCCATCACCACGGGCGTGGGCAAGCTCAGCGACGTGCGCATCGCCGGCGAGCAGATTCGCGAGCTGCAAGTCAACCTGGTGCGCTCGCATGCCGCCGGCGTGGGCGAACCGCTTTCCATCTCCGAGACTCGCGCCATGATGCTGCTGCGCGCCAATTCTCTTTCCAAGGGCCACTCCGGCGTGCGCGCCGCAGTCATCGACACGATTTGTGAAATGCTCAACCGCGGTGTCACCCCGATAGTCCCATCGCAGGGCAGCGTGGGAGCGAGTGGTGATCTGGCTCCGCTCGCGCACCTGGCGCTGGCGCTGATTGGCGAAGGCCAGTGCTTTGACGAAAAGGGTGTCCGCATTGCGAGTGCTGAAGCTTTGCGCCGCGCTCAAATCAAGCCACTGGTACTCGAGGCCAAGGAAGCGGTCTCGCTGCTCAACGGCACGCAAGGGATGCTCGCCGTCGGTGTCCTGGCGCTGCTGGCCGCGGAGACGATGGTGGATTCCGCCGACGTGATCGGCGCGCTCACGCTCGACTCGCTGCGGGGCACGGACGTGGCCTTCGACGAACGCATCCACAAGGCGCGCCCCCACAGCGGCCAACTCACCACCGCTGCCCATCTGCGCAAGATGCTCGAAGGCAGCCAACTGCGCGAGTCGCATCGCGATTGCGGCCGGGTGCAAGACGCCTATTCACTGCGCTGCATGCCGCAGGTGCACGGCGCCGTGCGCGATACGCTCGCCCATTGCCGCGAGGTCATGGAAACCGAGGTCAACTCCGCGATCGACAATCCTCTGGTCTTTCCCGCGGACAGCAAAGTCCGTGTGGGGACGGGCGCCCCGGGTGTCCATGTGGGGACGGGCGCCCCGCCCGTCCGAAGCTCCGCAGAAGGTGAAGGCGATGTTCTCTCCGGCGGCAACTTCCACGGCGAGCCCTTGGCCTTCGTGCTGGACTTCCTCGGCATCGCTCTCAGCGCTCTCGCCGGCATCTCTGAACGAAGATTAGAACGGCTGGTGAATCCGTCTTTGAACGAAGGCCTGCCACCATTTCTCGCAGCGGGCGCGGGACTGAATTCTGGTTTCATGCTGGCGCAGGTGGTGGCGGCGTCCTTGGTCAGCGAGAACAAAGTGCTGGCGCATCCCGCGTCGGTGGATTCGATCACCACCTCGGGCAACAAAGAAGATTACGTTTCCATGGGCATGACGGCCGCGCTGAAGCTCAAGCGCATCGTCGAGAACACGCGCAACGCCATGGCCATCGAGGCCATGGCCGCCGCTCAAGCGCTCGACTTCCTGGCGCCGCTCAAGACTTCCAACCGCGGCCAGGCAGCGCATGCCGCCATCCGCTCGGTGTGTCCGACCATGGACAAAGACCGCGTCATGTCCGGCGACTTCGCGCGCATCGCCGAGCTGATTGCCAGCGGAAAGGTGGCGGAGGTGCTGCGGTAGTTCATGCCGAGAGCGCTGCGCAATGTTTCCACGTGGAACATAACTGCAAAATGAAGAAGTGTTCCACGTGGAACATTCCCAAACTGGGAAGTCATTGAATCAGCGGGAGTTGGAAGGAGAAACCACCTTCACGTGGATTTCCCATTTCGGGAATGTTCAATACCGAGATGGTCAAAGGTCACATTCAAAATCCTTGGGGTTCGGAACAATCGAACGGGGGAGCTGTCATGAGATCGAAAGCACTGGTGTAGAGCCGTTTCTGACGGGCTGAACGAGACAGGAGAAGGCCGTAGCTCAGCCTGGCCCGCTTTTCAATTTGAAGAGCGCTAGGTTCGCACCTTAGAGAGCTCCTCGGGCATTTATTAAGATGGCTTGTAGCCTCCTCACCGGTAATATATCCATCCTGATACACTTGGCCCATGGTTACCGGAACTCAGATTACTGGCGCTCACATCCTCCTCTACAGCGACCAGCCGGAGGCCGACCGCGCCTTCTTTCGCGACGTTCTCGGCTTTCGCGCCGTGGACGCCGGTGAGGGTTGGCTGATTTTCGCACTGCCGCCCGCCGAAGCCGGCATTCATCCTTCTGACGGCAACAACCGGCAACTTCACGAAGGCCGCCACCTCCTTGGCGCCGTGCTCTACCTGATGTGCGACGACTTGCCTTCGCTCATCAAATCGCTCAAGGCCAAGAAAGTCGCCTGCTCGGCTGTCGAAAAAGCACCTTGGGGAATCACGACCACCATCCGCTTGCCCAGCGGCGGCGAGATCGGCCTTTACCAACCCACCCACCCAACAGCTATCGGGCTGGATTCGAAGTGAAATGACGCTTACAGAGCCGCAGTTGGGTGTCGCTCGCCTGTGCCGTATCGATCCCCCGCCCTGGCGTCATCCCGAAGCCCCGCGCTTTTACCAGCGGGGCGAGAGCCTGCCCTGTTTTGTCGAAGCCCCGAGCGCAGCCGAGGGGGAAGTCGAAGGGGATCTCGCGTGCCGTACAATCGCTGCATGTTAAGCCGCTCGAGCTGCTTATTGAAAAAGCATCCAGGTTGTCATGCCGAAGGCCTTCTAGGCCTGAGGAATCTGCTTCTCCTTCTCTCGCAAACACTTCGCGCGCAGTGCAATCGCCGGCGGTGCTACACTAAACGTCATGGAAGTACACTTTCGGCCGGAAACTGAGTCCCGCCTTCAGGAGCTCTCCGCCAAAACCGGTCGCGCACCCGACGACCTGGTCGAGGACGCAATGGCCGGATATCTGCATGAATTGGCCCAGGTGCGCGAAGTGCTTGATAGCCGCTACGATGACCTTAAAAGCGGCCGCGTGAAGCCCGTCGACGGTGAAAAAGCTTTCGCCAATCTCCGCCGCAAGAGCAAAGACCGTCGCAGCCGTTCATGAGCGGATTTGTCCTCCACCCGGAGGCGTATACGGACCTCGACGACATCTGGGAATATATCGCCGCCGATAACCTGGACGCCGCCGACCGCGTACGCGAAGAGATTTACGAAACCATTCGTTCCCTCGTTGCCTTTCCTCGCCAGGGCCACAGCCGTCCCGACCTCACCTCACGGCCTCTGCGGTTTCACTCACTGCGAGACTATGTGATCGCCTACGCCGCGGACGAAAAGCCGCTCGCCGTGATCGCCGTGCTGCATGGCCACCGCAGTCCTCGCGTGGTCGCGGCCATACTTCGCGGAAGAGAATGAGGCCACGTTCAGAAATGAGCGTGGCCTTCTCCGTTTATGTTTAGTCTTTATCTACGCCGACGACGACCGGAGCCTGCCCTGAGCGTAGTCGAAGGGCTCCCACACACTTTCGCGTGCAGTACCATCGGCCCTGCGGGGCTTAACTGCCGTGTTCGGGATGGGAACGGGTGGATCCCCCGCGGTAAGATCACCGACAGTCTTGGGTCGTTTGGCGTCGGGGCCGCGCGCTCGAAGACCGTCGCTCTGCTACAATCCCGCGCATGCCGACTGTTCTCCGGTCAGGCCCCTATCGGTTTTATTTCTACAGTCATGAGCCTCATGAACCACCGCATATTCACGTAGATCGCGCCGACTCTTCTGCCAAATTCTGGCTTGACCCGGCCCAACTGGCAGCAAACTTTGGTTTTCGCGCTTACGAGCTCCGCGAGATACAATTAATAGTAGTCGAACAGAGGGAGCAGTTTTTGGAGAGTTGGAATGAGTTTTTTGGCCTCGGCGGCAGATGAGCGCGTGTTGGAAGTTCAGTTTAGTGACGACGCTTTCAGTGTCTCACTGCGCGATGGCCGCATCATCACCGTGCCACTAGCATGGTATCCTCGCCTGCTTGAGGCCACTGCCACACAACGCAAGAACTGGAGAATTGCCGGCGGCGGCTACGGAATTCATTGGCCCGATCTGGACGAGGATCTCAGCACCGAAGGCCTGCTGCGCGGCGCCCCTGCACCCAAGACATCCATAAGCATTGTTCATGGTCGCAATGTGCGGCAAGAGAACGACCGATCCGAGATCCCGGAGCTTGAGAAACAGATGATTTTGAATGTTATTTCGCAGCTCGATGGCAACAAACTCGCGGCGGCGCGACTGTTAGGGATTGGAAAGACCACCCTTTACCGCAAATTGAAGCAGTACGCTGAGCAGACTGAACGGGAGGCGGCTAAGCCGCCGTCACGACGCCACAACTGAGGTGGTTCGTGCTGTTTTCGAACTCCGGACTGCCTCCCTCAAAAAGGCAAAGGCCACATTCGTTTAAGAACGTGGCCTTTATTTATGCCGGCGACGACCTACTCTCCCACACACTTTCGCGTGCAGTACAATCGGCCCTGCGGGGCTTAAC
>Ga0070699_100004922_pt1 | contig 11784 bp, 11 predicted proteins | sample KBSK1503metaG_FD_65473 | JGI IMG/M metagenome (GOLD analysis project Ga0070699, IMG submission 65473) | Corn, switchgrass and miscanthus rhizosphere microbial communities from Kellogg Biological Station, Michigan, USA - KBS K1-50-3 metaG | ecosystem: Host-associated > Plants > Roots >...
CTGGCGGGGATGGCGGGGATCCTCATCTACGTGGCCTTCCGCTTCGACTTCAAGGGCGGCGTGGCCGCGGTGATCGCGTTGATGCACGACGTGATCGTGGTCCTCGGCGCGATCTCGCTCACCAACCGCGAGATGTCGCTCCCGGTGCTGGCGGCGCTGCTGACGATCGTCGGCTACTCGATCAACGACACGATCGTGGTCTTCGATCGCATCCGGGAGAACCGGGGCCGGGCGCCGAGGAAGGGCCAGACGATCGGCGAGGTCTTCAACACGGCGATGAATCAGACGCTGTCGCGGACGATGCTCACCTCGCTGACCGTGTTCCTCACCGTCCTCGTCCTCTATGCCTTCGGCGGCGAGGTGCTGAGAGACTTCGCGTTCGCGCTGCTGGTCGGCGTCATCACCGGGACCTACTCCTCGGTCTTCGTGGCGGCGCCCATCGTCGTCGACTGGGAGAACTGGCTCGCGAGCCGAGGGAGGGCCAAAAAAGCCGTCGCCAAAGCCTGACCGGGTGTAAAACTATAAGGTTATCCGGAGGCTGTACGGCGTGACCGAGCTCAAAACGCTGATCGAGGAGATCCCGAAGTACCAGCCGGGTGCCGACCTGGACCTGCTGGCTCGCGCCTACCGGTTCTCGGAGGCCTCGCACCAGGGCCAGCAGCGCGCCTCCGGCGAGCCATACCTCTCCCATCCTCTCGCGGTCGCCAACCTCCTCGTCAACTTCAAAATGGACGTGACCACGGTCACGGCCGGCCTCCTGCACGATGTGCTCGAGGACACGAGCACCACCAAGGCCGACCTCGAGCGCGAGTTCGGCAAGGAAATCGCCGAGCTGGTCGACGGCGTCACCAAGATCGGCAAGCTCGCATTCTCGTCGCGCGAGGAACGGCAGGCGGAGAACTTCCGCAAGATGCTGGTGGCCATGGCGCGCGACCTCCGTGTGCTCATGATCAAGCTGGCCGACCGCCTCCATAACATGCGTACGCTCCATTACCTCACCGGAGACCGGGCGCGCACGATCGGCCAGGAGACGCTCGACATCTACGCGCCGCTCGCGCATCGACTCGGCATGGCGAACGTGAAGGCCGAGCTCGAGGACCTCGCGCTGCGGACCCTCCACCCGGACGCCTACGTCGACCTCCAGCGCCGGGTGGCCAAGCGGCGGCTCGAGCGCGAGGCCGACATCAACCACGTCATCGCGATCCTCGAGCGCAAGCTCTCGGAGGTCGGGATCCAGTCACAGATCCGGGGCCGCCCCAAGCACTTCTACTCGATCTGGAAGAAGATGCACGAGCAGGGGAAGGAGTTCGACGAAATCTACGACCTCACCGCGGTGCGGGTCATCACGAGCAGCGTGCGTGACTGCTACGGCGCGCTCGGGGTGATCCACTCGCTGTGGAAGCCGGTGCCCGGACGGTTCAAGGACTTCATCGCGATGCCGAAGGTCAACATGTACCAGTCCCTCCACACGACGGTGATCGGGCCCAAGGGGGACCCGGTCGAGATCCAGATCCGCACGTGGGAGATGCACAGGATCGCCGAGGACGGCATCGCCGCCCACTGGCTCTACAAGGAGAAGAAGACCGGCAAGGACAAGGTCGACGACTCGCTCTTGTGGCTGCGGCAGCTCATGGAGACACAGCAGGACATGAAGGACCCGCGCGAGTTCATGGATACGGTGCGGGTCGACCTCTTCCCCGACGAGGTCTACGTGTTCACCCCGAAGGGCGACGTCAAGGCGCTGCCCGAAGGCGCGACGCCGATCGACTTCGCGTACGCGGTGCACACGAAGGTCGGCGAGCACTGCGTCGGCGCCAAGGTCAATGGCAAGCTCGTCCCCCTGCGGTTCACGCTGCGACAGGGCGATATCGTCGAGATCATCACCTCGCCCAACCAGCACCCCAGCCGGGACTGGCTCAAGATCGTCAAGTCGACGCGGGCGCGGTCGAAGATCAACCAGTGGTTGAAAGTCGAGGAGCGCGCACGCTCGCTGGCGCTCGGGCGGGAGCTGTTCGAGCGCGAGGCGCGGAAGTACCGGCTGAACCCGACCGCCCTCCTCGGGGGCGACGCCATCAAGCAGGTCGCCGTCGACGCGGGGTTCCCGGGGGTGGACGACCTCTTGGCCTCGGTCGGCTTCGGCAAGACGTCGGTCCACCAAGTGCTCGGCAAGCTGGCGCCGACCGAGACGCTGGAAACGGGAACCGAGTCCCGACCGAAGCCCGGCGCCCGCCCCCGGACAGAGAGCGGCGTCAAGATCCGAGGCGTGGACGACCTCCTCGTGCGGTTCGCCAAGTGCTGCTCGCCGGTGCCCGGGGATCCGATCGTCGGCTTTATCACGCGCGGCCGCGGCCTGACCGTGCACACCCGCGACTGCCTGACGGTCGCCAAGAGCGTGCTCGACCGGGAGCGTCTGATCAACGTCGACTGGGACGGCGAGGAGCCGGGGACCGCGACGCGGCCGGTCCGAATCGCGGTGTACATCTCGAACGATCGCCCCGGACTGCTCGCCGAGATCACGGGGGCGATCTCCTCGCGGAACGGCAACATCACGAAGGCCGAGGTCACCGTCACCGATGACAAGCGCGGGCTGAACCACTTCGTGGTCGAGGTGTCCGACCTGCTTCAGCTTCAGGAGATCATTGCCGCCATCCGGGAGATCCGCGACGTCATGAACGTCGAGCGCGTCCGGGGCCTCGGATGACGCGCCGGCGGTTCGAGGCCCTGGTAGAGCGGGCGCTCGCGGCGCTGCCGGAGCGCTTCAAGAAGAGGCTCGAGAACATCGCCGTGATCGTCGAGGACTGGCCCGACGAGGAGACGCTCCGGGACATGGGTGTCGAACCCCCCGATACTCTCTACGGCCTCTACCGCGGCGTCGATCTCACCCATCGCGACACGAGTTACGGCAACGTGCTCCCCGACACGATCACGATCTACCAGGGGCCGATCGAGGAAGACTGCGCCAACGAGGCCGAGATGGCGGAGGAGGTGCGCATCACCGTGGTCCACGAGCTCGGGCACTACTTCGGCCTGAGCGACGGGGAGATGGAGCAGCTCGAGCACTAGCCGACGGCCGGGGCCGCTCGCGCCCTCCGTCGGATGCGGTCCTGCGGTCCCTGGGATCCAACCCCTCCACTGTTCTAGGGCGCCCTCCTAAGTTTTTTTGTTGACAGGACCTTTCAATAGTTCGTATGGTTTCAGCGGATGCTGAAAAGGACGGCACAAACGAAACGATGCTCAAGTCCTTGGAGATTCGGCGGCTCATGGCCCAACGACTTCGGGAGCTCTTCTCCGCGGCCCGCGCCTGGGAGGAGACGCCGGATGTCCGGGTTGGCGGACAAACCGCTGATCTGCTGGTGAAATTCAAGATGGGCGACCGGGATCACGCACTCGTCCTCGAGGTTAGTGCCCTCGGTCAGCCGCGGCAGATCCGGGAGGCTGTCACGAAGCTGACCGAAATCCGGCGAGAGATGCCGGCGGCCTACCCCGTGGCCACGGCTACCTATATCGGCCCGCAGAGCGCGGCCATCTTGCGTCGCAGCAACGTGGGCTACCTCGACCTCTCGGGCAACTGCTATCTGTCCTTCGAGAGCGTCCTCATCGAGAAAGAGGGCAAGCGAAACCTCCGGCCGTCCACCCGGCCGCTGAAGTCCCTGTTCGCCCCCCGCGCGACCCGCGTCGTCCGGGTGCTGCTCGCGGATTGGCAGCGGACGTGGCGGCTCGAAGAGCTGGCGCGCGCGGCCGCGGTCAGCCTCGGCCACGGCCACAACGTCGTCAAGCGGCTCGAGGACCTCGCGTGGGTCGAGCGAGACGAACGCCAGCGCCTCCGGCTGGCCAAGCCGGCCGACGTGCTGGAGGCGTGGTGCGAGGGCTACACCTACCGCGAGAACGAGATCGCGACGTATTTCACTCTCGAGCGGATCACGCGGCGGCTGATCGCCGAGATCGTCCGGCTCGCCGAAAAGGACGGCCGCCGGTACGCGTTCACGATGCACGCGGGCGCGTCACTGGTGGCTGCCCACATCAGGATCCCGGCGATCCACTGCTACCTCGAGGGTGACCCGGCGCCGATCGCAGCCGGCCTCGGGCTCCAGCCGGCCGAGGGCGAGGGCACGGTCCATCTGCTGGCGCCGTACGACGATGGGGTGTTCTACGGGCTGCTCGAGAAGGGGGGCTTCAAGGTCGTGTCGCTCCCGCAACTGTATGCCGATCTCGTGCACTACGAGCGCCGAGGCCGTGAGCAGGCCGAGCACCTCAGGCGCGAGGCGATGGGGTACTGACCGCGGCAGCCGGAAGGGGGTGAACCGATCCCATGAAGAAGCGGAAGGCGGCAAAGAAAAAGAAGAAGGGGCGGAAGTAACGCGCCTCCGTGTACTCGATTATCGTCGCACGGAAGGAGGTGACGCTCAGAATGGCCAAGAAAAAGAAGATGGCAAAGAAGACGAAGAAGAAGTAGGTGGTGCAGGCCATCGGTGGGGGGTGGCGGCCTCCCACCGCGCACTCATGACATCTATAGTCGGTGCCAGGCACGGGGGGCGCGTGCCTGGCACCCGTGGTTCACCCGCTCTTGGTGACCTTGCCCGCCTTCACGCATCGCGTGCAGACGCGGAGTCGCTTCGGCACGCCGCCGACGAGCGCCCGCACCGAGACTAGGTTCGGGAGCCACCGGCGTTTGGTCACGTTGTGGGCGTGACTGATCCGGTGGCCGACGGCGGGGCGCTTTCCGCAGACGTCGCACTGTTGGGCCATCGATTCGCTCCTCTCGGGTTGCTCGGCGCGGCCATCTCTTATAGCATACCGCCTTGAACGAGGCAATTTGCGTGGCCCGACCTGGTTCCACCACCGCCGTCCCGGCGCCCGAAGGCCTCCGCAGCCCGCTCCAGTTCCTCAAAGGCGTCGGCCCTGCCCGCGCCCGGCAGTTGCGTCGCCTGGAGCTCCAGACGGTCGAAGATGCGTTGTTCTTCCTCCCGTACCGTCACGAGGACCGGACCCGGCTGACGCCGTTCCGGTCACTCGTGGCCGGCGAGACCTACGCCTGCTCGGGCACGGTCGTCGGTGTCACCCCTCCGCCGCGCGGCCGGCGCGGCGTGCCCTTCACGGTGACACTCCGCGACGCGACCGGCTACGCGACGGCCACGTGGTTCAACGCGCCGTACTTGGAGCGTGTGTTCGCGCGCGGCCAGCGGGTGGTGCTGCACGGCAAGGCGGGCCGCTTCCGCGGACGGCTCACGATCCAGCATCCCGACTTCGAGATCGTCGAGTCGGAGGAGGACGACCGCATCCACTGGGGCCGGCTGGTGCCGGTGTACCACGCGACGGAGGGGCTCGGGCAGCGTCCCCTGCGGACGCTCATGTGGCGCATCGTCGAGGCCTACGCGGCGACCGTCGTCGACCCGCTTCCGGAGGCGGTGCGCGCGCGCCGGCGACTCCCGGAATTGGCGGAGGCGCTCCGGAGCGCGCACTTCCCGGAGACGGAGGACGAGTTCGCGACCGCCCGGCGCCGCCTCGCCTTCGACGACTTCCTGGTGCTCCAGCTCGGCCTCGGCATCCTGCGCGCCCGGACCACCCGCGCCCGCGGCATCGCGATGAATCCGCGCGGACAGCTCGGGGAGCGGCTGCGGGCCTCGCTGTCGTTCCCCCTCACGCGGGCGCAGGAGCGCGTGTGGGACGAGATCCGGAAGGACATGGCGTCGCCGCACCCGATGCACCGGCTTCTCCAGGGGGACGTCGGGTCGGGCAAGACCGTGGTCGCGGCGCTGGCGGTGGTGACGGCGGTCGACGCGGGCTACCAGGCGGCGGTGATGGCGCCGACCGAGATCCTCGCCGAGCAGCACGTGATGACCTTCGAGCGGCTGCTGGCTCCGCTGGGCCTCCCGGTCGGGCTCCTGACTTCGGCCGTGAAGGGCCGCGTGCGCGCGGCGCGGCTCCGGGCGGTGGCCTCCGGCGACCTGGCCTGCGTGGTCGGGACCCACGCGCTCGTGCAGGAGGGAGTCGAGTTCCGCCGGCTGGGCCTCACGGTCGTCGATGAGCAGCACCGCTTCGGCGTCCAGCAGCGGGCGCGGCTCCGCGCGAAGGGCGAGCACCCGGACCTGCTCGTGATGACGGCGACGCCGATTCCCCGCACGCTCGCCCTGACGCTCTACGGGGACCTGGACGTCTCGCTGCTCGACGAGCTGCCCCCCGGCCGCCGCCCGGTCGTAACGGTCGCACGGACCGAAGCCAAGCGCGGCCAGATCTACGCGTTCATCCGGGAGCAGATCGCCGCCGGCCGGCAAGCGTACGTGATCTATCCGCTGGTGGAGGAGTCGGCGGCGCTCGACCTCAAGGCGGCGACCGAGATGGCCGAGCGGCTCCGGGCGGATGTGTTCCCCGATCTCGCCGTCGGCCTCTTGCACGGGCGCCTGAGCGTCGCCGAGAAGGAAGCGGTCATGCGCCGCTTCAAGGCGGGTGAGATCCACGTCCTGGTATCGACGACCGTGATCGAGGTCGGCATCGACGTCCCGAATGCGTCGGTCATGCTGATCGAGCACGCCGAGCGCTTCGGATTGTCGCAGCTCCACCAGCTCCGCGGCCGAGTGGGGCGGGGTCCCTGGAAGTCCTACTGCATCCTGCTGACGAGTGGCCACCCGGGGGACGAGGCGCGCCGGCGGATCGCCACCATGACCGAGACCAACGATGGCTTCCGGATCGCCGAGGCGGACCTGCGCCTGCGTGGTCCCGGCGAGTTCTTCGGCACCCGCCAGTCCGGCCTCCCCCAGTTCCGTGTCGCCGACCTGCTGCGTGACGTTTCGATCCTGGAGGAGGCGCGTCAGGACGCGTTCGGCATCCTCGCCGCCGACCCGGAGCTGCGAGAGCCGGCGAATCGCGGCCTGCGCCAGGCACTGCTCGCGCGCTGGCGGGGCAAGCTCGACCTCGCCTCCGTAGGATAAACAACAGGGGGAAGAGGTGAGCGCGCGGGCGAGAGCGATTGGGGGAGTGCGGGGGCCATGTCGGGGCCCCCGCAGACGAAGGTGAGCGCGCGGGCGAGAGCCATTCCGGGGGCCCGGGGGCCATTTCGGGGCCCCCGGAGAAGAAGAGGGACAGTTCCAGAATCGCGAGCGTTGTCTCGAACGGTGCGGGGGCGGCGTCCGTCAGCGGGGCCCCGACATGGCCCCCGCACGCTCGGGGGCCCCCGCCGACGAAGGCGGAAAACCGGATGCGCGTGATCGCAGGTGAGTTCAAAGGGCGGAGCCTCGTGACGCCGCGCGGACGTCTGACCCGGCCGACCGCCGATCAGGTGCGGCAGGCACTCATGGACACGCTCGGCCCGTGGCTTCCGGAGGCGCGGGTGCTGGACCTCTATGCGGGCGCCGGCGGCGTGGGACTCGAGGCCCTCTCCCGCGGCGCCGCGCACGTCACGTTCGTCGAGCGCGAGGCGCAGGCGGTCCGGGCGCTCGCGACCAACGTGCGGACGCTCGGTCTCGCCGACCGCGTCCGCATCCTCCGTCAGGACGCGGGGCGGGCGATCGAGGCCCTCGGCCGGGGGGGGGAGCGCTTCGCGATTATCTTCCTGGATCCGCCGTACGAGGACGCGATCGACGCCGCGCTCGGCCTGGTCGCGCGAACGGCGCTGGTCGCGCCCGACGGAATCGTGATCGCGCAGCATCCGACGAAGCGCCCGCCGGCAGCGACGCTCGGCGTCCTCGTCGGCTCTCGGACGCGCAAGTTCGGGGAGACAACCTTGACTTTCTTTCGGACGCAGGGGTAGCATCGGCGCGGGTTCCGAGGACCCGAGGAGGATGTGTGGCCAAGCGTGCCGTCTATCCGGGGATGTTCGATCCGGTGCACAACGGTCACAGTGACCTCATCGAACGCAGCCTCCGGATCTTCGACGAGTTGATCGTCGCGGTCGTAGCCAACCCCGCGAAGGAGCCGCTCTTCCCGGTGCGCGAGCGTCTCGAGATGATCGACGAGGCAACCTCCGGCCTGTCGAATCTGCGGATCATCTCTTTCGATGGTCTCTTGATCGACCTCGTGGCGCGGGAGCGCGCCGACTGTATCGTGCGGGGGATCCGGGCCGTCTCGGACTTCGAGTACGAGTTCCAGATGGCGCTCATGAACCGGAAGCTGAGCCCGACCGTGGAGACGGTGTTCCTCATGCCCCACGAGAAGTACACGTACATCTCGTCTCGGCTCATCAAGGAAGTCTCGAGCTTCGGCACCTCGGTGGCCGGGATGGTGCCGCCGCTCGTCGAGAAGCGCCTCGCCGAGAAGCATCCGCGCCGGTAGCCGGGCCGCGTCGACGACATGAAGATCGAGGGCTCCTACGACGTCTCCGCCCCGCGCGAGAAGGTGTGGGAGGCCTTCCTCGATCCCGAGCGGCTGCGGCAGGCGATCCCCGGCTGCGAGAAGCTCGAAAAGATCGGCGAGGACGAGTACAAGGCCACCCTGAAGGTCGGGGTGGCCGCCGTCAAGGGCACCTTCGAGGGCAAGGTCAGGCTCTTCGACAAAACGCCCCCCCAGAGCTACCGCATGGCGGTCGAGGGGAGCGGCGGCCCCGGGTTCCTGCGTGGGGAGGCGGTGATGACGCTCAGCGACGGCGCCGACGGGGGCACCACGATCGCCTACACCGCGGACGTCCAGGTCGGCGGCCTGATCGCGGGCGTCGGCCAGCGGATGCTCGGCGGCGTCTCGAAGATGATGGCGGACCAGTTTTTCACCCGCATGACGGAGCTGCTCGCCAAGTAGACCGGACGGAGGTGACCCATCGGCGCCGGACTCGTAGGAGCCGCCCTCTGCGCCTCGTTGTACCTGGCCATCGCTGCCCAGCAGTTCACCCGCTACGCGCACCCGGCCGGTATGGATCTGACGATCGCCGGTGTCGTGCCGCGGGAGGCCGTACACATCCTGGTGCGCGCGCTGTGGCCGGTGCTGGTCGCGACCAACGTCATCCTCCTCTCGTTCTACGCGACCGTGGGGTTCGGGCTGGGATGGCTCGCCCTCGGGTTCTGGACCACGGCCTTCCGCGCGGCCGGTCGGACGCTGTCGCGACGGCTGGGGCTGGTACTGGTCTCGGGGTCGCTCCTGGGAGTGGCGGCGCTCGCGTTCGCGACGGTCGTGGTCCGCTATCCGTTCCAGTACGACCATCTGCTCAACGCCCAGGGGGGGGTGCTGCGGCGTCTCCAGGGCTTTCTCACCGCGCATGCCGAGCCCACCGTGCTCGAGACCTGCATGTGGGCGCTGGTCGGCCTCTTGGCCCTGCCCACCCTGATGCGCGCGGCCGTCCGGAGACCGGTGATCGCGGCCGTCAGCGTCGTCGCCGCGCTCGGCGTCGTCGGATGGCACCCCTCGGAGAGGGCGACCGGACTCAACGAGGGGCCCAATGTGGTCCTGATCTTCCTCGAGTCGGCGCGCGGCGACGCGCTCTCCGTCAACGGCAATCCCACTCGGACGTCACCCCGCCTCGATCGGCTGGTCGCCGAGGACGGCGTGACGTTCACAGACGCCTGGGCCCACACGAACTCCACGGTGGCCGAGGTGGTGACGGTCATGACCTCGGTGTACGCCTTCCGGCACGGCATGCGGAGCATGTTTCACGGGGAAGAATTCGCGCGGCCGGCCGTCCGGCGGCTCCCTGCCTTGCTGCACGATTCCGGCTTCGCCACCCGCGTCGTCACCGACTGGGACGGCGACGTGACGTATTTCAACGAGCGGGTGCTGCCGGGCTTCGACCGCTACGACGTGGCCGAGTTCGGGATGATCAACTACGTCAAGCAGATCTACGCCCAGCACTTCCTCTTCTTCGCTTTTACCGACAACCGCCTCGGCCACGAGGTCTTCTCGACCTTCTACCGGGCAGGCGGAGGCTACGCGCCGGCGGGCAGTGACCTCTACTACCGGGACCGGATCGAGCGGAACCTGGTCGAGCTGGCCTCCCGCCGGCGCTTCTTCCTCACGCTCTTCTTCGCCGATCCTCACTTCAACTACCGATGCCCCTACCCCTACTACGGGCGCTTCACCGACCCCGGCTACGAGGGCGCCAACAAGTATCAGGCCATGTCCAATCCGACCGTCGACACCGTTCCCGGTCGGGAGCGCGAGGGGCGTCAGATCAGAGGCCTCTACCACGGATGCATCAGCGAGCTCGACGACAACATCGGGTTCGTGGCCGACACCCTCCACCGTCTCGGCGTGGACCGGCGCACGATCCTCGTCGTTACCGGAGATCATGGTGAGCGGCTCCCCGATCGATGGAGCTTCCGGTACGGCCGGAACGGCGCCTGGCTCGATCCCGACCAGTTCCGCGTTCCCCTCGTGATCGTCCATCCCACGGTGCCGACCGCGCGCCGACTCGTGCGGGCCACCGTGCGCCACGTCGACATCATGCCGACGATCCTCGATCTGGTCGGTGTTCCGGTGCCACCGGGCCTCGACGGCGTGAGCCTCGTCCCCCTCATCAGCGGTGCCACGTCCGACCCGCCGCGCGAGGTCTACGGGGAGACGGGCTTTCAGTGGGTCCCGGCGAAGCCGCCGTTTCTCGGCTACCCGCCCATGACGCGGGTGGTGTCCTTTCGCCTCGACCCGCACGGCGCGTTGCTCCCCGAGTACTACCTCCGCCGCGATTGCCTGACCCGGATGAACCTCGCCCGGCACCGATTCATGAGGACGGCGCGGTACCAGCTGAACTACCGGCCGACGGTGGACGGCGCCCGCGTCGGGCTCTACGAGTGGGCGACCGACCCCGGCTTCACGCGGAACCTGGCCGACGCGCGGCCTGACGTCGCGGCGGGGCTCGCGGGGCGGCTCTTCCAGTGGGCGCTCGGCGACCCCGAGCTGACGGTGCGCGACGGGTGGCTCGCTGCCCGCGACCCCGGTGTCCTCGCGCGGTGCGCGCCGCCGCCGCCGCCATGAGGCGCTCGGGCGCCCCCGGTCGCGCCCCGGACACGACCGTGATCGTCAACGACGCCGCCTCGAGGGTCCGCGGCGCGGGACCGACCGACGGGCTCTGGGTGACCGCGGCTCAGGCGCGGCACATCAGCGGTTGGGAGCTGACGCCCGAGGGCGCCTGCCAGGGCGCCCGCTGCGTCCCGCTGCCCGCCGGTGCGGTCCGAAACGGGATGCTGGACCTCGCGGTGCTCGCTCGGCACCTCGGCCAGCCCGTCGTGCACGATAGGCGACACGATGTCTGGGTCATCGGGGAGGCGGCCGACGAACTGCAGGACCGCATGCTCTCGCTCGAGGCCCCGGACTTCACGCTCCCCGACCTCGCGGGTCGCCTGCACTCTCTCTCGCATTACCGCGGCAAGAAGATCCTTCTCGTCACCTGGGCGTCGTGGTGAGGGTGCCGCTTCGACCTGCCGGGATGGCAGGCCCTCTACGCCGAGCTCCGGGACCGGAACTTCGTCGTCATCACCGTCGCGCTCGACAGCAAGGGCGCGGAGACGGCAGGGGAATGGATCCGCGCCGCCTGCCCCGAGCACCCGTCGCTCGTCGATGCGACCCATCGCGTCGCGATGCTCTACAACATGGTGAACGTGCCCACCAGCGTCTGGATCGACGGGCGCGGCCGTATCGTCCGGTGGGGCGAGGTCGCGTTCGTAGACAACCGCTGGCGGGCATACACCCGGAGCGACATGGAGCCGTACCTCGCCGGGCTCCGCGACTGGGTCGGGAAGGGGGAGGAGAGCATCTTCGCTCTCAAGCCCGCCGAGCTGCGGAGGCGGCTCTCGTTGCCGACGTTCGAGCACGCGCTGGCCGCCGCCAATTTCCGGATGGGCGGGTATCTCCACGCGCGGGGATTCCCCGAGG
>Ga0070699_100004925_pt1 | contig 11779 bp, 9 predicted proteins | sample KBSK1503metaG_FD_65473 | JGI IMG/M metagenome (GOLD analysis project Ga0070699, IMG submission 65473) | Corn, switchgrass and miscanthus rhizosphere microbial communities from Kellogg Biological Station, Michigan, USA - KBS K1-50-3 metaG | ecosystem: Host-associated > Plants > Roots >...
TGCACGGCATCGTCATAACGCTCTTGCCCGTAATAGATGCGGCCGAGGTGCGTGAGGGCGTCGAAGAAGTCGTAGGAGTGCTGCTCCACGCTGTCGAGAACCTTGCGGTAATAGCGTTCGGCGTTTTCGAGCTCCCGCCGATCGAAGCAGATCGCGCCGCAGAAGAGCAAGGCGTTTCGATAAAAGTAGGAATTGAAGAAAGGCTGACTCGGGTCGAAGAGCTGCAGCGATTCCTGAAAAAGATGGAGCGCTTCGTCGGCGTCGCCGAGAGCGTAGGAATTCAGAGCCTTGAGGGCTAGCGCCTGCGCGGTGACATTCGAGTTCTGCGAGTAGCGCAACGATTGATCGTGAAGCTCTTTCGCTTTCGCGTAGTCGTGCTCCTCATGCGAGAGATGGCCGAGCATCACATACGACTTGTATTTGATGTCGTTGGCTTCGTCCGATTCATCCGACGCACAGGCATCCGAAAATCCTCGCCGCGCGGTCGGGACGTCTCCGGCATAGAGCGCCGAAACTGCGCGGTAGTAGGTGGCCTCCAGTTTCGTCAGCACGGTGCTGTTTTCGTTCGCAAGCTGATCGATGAATCGCGTGACGAGCTGCGCCAGGATGCGATTGTCCGACGTGGCGTCGACGATGAAGTTGTGCAGGTAAACCAGGCGATTCTCCAGGATGCGCATCATCTCCAGCATGATGGTGATGCGCTGCGGATCGTCCTTGGTCTCCTTGAAGAGCGCGGCCAGCCGCTTCTGCAGATCGCTGTATTCGTGATCGTAGAGACGGGCGCGCGAGTCCGAAAGCTCGCTGGTTTCGTTCTGCAACCGCGTTTCGAGCGCCACGCGCTGATCGACCAACGCCTTGACCGATGTTTCTCGCATCATCCGCTAAGTTGGGACGTTAGGACATTGGGATGTCAGTTCGTGCCGCCCGTCCAACGTCCTAACATCCCGACATCCTAACTCGTTTTTTACCGCTGCTGGCGCGTTGCAATCGGAGCGCCAGCGACCTCGAGCAGACGGAATTCGATCTGGTGGCGGTCCTCGTCGATCGACTTGACCTCCACCATCACGTGGTCGCCGAGGCGCATCTCGCGGTGGGTGCCCTCGCCGCGCAGACGGTGCTCCTTCTCGCGGTACTGCCAGTAGTCACCGCCGACCGTGGCGATCGGCACCAGCCCCTGCACGAAGATGGCATCGAGCTCGACGAACAATCCGAACGGCGCGACTCCGGTGATGATGCCGCTGAAGGACTGTCCGACCTTGTCGCGCATGAAGATGACCTTTTTCCATTCGAGCACCTCCCGCTCCGCTTCTTCGGCGCGGCGCTCACGATCGCTCGATTGCGCGGCGTAAAGCGGATGGAGGCGTTCGATCTTCTTCAGCCGATCGCCATGCATCGGTCCGTGCGCGAGCAGCTCCGCGAGCCTGCGATGCACGATCAGATCGGGATAGCGACGGATCGGCGAAGTGAAATGGCAGTAGTGCTCTAGGCCGAGAGCGAAGTGTCCGAGGTCTTCTTCGGAGTAGAAAGCGCGCTTCATCGAGCGAAGAATGATGTTCGTGAGAAACCGCTCCTCGGGCGTTCCTGCGACCGCCTTGAGAATTCGCTGCAGCTCGCCGGGCCGGATCTCTTCGAGATCGCCGCGCAGAGTGAGCTTGAATTCCTTCAGGATTTCGCGCAGATCCTCGAGCCTGCGCGGGTCGGGCTGCTGGTGCACGCGAAAAAGTCCGGGCTGATGCGCAAAGACCAGCTCCTGCGCCACCACTTCGTTCGCGGCCAGCATGAACTCCTCGATGATGCGGTGCGCGACGTTGCGCTCCAGGGCCTGGATGGCCTCGATCTCACCGGATTCGCTCAGGAGCACGTCCGCCTCCGGCAGATCGAAATCGATCGATCCGCGCGCATCGCGGCGCGCGCGCAGGATTTCGTAGAGCGCGTGCATCCGCTCGAAATCGGGAATGAGATATCCGTAGCGCTTCTCGAGCTCCGGAGTTCGGGCGTTGAGGATGGCGTGGACGTCGGTGTACGTCATCCGCTCTTTGGTGCGAATGACTGACTTGTAAACCTTGCGATCGACGAAGCGTCCGCGCCGATCGATTTCCATGTCGACCGAGAATGTGAGGCGATCGACGCGCGGGTTGAGAGAGCAGATGCCGTTCGACAGCCGCTCGGGCAGCATCGGCACGGCCCGCCCCGGAAAGTAGACCGACGTGCCGCGCTCGAAGGCCTCTTCATCGAGGACGTTTTGCTCTTTGACGTAATGCGCGACGTCCGCGATGTGGACGCCGAGAAGAAAATTGCCGTTCGGCAGCAGCCGCACTTCCACGGCATCGTCGAAATCCTTGGCGGTCTCTCCGTCGATCGTGACGATGTTGCGATCGCGAAGATCAACGCGTTTCGCGATCTCCTCCCCCGCCACTTCCACCGGCACGGCCTCGGCCGCGGAGACCACTTCGTCTGGGAAGTCATGTGGAATGTGAAACTTACGGATCACGACCTCGATGTCGACGCCCGGATCGCCGATGAATCCGAGGCGCTCCACCAACCGCCCGCGCGCGAAATTGCTGGAGCGATCGGGATAGCGATCGATCTCCACATTCACCATCTCGCCGTCCTTCGCGCCGAGCGTGGCGTTCGCGTCGATCAAAATGTCGTGATCGAGCCGCGCGTCGAACGGCACGACATACGGCTCCTCGGCATCGGCGTGGAAACGACCGACGACGCTGCGATGCGCGCGCCGAAGAACCTGCGCAACCTCGCCGACGATGACGTCGCGATTGCGCAGCTTGCGATAGGCCGGCCGTTTTTTGTCGACGCGCACGACCACCAGGTCGCCGTCCATCGCGCCTTTCATGGAGCGCCGATCGATGTAGACGTCGAATTGATCGGCGCCGCCGGCGACGGTGCCATAGCCATCCGGGTGCACTCGGACGCGGCCGGTGTGGTAGGGAGTGAACTCGAGAAGCGAGAACTTTTTTCCGCGAACGGCGATGATGAGGCCGTCGCGTTCCATCTCATCGACGGCGCGTTCGACTTCGTCGCGGGTGATGTCGGGATCGCCCAGGCGCTCCCAGATTTCTTTGATTCCGAGGAGACGATTGCCGCGCTTGCGGAGAAGATCGACGATCGCCTGTTGAAGGTCGGTACGCTGCAGAAGCATCATCCGGCGGGCGGAAGCCCGTCGCTACACTACACCCTTCGCGACTTCGGCTTCGATGGTGCGCTCACCCGCTTCGCGGAGACGCGCCGGCGGGCCGGGCGAATCGACTCCGCGAATCCATTCAGCATGGATTGCGTGCGCAACTTGTTGTGTAGCGTATTCCGGTGCACACCAAGAGCCTTCGAGGCCTGCGTGACGTTGCCGCGGCTGGCTGACATGGCCGCGACAATGTACTTCCCTTCGAATGCCTCGACCGCCTGCTCTAGTGTGATGCCGTTTCCGATTAGCTCACGAATGATCTGGTTTAAACGATCATCGATGCTGCTCACCATGGAACGTTCCTCTGGTCCGGAAGTTTTGGAGAGCGGGATTCTACACCTGCTGACGATGGAGACTTCAAGAGAAATTTTTTTTTGGCGAAAAAAAATTTTCGTGCCACTTCCTCTTGACAAAACCTGTCGAAAGGAGCATGCGCGCGAGCGCGATGAAACTCAGCGCAAATCCGATCTGCACTGATCGCGGACGATAACGCCACGCGATGGCGTGATGCCCGGCGCGAACGTGCACCGCGCGAAAGACTCCATCGCGCTCCGCGGCGGCGGGAACGCCGTCGATCTCTACTTCCCACCCCTTCGAAAATTGTTGCGTGACGACCACCACTCCGTCTGTGGGCGCATCGATCGTCACGAATACCGCGCTGGTCGTGCATGCCAGCAGCGAAGCCTGCGCCATCCGGCCTGAAGAATCGCGCCAGTACGCCATCGGCCACGCGGTGGGATTGTGATGCACGACCACTCCACTCGGCGCGGCGGTCAGGACGTAGGCCACCGACATGCGATCGAGCAGATCGCGCCGCGCCAGCGCCGACGCATACGCTCGGGTGTACGACTCGGACACGATCGGCGCGGCAGTCCAGGCGTCGAAGCGATGCTCGAAGAGATTGAGATAGCCCGCAATCCAGGCGCGCCGGTCGAGGACGCGCAGATTGGGAGGCATCAGTCGCACGATTTTTCCATCGCGGCCAACCGTCCGCGCCCACGGCAGCGGATGGAGGTTAAACTGCGCGCTCTCCAGCAGCGGCGCGATGCGCGGCACGAGGTCGACGATGATCAGCGCCACCACCGCCATCGGAAGCCATTGGAATGGCAAGGCTCGGCGCACGCGCTCCCATCCGATGACCGCCAACGCAACCATGGCCAGCGCGCCCAGGGGCACAACGCGGGCGGGATAGCGAATGATCGTGAGCGGGAGGCGCGTCAGCACATCGCTCATCAGCGCCGAAATCAAAATGCTCGCTGCCAGAAGAAGCAGCCAGCCCACCGCGCGCCGGCTCCAGATCCCGACGGCCGCCAGCACCACGGCCGCGATGCCCATGTAGACCGTCGGAATGAATTGCTGATGCGTCGTCCCCGACGGAACCGCGACGCGCAACCAGTCGCCGAGCGACATCGAATCGCGCAGGATCTCTTCGCGCGGCACCGCGCCGGCGCGGTCGCTGCCGGCGATGATCGCCAGAAACGGAATGAGCTGGATTCCCGCGAGACAGAACGCTGTGACGGCGATATCGGCCGTCATCCTGAGCGAAGCGAAGGATCTCGTGACCAGAGATCCTTCGCCGTCTCCGCGGCTCAGGATGACGAAAACAAACATCAGCGCGCCGGCGGCTGCAAAGAACGGCTCGCCCGCCAGAAAGGACATCGCGATAACCGCCGCGCTGGCCATCGGGGACACTTCCCCCATCGCGCACCACAGAACCAGCGGGATCCACGCGAACGTGGTGAGGTTATTCGACACGTCGAGCATGGAGAGCGTCGGCCCGCACAGCATCACGATCACGCTTCCGATGAACGCTCCGCTCGGCGATCCCATGCGCGAAAAGAGCAGGAACGCGCCGCAGCCGAGGAGCGCGACGTGGAGGAAGAGGTAGAGAACGTAGGCCGGTGCAAACGGCACCACCAGAAAAATCCACGCCGGGGGATAGAAGACGCCGATCTGCGGATTCGCAAGCCACGGTTCGCCTGACGCGTTGTACGGATTCCAGAGCGGGAGCCGGAAGTTTCGCAGCTCGACGGCCGTGAAGTACCGCATCGGCTGAAAGTAATCGCTGTGATCGCGAAAGGTCAGGACCTCGCCGCGGAAAAGCGGGCGCGCGAACATCGCGAAAGCCAGCAGGGTGATCAGGAAAAATGCGACGCGGCGGCTCATGGCCTGGCGCAGAAATCGCGAACGATCTGCCGCGTCAAACGCACGCCGGGCGGAAAAAAGCTGGCGCGAATTCTCTCGTCGCTGCCGTGGACAGTATCCGCATCATAATAGTTCACCTTAAATGGTGCGATTCCGTAGGCCACGATGCCGCGGGCGCGAAAGTACCGGCTGTCCGACGTCCCGGCGCTGACCACCGGCCCGGCCACTGAACCCGGCTCCGCCTTCCGCATTGCATTGGCCAGCAGGCGAAATAGCTCGGTGTCGCTCGGACTCTCAGGAGAGGGTTCTCCGGCCAGCAGCACTTCGACCTCCGCTCCTTTTGGAATCACCTGCTTGACCTTCGCGAGCATCGGGTCTGTTTTCTCGTCATCCAGAACGCGAATGTCGACGTCCCCGAATGCGGTCATGGGCATGCAATTGGAGCAGACGCCGCCATGAATCTGCGTGATGGCGATCGTGTCATGCAGCAGCGAACGATAGCCGGGAGGGAGTATGTGCTCGACGCGATTCGGATCGACGCCCTTGACCACCGTGCGCAGCGCCTCTCCTTTGTAATCATGTTTCGTCACAGCCAGTGCCGCGAAATAGCGGCTGACGGCCGGCGTCAGACGGTACGGCGTCGGAATCTTGCGGATGGCATCGAGCGCCTCCATCAGCGTCACCAGCGTGCCGCCGTCGTCAGGGGGGGACGCCGAATGTCCGGCCTGACCTTTGACGTGAATCCGCAAGAACAGCGGCACCTTCTGCTGCACTTCGATTCCCCAGAAGATCACTTTGTCGACCACGGTCTCGTTGTAGCCCGCTTCGTTCAGAACGTAGCCGACGTTGGTGAAGAGCTCCGGCCGGGTGTCGAGCAGCTCTTTGCACCCATGAAGTCCGCCGAGCTCCTCGTCGGCGACGCCCAGGTAGATGATGTCGCGCTTGAGCGGAATGTGACGCCGCTGCAGCTCGATCATCGCCATGGCCTCGGCGATCCCGAGCGACTTGATGTCGAGCGCTCCTCGTCCCCAGATGTAGCCGCCCGATCGCAGTCCGCTGAATGCCGGCTTGGTCCACTCGTTCGTGGCCACCGGAACGACATCGATGTGATGGAGCAGCAGCAGCGCCTTTTCGTTCGTCCCGGATCGGAGTCGCGCGTAGACCGACTGCCGCGCGGGATTCGATCCGACCAGCCTGGCATCGATTCCTTCCTTGAGCAGGAGCTGCTGGAGAAAGCGCGCGCCGGCGGTTTCGTTTCCGGGAGGATTTGTTGTGTTGATGCGGAGATACGAAACGAGCGCATCTTCCGCTTCGCGATCGAATGGATCCTGCGCGACACCGGCTGCGCGCCGGCAATGAAATGGAACGAGGACCAGAAGCAAGGCTGAGAACAACCCTGCTTTCAGCCCCGTCCTCACGCCGATTGAGGAATGCTCAGTTGTACCGCCGGCTCCTCTTCCGCCGCCGATGCCGTGTAAATCTCGTAGCACGATCGGCAGCGCGCCTCATAGGACGAGTCGCCGACCTCCACTTGCGCGTTCCCGCCCGAGAGGCGTTGCGAGTAGTGCGCGGCGCCGCGGCAGCGAACGCATACCGCGTGCATCTTGGAAACATCTTCTGCCACCGCGAGGAGTGCCGGCATCGGACCGAATGGCCGCCGCATGTAATCCTGATCGAGGCCGGCGGCGATCACGCGTATCCCGGCATCGGCGAGCTGCATGCAGACTTCGACCACGCCGGGATCGAAGAACTGCACCTCGTCGATTCCGACCACCTGCACGCCGATCTCGACGCGCGCGAGCAGCTCGGCGCTGGTGCTGACCGGGATGGCCTTGAGCCGGCGATCGTCGCGCGACACGATGTCGTCGGTGCTGTAGCGATCGTCGATGAGCGGCTTGAAGACCTGCACGCGCTGCCGCGCGATGACTGCCCGTCGCAACCGCCGAATCAACTCTTCCGATTTTCCAGAGAACATGCCGCCGGCGATGATTTCGATCCAGCCGCCTTTGTAACCGTCCAATGGACCCTCCGGGACGTGATGTCATTTAAGGATAGCAAATACTTTGGAGTGCGGTGCCTTGGCACCGCTTTCCTGGCCGGGGCTTGCCGCAGCGGCCGGCAGCAAGCTGCCGGCGAAAAGCGGCGGCGAGCCGCCGCACTCCAAAGACCTGCCCTGATATCATCCATTGTGCTCCTCGCCATCTGCGTGCTCGCGGCGACGGTGAATTCTCAACCGTTGCGCATCGGAACCATCACCGTCGAACCGCTGGACGTCTACTCCTCGACCGAGGAGGAACGCGGGTACTTCTACCGGCTCGCGGACCGGCTGCACATCGAGACCCGCCGCCCGGTCATCAATCAGTTTCTTCTGTTTCATGAAGGCGATCCGTACAACCCGGAACGCTTGGCAGAAACGGAACGCAACCTGCGCGCGCTCGCATTCTTGAAATCGGCGTCGGTCACTGCGTCCGCTCCGCACGACGGCGTGGTGGACGTCCGAGTGATCACGCAGGACGCGTGGTCGATCGCGCCCGAAACAAAAGCGGGAAGCGGTGGCGGGATGAAGACCTACGGCGCCACCATCTCCGAAACGAACCTCCTCGGCCTCGGCAAAGACATCGAGCTGGGGTGGAACAAGGGAGTCGATCGCCGGCAACTGGCGCTCAACTACAACGACCCGGCGTTTTTCGCGCCCTATCTCCGCTCGCACTTCGGCTACGCGCACACATCGGATGGATACAACCGCCAGATGCAGATCCGGCGGCCGTTCTTCGCCTTCTCGACTCCGTGGGCAGCCGAAATTTCTTTTGACGGCGTCAGACAAAACGATCGGCTGTACGAGAACGGTGTGGAGATCGCACGCGTCCAGGAGCGTCATCGCGGATTTGCAGGCAACTACGGAATCGCTCTCGATCCCAACGACGAGACGGCGCATCGTCTGCTTCTGGGTTTCCGGAGTGTCGATGACGACTTTGATGCCATCCCGGGGCACCGCGGATTCGAGAGCTCACGCAAGTTTCGATACGTCACGCTGCGCTACGAAACCGCCACCAACGATTTTGTGAAACTGAACTTCGTCAACAAGGACCTTCGCTACGAAGACTTCAACCTCGGGCTGAGATATTCGGTCGAAGCCGCGGTGTCGCCGGCCGCGTTCGGCGCAGGCTCGACCACCGAGTTCTTCCACCTGCGCGGCGGCACGGGCTATCGGCTTGGCGAGTCGGCATTCGTCATGCCGTCGCTCAGTTTCGCAACCCGGGTGGCTTCGGGGATCGAGAACTCGATCGCCTCGGCCCGAGTGCTGTACGTCAATCGACGGGGCGACAATTATCCGCACACCCTTGTTGGCCAAATCGCGATGGCGAGCGGCTGGCGAACAGATCCGGAAGTGCAGTTCTTCGCCGACGGCCTCAATGGCTTGCGCGGATATCGGGCGCACATGTTCGCCGGTACACGTTCGATCCTGATCAATGTCGAAGAGCGCTTTTATCTCGGACACGAGATCGCACAACTGGCGTCGCCGGGCATCGTGGCATTCATCGACGCAGGCAATGCCACCCGTGACGGGATGCTTTCGCTGCTCAATCTGAAGACCGACATCGGGTTCGGATTCCGCCTCGGCTTACCCCGCACCCCGAAGAATCTTCTGCGCGTCGATTTTGCGTACGCCCTGAATCCCGATCCGCTCGGGCGCCGCGGCTGGCTGGTTTCGTTTTCGAGCGGACAAGCGTTCTGATTTTGGATTTTGGATTGCCGATTTTGGATTGTGAATCCAAATCCAAAATCCAAAATCCAAAATCGGTCAGGTGCTCCATCCTGAGGCCTGAGGCCTGACCCCTGGCGCCTGATCGCGAACTTCGATGATCCGTGAACGCATTTGCTCGGTGACTGCCAATCCGCGCAGCAGCGAGGCAGTCTTCTCGAACTCTTCCACCATGACGTCGAGTGCGCGCTCGCCGTTGCCGCTCATGATGCCGTCGAGCGCTTGCAGAAAATGCTTCTCGATCGTCTTCCGCGCCGAATCCCCGATGAACTCCTCGGCGATCGCCCGAATGCGGGCGGCCAGGTCGATCAGCTCGCTGTTTTCCTCGTCGCGGCCGCGTTCACGCTTTTTTTTTAAGGCCACCAGCTCCGACGTGATCATGCCGTAGAGGATTTTGGCGACCTCGAACGACGACATGTTCAAGGTCTTGCCGATGTCGATGATCGACCGGCGCCCGTCGATGCGCGTGATGATCATCCACTCCTGCGGGTTCAGCGTGATCTGCTCGTGCCGGTTCTCGCGAGTGAGCAGCTCCGGCACATACTCGACCGACGGGATCTTTTTCGACAGCACCCGCCATTCGTCGAGACGCCGGGCGGCTTCCATGAGCAGATTGGTATTTGACTTCGTGATCGTCTGCCGGTCGGGCTCCTGGCCCGGTTCGAATTGAAAGTCGCCGTGATTCCAGATGGCGAGCGAGTAGATCGCCTCTTCGCCGGTCAGATCTCCGACCGAGGCATGCACCATTTGTCCGTTCTTGAGAAAAATGTAGCCCCGATCGGCGTCGCGCGTCAGGGTAAATTTGCCCGTCTTTCCGGAAACACTAACCAATTGGATGATGTCAGGAAGGGGCAGTTCTTTGAGCGATCCCTGGAAAGCCATCTCTCTCTCATCGGGTGCGCAGCGTGGGTGGTCATCGAAGGGTAAACCAGCGGTCCCGAAGCGTCAAGCAGTTGAAAGGACATGACTTTCGACCGCGCTCAAGGCCCAGAACGCGAATGCCGCCCCCGCGAGAAGGCCAGTTTCGATCCGAAGGGGATTGGTACTTTCACGAAAAGTCGCCAGTTGTGTGATCCCGTCGATGAACATTGGGAAGGCGGCAAATCCCAGGATCCACCGGGCGGCGAGCTCCTGAACACGCGGCAAAACGAAGAAGAGAAGGATGCCCGCGATCAGGCCCGCGTAGATTGCAAAGCAGCGCGCGCAGATCGGCATGGGCACGTTCCAAAGCTCCAGGCAGCGGCTCGGAATGCCGTGACAAAGCGCGCGGAACAGAAGGCGCCATCGCATCGAGGCTCCATGCGCGATCGCCCAGGTGCACAGCGTGCTGGCGCCGAGAATCGCCGACGCGATCGAGGCGATGAGCGCGGCAACGATCCGGGTGTTGCGCTTCATCGAACCTTGGACATGCGGTAGACCTCACCGAATGCGTATGCCGCGACGCAGAATGCCCAGAAGGCCGTGAAAAACACGCCGACGCACAGCAGGATGAAGCCGAAACTGGCGGCAAATCGCGCCACCAGCCAGACCACGAACGCCAGAATGTAATTGCCCACGTTCGCGCGGATGAATTGCCAGATGCGCTTGAAATCGAAACCGGCGGAGAACTCACCGGTGACCACCACCATCAACAAGGCGGCCGGCATCCAGACCGCCAGCGCGATGCTGATCGGAAACATCACGCACCATACGCAGGATGCCGACATTCCGGCGAAAGAGCGAAGAGCCTCGTTGTTGTCAGCGCCGGCGTTGATGATGATCATGGGAACGATTGCGATTCCAGCGATGAGGATCACCGGGATGGCGTAGACCAGCGCCACCGCAAAGAGCTTCAAACCTTCAGTGAAATATTCGCCGAGGTCGTCCCACTCCGGCAGAGGATACTGCACGCCTTTGATGACGTTGCGCGCGAGCCTGGCCATGTATCCGTAGATGAAAAAGATCCCGATGAGGAAAATGCTCGCCAGCGCGAACAGTCCTCCCATGAGGATTTTGGGGAGCCAGCGCGGGTCGTCGAACGCGAATGTGAACGGGCGCAGAAAATCGAGCGACGGCTCGGATGGGGGCGGCGGGGGCGGCGGTTCGATGGCGGCCGCTGACATTCAACGGAAGTGTAGCAGCGAGCGTAACGTGGAAGAAAACTACGCCGTCGAACCTTCTAGAAAAGACCTTGTCAGAGGAACTTCAGTTCGTTGTTGAGGGCGACTCGCGGCGCGGTGGAGTCACAGCGGCCGTCGTGGTATCGGTCATCCTCCACGCGCTTTTCATCATCTATTTCATTCGAAATTACCAGCCCGTCACAGCCGCCGATCGCACGACGCCGATGGCGCACTATATCGAGCTGATCCGGCAGAACCCGCAATTCACTGAGGCGCCGGGCGCAAAGGTCAAATCCGCGCCGATCAACGCTCCATTTTCCGACGCCAATCGTCGCGCATCGACACCCAACCCGAATGGCGAGAAGCCGACTCTCCGGCCCGGCGAGGGCGGGTTTTACACGCCTCAGACCAAGCCTGGAGCCGAACAGAACGCTCGAGCCCGCCAGATGGCGGCCGCCGAGTCGGAGCTCGCGGCGCCGGCGCCTGCCGCGAACGCCGCTGCCGCGAACAGCGGCACGTTCACTTACCGGCCGACCCAGGCCAACGCCGGTGTCAATTGGCGAAGCGCGATCCGGG